>Ga0207081_1190_pt2 | contig 10866 bp, 12 predicted proteins | sample Alteio_BWMinHeat_59_FD_153524 | JGI IMG/M metagenome (GOLD analysis project Ga0207081, IMG submission 153524) | Enriched cells from forest soil in Barre Woods Harvard Forest LTER site, Petersham, Massachusetts, United States -... | ecosystem: Environmental > Terrestrial > Soil > Temperate forest >... | reverse complement strand
GGCGTACCAGCATTCCGAATAAGAGCCAGACAAAGCGAAACATGGTCAGGATTTATAACAGAATGGTGGTGGGATGGCCGCAGCTATGTTATTGATTTCACGGTCGGCTGGAGTTTTGGCGAACCAGTGGTCGTGAGTAATCACGATCCCTACTCCGACTGGATACTGGGTTAGATGGTCAGGATAGTGGAGCCCGAGGTTGCGCGCGCCCAAGGAACTCACGATTCCCGCAGCGCCACAATCGGATCCACCTTGGTCGCTCGCCAAGCCGGAATGTAGCTAGCGGCAATCGCAACCACGAGCAGAAGCAAAGGCACCATCAGAAATACGGGCGGATCATGTGGGCGAACGCCGTAGAGCAAACTTGCCATCATTGAGGCGGTAGAAGCGGAAAATATCACGCCGGCCACAATTCCGAGGCCAGCCAGGACTACACCTTTCCCCAGGACAAGTCGCAAGACATCCGCTCGCTGGGCACCCAACGCCAACCGCAGACCAATCTCGCGTGATCTTTGGCCAACCATATAGGCCAGCAAGCCGTAAATTCCGATCGAGGCCAGCAAGAGCGCCCCCCCCCCGCAAATCCCGCCACCAAATTCGCCGAAAACCTGCGCGATGCCAGCGATGCATCCAGTACCTGATCCAGCGAGGTGACGCCGAACACCGGCAGCCCCGGATCAACGCTCTGAATCGCGCCGCGAATTTGCGGTTCGAGCGTGCTCGCCGGCGACGAAGTTCGCAGCGCCAAGCTCAACGACCGCCCGACAAATTGATTCAACGGAACATAGATGTGCGGCACGCCATCGACATCGAGCCCGTCGTGCTTGACATTTTTCACCACGCCCACCACGGTGCTCCATGGATTCGTAGGATTCTGCCCGAAACGCAATCGGATGCGCAGCCGCCGGCCCACCGGATCATGATCCGGCCACCAGTAGCGCCTTGCCGTCGCCTCATCGATGATCGCCACCGGCAACTTGCCATTTTCATCGTCCTCGGTGAAAAAGCGTCCCTCCACCAGCGGTGTTTGTATCACCCGAAAATAATCCGGGCTGATGCGGATAACTTCCGCGCTCAAATCTCCCGAGGATTCGGTGGGCCGGTCTTCGATGGCCAGCGAATTGTGATTCGTGCTGCCGTACGCTGCCGAATCGCTGTTGATTGTGTCGGCGGCCGGCAAATTGGACGTAATCGCCGCCAACTCCACGCCGGGAATCGCGTTCGCGCGCCGCAGCAGTTCGCGATTAAATGGAATCTGCTGCGCGAGGGTGTGATATGGATCGAGCTGTGGATCATTCGGGTTCGGCAGATAGATATTCGCCGTCACCACTTGCGATGGATTGAACCCCGGATTCTGCCGCAACAAATCGCGCAGCGTTTCCAATAGGAGTCCCGCGCCGATCATCAGCACTACCGCAAAAGCCAGCTGCGACACCATCAGCGCGTCGCGCATGCGCCCCGCCTTCGCGCTGTAACCCGAGCCGCGCGAGCCTTCGCGCATCGTACCCGCAAGTCCGGCCTTCGAGGAATGGATCGCGGGGGCCAGCCCAAACAGCAGACCGGTCGCGAGAGAAATCAGTAACGCAAATCCCAGCACCCGCCAATCAATGTTTACCTCGCCTAGCCGCGGAAGATTCGCCGGCACAAATCGCAAGACGGTTTTCAACGTAATCACCGCCGTCGTAAGCCCTGCGATTCCTCCGATGAAAGCCAGCAACAGCGATTCGGTGAACATCTGCCGGATCATCCTGCCCCCGCTCGCTCCCATCGCCGCGCGCACTGCTATCTCTTGCTGTCGTCCGGAGGCGCGCGCCAGAAGCAGGCTACCAATGTTCAGAGACACGACGAGAACGATTAAGACTACGGCAGCCATCAACACGACCAGCATCGGTCGAACCTTACCGACCAACGATTGCTGCAACGGCACAACCTCAACCGTCCATTTCGCTTGCGGAGGATAATCATTCGCAAAATCGCGGCGCAGATTGGCAGCCATGGCATCAAGCCGCGCCTGAGCTTGCGCTACAGTGAGGCCCGGCTTGAGACGGCCGATTGCCCCGGGCAATATGCGCAGGCTACGCGCTGGCGATGGGAACGGATCGGCACTGTATCCGCAGGTAATCCACACCTCCACGGCTGGAATGGTCGGTCCGGGGTTGCGAAATCCGGGAGAAAGCACACCTACAATCGTATATAGATCGTTATCGAGGCGGAGGCTGCGGCCGAGGACGCCAGGATCAGCCCCATAAGAGCGGCGCCACAACGCATCGCTGATCACGACCACGGGTGCGAAACCGAGCGCGAAATCCTGGTGACCAAATAAGCGTCCTAGTTCGGCAGTGGCGCCGAGCATGGAAAAGTAGTTGGGGGAGGCCTCCATCATTTCCAAGTGTTCGGGCTGTTTGGCGCCGGTCAAGTTCGTGGGGCCGTAAACGATGACACTCACATCTTCGAACACATTCGTCTGCGTTCTAAGATCGTCGAATTCCGGCACGGAAAACCGAACGCCCCGCAGTCCTACCCCTGGGTTGTTAAAGTAGATCCTTACAAGACGGTCGGGGTCGCGGAACGGAAGAGAACGAAGCAACACGGCGTTCACGATGCTGAAGATCGCCGTGTTGGCCCCCACGCCCAGAGCCAGCGTCAGGACTGCCACGATCGTGAAGGTGGGCTTCTTGACCAGCATGCGCAAACCAAAGCGAACATCCTGAAGTACAGTCCCCATGAAGACGCTCTTTTCGGTCAATACTCAGACTTTTATTTGGTCACCCGTTTGCAGCGGTCCTACTTAGACCAGGGCGGAACCACGCCGTTGTTGCGCGCGTACGCGATCGACTGCCCCAGATGCTCGTGTTGATCTTCGAGGATTAGCATCAGCGCGCCCTGCTTCGTGATGTCTCTTCCGAACAGTTTCACCGGCGCCTGCAGGTCGTTGTCGGAGAGTGCCGCAATCGCTTTTTGCAAATTGAGGTAAGAAACCTTCAGAGCTTCCTGCATTTTCTCCGGATCGGTGATGGGCGCGGGCGATGCCCCAGTATTCGGTGTGCCCGAAAGCACGCCGGCGAGCAGGCCGTTCTCTTTAACGATCAGGTTGAAGACGTCGGCGACGGAGCGAACGCCCTGGGCGGGCTTCCAGTCGTACTTGCCCGACATAACGCGTGCGAGTCCGGTGAATTTGTCCGAAAGCGTTCCGGCATCTTTTGCGAAGGCGGCCTGCAATCCTGCCGGCTGCGACTGCGCCCCCGCCAACGGCACCATCAGAGCGACCACAAGCGCGCACACCCCGTACTGAGTCAGAATCTTCTTCATGTGGAAGTCAATCATGTGTCTCCAGGGTTTGCTAAACTTCTTGCTCTTTGTAAGGGAGGATCGACACGTTCCACAAGTTCATTATTATCACGATGATGTTGCCGTTTACGCACGATTCTGTTATTCATTGGGAGGAGGTTTTAAGAGTACTTTAGGAGGCTCTCTTGCTCGACGATTTACACGCGCTCGTAGAGTTTGCCCAGGCCGGGTCCATCGCCGGTGCAGCCGATCGTCTATTCCGGACACCATCCGCTATAACCCGGCAACTGCAAAGGCTGGAGGCCGCACTGGGCGCCGAGTTGCTCGACCGCTCAGTAAAGCCGCCGCGCCTGAACTCGCTGGGCTCCAAGGTGCTTGAACAAGCGCGAGATCTGTTGCAGCGGACGGAGGCGCTGAAATCTGTTGCGTCGCGCGACGCCGAACCTCACGGCCTCTTGCGCATCGGGCTCGCGCATGCCCTGGCCGAGGGGACGCTTATCGAACCTATTCGCGCGCTGACTGAAAAATACCCCAAGGTCCGGCTGCGGCTGTTGAGCGCACTTACCGGTGAATTATTTAACCGGATGCTCGCCGGTGAACTCGATGTTGCTGTCGTGTTTTTGCCCGAAGGTAAGACCGCGCCTTCACCTCTTCTGACGAATATCATCGCTAGCGATCGCATGGAGATAGTTCAAAGCGCCGCAGGCAAAATTGACGGTGAATGGGAAAGTTTGAGCAGAGCACCCTGGGTGCTCAACCCGTCTGGGTGCTTGCTTCGGGCAAGCCTCATCGATCAGATGGAACGTGCCGGCTTCACCCCCATAGTTGCGGCTGAAATCCACTACAACATACATTTGCAGCTAGCGCTCATTCAGTCGGGATATGGAGTCGGGCTGCTGCCAGCCCGCTTTATTGCCAGGAAAAATTGTCGAGACAAGGTTGAAGTGTTGCGCCCCCCATCATTTGACTTGCGCCTGTCCGTGGCGATAACGCGGATTGGACAACTGGGCGCCCTGGAGAGGGCCGTCGAACTGTTGGAAGACGGCATCCGGCATTTGTTTGAGGCAGCCAACACAAGGAAGCCCGTAACGAGGAGCGGAAGGGGTTTACCCGCGAATCGGCGGAAGGCGCGACCGCGCAAGTAGTCGCCGATCGTCGCCTGTTGCAGCCTCTCTATCCACTTGCGTTGGGTCATGATCCTGGCCTGTCCTGAGACTCGAATCGGGCTGCCTCGACAAGCTGGGATTTCGGGAGAATCCGAAGCCGATCCAATCCGTCCTTAGTGACCACAGGCTGTTTGTGGTTCACATTCCTCAACCACCGCCGCGGCAGGTCCGGTAACATAGTTATAAGCATTCTGATCCCACGCAGCGGTCAGCCAGTCCGCATCGAGCGCCGCCGACAGCGCACCGCCGATGACCCAAGCAAAGAATCGCCCACTCGATGTGCTATGAAGGCCATCGATAACGTCTACGGCCAGCGCGCTTACAACTTGCTCAGCCGCAACACCTCCGCGAGGCAGGGGGTTATGGAGCCGCCGTCTGAGAGTGCGATATTGGCACGGCGGAAGTCAGCATTTGACCAGAGACTCGGCAACGTCGAATCCGTAGTTTCGGTCGGATGCGCTTGTGGGAAGTTGCGAATTAACGAATATTCCACCCGTGGGCGCACGAAAAAGGCCGGAATCCTGGATTCCGGCCTTGTCGATTACGAAGATTTGAACTGACGACCTTCGGGTTATGCGATCTGACTCAACTTTCGCTGAGAGTCGGACTGTACCTTCATCCCGGTGAACGGGATGCTCGCCATCCAGTCTCTACGCCTTCCTCGATCTTCCGAGGCTTGGTTCGGTATTGCCTTAGCCGTACTGCAGGCCTAGGTTCCACCGACTTTGACGAGTGATCTTCCCGCACATTGCTGTGAGGGTTTTGGACGCCAGTTGGACGGCACACGTTGGGGTGAACCCCTAAGATGGCACAAATTATTTGGACACAGTTTCCGCTTTCGTAAAAGTGTTCTTGCATCTCTTTAATATAGATGCAATGCAAGCTGTTGCGAGGCGCCAATGGGTTATCGGCGGACTTGGCCTCCTAAATGGAAGACATCGGCCGTCTGGGACCGGTAGTGCAACCAGCATCCAGGGATTTCGTAGATAATGCCTAAGAATCTACACCCGCGAGTCTTTCGCGAAAATTCGGCGTCGAAGCAAAGACGATGGGCGTTGGGGCGAATCAACCCGTAACTGGCCGCTCCCGCTTAACCCTCAAACCAAAAAAAGGAGTAGGAAGGATGACCAAGGGCCGCATGGAGGCTTTTAGTGACGGGGTATTCGCCGTCATCATTACCATCATGGTGCTGGAAATGAAGTCTCCACAAGGAACCGGTCTTGCGGCCTTGCGGCCACTCCTTCCTGTTTTCTTCAGCTATGTCCTGAGCTTCGTTTACGTCGGCATCTACTGGAACAACCATCATCACCTCCTGCAGGCGACGAAGCATGTTACGGGTGGCATCCTGTGGGCGAATCTGCATTTGTTGTTTTGGCTCTCGTTGACACCGTTCGTTACCGCCTGGATGGGCGAGAATCATTTGGCGCCTTGGCCCGTGGCGTTATACGGGGTGGTGTTACTGTTCGCCGGGACCGCTTATTTCCTTCTGACGAAGACACTGATCGCCCACCACGGAAAAGATTCAACGCTGGCAGCGTCGATTGGAAATGATAGGAAGGGCACGCTGTCTATCGTGGCCTACGCTACGGCAATTCCCCTGTCGTTCGTGCAGCCGGGGATCGCCTGCGCCTGCTACGTTATGGTCGCCGTCATGTGGCTGCTCCCCGACCCGCGCATCGAAAAAGCAATCGGGCAATAAACGGAGGACGCCAGCCCACTGACGCGGCGTTAAGGAAGGTTCGCGAGTCTCTGGCAAGACGGTGTAGGACGTTGGGTCGAAAGCTCGAGACGAGACCTGCCGGACCACATGGTTGCGCTGAATGAACGCCTTCTAAAGCGATTGCTCTCGGAGTATGTTCGTTACCATTATGAGGACCGCACGCATCTCGGACTTGAGAAGAGGATACCTCACGTCAGGATTCGCTCTATAGCTTGGGGCGGGGCCGCTGCTCAGGAGCGACTCGGCGGGTCGCGTAAATCCATCTTGAGACAGGTTTTAGAAATGGTTGCGGGGGTCAGATTTGAACTGACGACCTTCGGGTTATGAGTCGACGATCAAACTCGGTCCCGCAAAGCGGAACCGGCCCGATAAATCACACCGCGAAAACGCTCAGGACTTCTTTTTCTTTGTCACTCGGATGTCGATACCCGGAGCCATTTGCTGCAATTGGGCCAACCCCTCCTTGGCCTGCTGACCGAAGGGTCCGTTGGGATCGAGCTCAACCGCTTTCTGATAAGCCTCGATCGTACCCGGCGCGAACTCCGGCACATCTTTGTCCCCGACCTTTTTCACCGTCATTTTATAAATCAGGCAGGCCCCCAGCAGATACCAGGTCTGCGCGCTCTTCGGATCCAGCTCCGCCGATTTCTGCAAGGGTTCTATGGCGTCGGCTCCGCGGTTCGCGTTATACAGGCTGATTCCGAAGTTGCGCCACGCGGTTGCCGCTTTCGTCGGATCCAGCTCTGCGCTCTTGGTGTACGCCGCGCGGGCGTCTTCAATCTTTCCCGCGCGCGCCAGGACGTTGCCGAGATTATTGTAGTAGCCGGGATCGTCGGGCTTGGCCGCGACCGCCTGCTTGTACGCTTGCGCCGCTTCATCGTTACGGCCCGCGAGATCATACGATTCTCCCAGCTTGGCCCACAGCAAATGCTGGTTCGGATCCTTTTCCGAAGCCGTCTTTTGTGCGGCCTGGAATTCGGCAGACGCCTTGTCGGACAGATCCTTGAGGTTTTGTTTCAACGCATCCCGCTGATCGGGAGTAGCTTTCGCCAAATCGTCTCTTACCTTGCGCTCCTGGTCGAGAAATGCGCCCCCCGCGCTGTAGTGCGCCTTCATGCCCTCAAATTTTTGCTTCTCCTCATCCTGCTTTTTAACTTTCTCCTGCGCTTCGGTGCCCGCCTTCGCCATAATGTCTTTAAAGTTCATCTCCGGCGCTTTGCTTTCTTCTCCGCTCGAAACTTTCAGCTGCCCCATCGGGACCGGAGGTTGCTTGTCGTTGGGCGCAGGAAACGTGGTAATCGTCAACGTGTACACCCCTGGGCGAAGGTTGCGGATGGAAAACTTTCCTTCTGCGTCCGTCTTGCCATCGACCTTCGCCCCTTGATCGCTAACGGCCTGGACGTTCAGCCCAAACCACGGCTTTCCGTTTACATCCAAAATCGTGCCGACGATGGATCCGTTCTGTGCGGCCGCACGCGGCGAGAGAACCGTCACCAACGCGCCCACAAGCAGTGCAGCAAGCCACATGGATTTCCCAAGTCTCTTCATGCTCTTTCTCCTTCTGCCGAGGCGTACCCTGCCCGGTCTGGCTGGCGGGATGACCTTATTATCCTCAATCCTAGCTCAATTCCAAGTGCTACGAGTGCGCGCCGACCGCCACCCGGTAAGGAATGGGATCGGTCACTCCGGCCTCCCGAAACGCCGCGAGCCGCAGCAAACAACTGTCGCACACTCCGCAAGCCCGGTCTTCGTTCTGATAACACGACCACGTCAAATGCAACGGCGCGCCCAGTTCGATTCCGCGCCGGATAATGTCGCTTTTCCTCAGCGCAATCACGGGCGTCCGGATTTCGATGTGTGTCTCCGGCCGCGTTCCCACGCGCACCAACTCCTGAAAAACCTGGTAATACTCCGCGCGGCAATCGGGATACCCGGAACTATCCTCCGCCACCGCCCCAATGTAAACAGCCTCCGCGTGAATTGCTTCCGCCCAGCTCACCGCCACTGAAAGAAAATGCGCATTACGAAACGGCACATAGGTCACCGGAATCGAACTCCCGTGCGGGCCCGCGGCGCCCAATTCATTTTCCGGCACCGCGATTTTCCCATCCGTAAGCGCCGACCCGCCAATCGCCCGAAAATGATCGAGCTGCACAACCAGCCGCTGGCCCTGGCTCACAGCATAGAAATCCGCGATGCCCTCGAACGCCCGCCGTTCCCGTTCCTCGGTCCGCTGTCCATAGCCGGCATGCAGCAACGCTATGTTCCCCGCGCCATGCCGCTCGCGCGCAATGGCTGCCGAGACACACGAGTCCATCCCCCCGCTAAGAAGCACAACCGCCTGTGACTTCTGCGATTCGTCTCCCATCGTTAGTCATTATAGCTCGACTCGCAAAACAAGGCGTTCCCCCGGGTAGCCCTAAAACGCGCCCGGCCCTGGTTCATTTCATCCCTGCCCGCCATATCATGAAATGTAATAAATCGGACTTACAAACTACAGAAACTTAATATTCTACTTGATTTTATTAATTTCATGGAGCACACTTTCGTTGTTCCTGGATATCGCTATGGATATCTCCAAAGCTCTCTGTCCCGATTGCAAAGCACCGTTAAACGTCACGCGACTGGCCTGCCCCAGCTGCAGACTCACTCTCGATGGCGATTTCGACGTCTCCCCGCTCGGCAAACTGTCCCAGGACGATCAGGCCTTCGTCATCGCCTTCGTCCGCCACCACGGCTCCCTAAAGAAAATGGAGAGTATTTTCGGCATCAGCTACCCCACCGTAAAGAACCGTCTTAACGCCATCGCCGCCGCCCTCGATAAGAATTTTGAAAGCCCTTCGCCGAATCTCTATGTACTGGAGCAGTTGTCCCGCGGCGAGCTGACCGTAGAAGAAGCCCTGGAGAAATTGAGCTGAACGGATTTATCTGAACAATCGCTAAGGAGACCCTGGTCATGTCCGAAGAGAGAAAAAAGGTCTTAGAGATGCTGGCCGCAGGAAAAATCACCGCTGACGAAGCTGAAAAGTTGCTCGATAAGTTGGCCAGCAACTCTTCAAACGCTCTGCCCAGCGCCGAAAAGCCAGCAGTTTCGGCCGCGCAGGGAACCGCAAATCCAAAATACTTGCGTATCGTCGTCGATCAACCCGGACGCGATCAAGTGAACGTGCGTCTCCCTCTTTCGCTGGTGCGTTCCGGGAAAGGTCTTTTCGCCATAATGCCAAAGCAGGTGAACGAGCGCCTGGCGGAATACGGCATCCACGCGGGCTCGTTCACCGCAATGAACATCGACGATCTGGGCCAAGCCATGCGTGAGCTACATATTGACGTGGACAAGGGCGACGGCAAGAAAGTGAAAATCTTTTGCGAGTGAACGCGAGGAACTCTAGACTCCCTTTGTCGCCGGGTCCCAAACGAACTTGTGCAATTGCAAGCCCAGCCGCACCGGCAAACCATCCGCAAGGATCCACTCCACCAGCGTGCGCGGCTCGAGCCCCTGCCACTTCCCCGCCGGATCATCAAACACCGGCGAAAACAGAACCTGCTTCACGCGTTCCGCCAGCCGATGCTCGGCCGTGAACTCCCGGGCAAATTCATAGTCGCGCCGAGTCATCAGCACAAACTTCACTTCGTCCTTCCCGTCCAGCACTTCAAGATTCCGCATCTCAAACGTATCCGCCTCGCCCGAATCCGGGCACTTCACATCCACGATCTTGATCACGTCCCCCGGCAGCCGCCCGATATAACGCTCGCCGCTGGTCTCAATCATCACGGTATATCCCGCACCAATGAGTTTCTCCGCCAACGGATAAACCTCTTCCTGCAAAAGGGGCTCTCCGCCGGTCAATTCCACCAAAGGCACTCTAGACAAAGCTCCAGACAATCCATCACCCCGGCCCGCAAGCTCATGCACTCGCTCGAGCACTTCCTCGACAGCCATCTTCGTCCCGCCGTGAAACGCGTACGCCGTGTCGCACCACGTACAACGCAAATTGCACCCCGTCAAACGCACAAAGATGCAAGGCAACCCGGCACGCGTGCCTTCGCCCTGAATCGATTTGAATATTTCTGTGACAAACATGATTTTGTTGCGCTGCGCCTTGCACTATGGCGCGCTAGAGCCGGTCTTCCGCGCGCTCCTGCGCGCTAACCACCCCAGCGCTCCCGCAAGGAGCACCACGGGCAGGATCAGCCGCCAATAGGCAGGCGAAACTCCGATGTAGTGGAACACCACAAGGTATCCGATCGCCACCAGCGCTGCGGGAACCAGAATGATATAGAAACCGCGATTCATCGTTTCACCCGTCTCTGAACGCGTCAGTTGCCCGGCCGATACTGCGCGCGGCTCGTATCCGTCTCCCACAACACCACATCCGTAATGCGCGCCCCGGGCGGCAAATCAGCCAACTCCCGGGCCACCTCATCATAAAAATACTTCGCCATATTTTCCGCCGAAGGATTCACCGTCTTAAACGGCTCCAGATCGTTCACAAACTGGTGATCCAACCGCCCCATGATCTCCCGAACAATCTGTTTTAACCGCGTGAAATCCACCAACAACCCGATGGAATCAAGCTCTGGCCCTTCGAGCGTAACCCGTACGCGGTTAAAACAGATTGTTCGGGAGATCATGGGGCGGTTGGATCACCAGTTTGTGAACGATCTGGAGCCGTTTAAGACGGTGAATCCTTC
>Ga0207081_1196_pt1 | contig 10869 bp, 7 predicted proteins | sample Alteio_BWMinHeat_59_FD_153524 | JGI IMG/M metagenome (GOLD analysis project Ga0207081, IMG submission 153524) | Enriched cells from forest soil in Barre Woods Harvard Forest LTER site, Petersham, Massachusetts, United States -... | ecosystem: Environmental > Terrestrial > Soil > Temperate forest >... | reverse complement strand
CCTAATTTCTCCAAATGCGCTTCCATTACCGATTTTGCACTCGATAAAATCACAAAAAGATTTATATGATCGAAAGAAAAATGCTTTTTAACATGTCCATCTATCACCTGCCGCAAAGCTGCGATTAAATATTTATTCACCACTGGGTCATCTCCAGCTGGCTCAACAAAAAAAACGATGAAATGTTCTCGAGTCGTAGTGTATTTGTGTGCTTCGACGCGGGCGTGAGAAACTTTGCTCATAAGTAATGACATTATCAAGTTTTTTAATCGCAGTAATTTTTGATCAAAAATTTGATCAAGAATATTTTCGTGATTTTTAGCTGGTCTCATGAAAAAAGAAAAAGGTTTACCTTCCCGCAAAGATAATAACCGTAAAAAATCTTTACGAAGCGTATATAAATAATTTTCGCCGATTTCATCGGTTTTAATGCCGTATGAAGATTTTGTCGTTATTTGGGTTTCAAATTTTTTAAAAGATTTAGGTTTTAAAGGAGACTTTTTTAAGGCCCTTCCGCCTAGTATTTGAGCCAATATTCCGCTCTGCAAATGTAATGGATCACCCTCGATATTGTTTCCAAAATCATCATCCAAGGTTTTTCGATTTAAGTCATCTGCAGCGGCATTTCCCACGTCGTCAGGGGGAATCATAATTTCGGCAAGATCTTTTTTGTTGCCGACTCCATCTAGACAACTTTTTTTGTTGTTATCGTTTCTAATTTTTTCATGAAATCTTTTGTGGGCTATCATCTTTTAAAACCCCGCGCTCATACTTTGAGCATTTATTCTAAGCCTTTTTTTTGATGATGATCTGCTGAGCAATGGTTAGCAAATTGTTTGTCAATATGTATAAAGAAAGACCAGCTGGCATGTTCAACATGATAAATGTAAAAAATATCGGCATGATCCATAACACATATTTCATCTGCGGTTGATTATCGAGCTGCATCGGTGTCAGAGCCTGCGTTATCAACATAGTGCCTCCCATGAAGAGTGGAAGCACATAATAAGGATCAGGAGAGGTGAGATCATGAATCCACCCTATAAATGGCTGATCATAAAGCTCAACAGAAAAACCGAGCATGCGATAAAAGGCAAACCAAATGGGAAGCTGAATCAAAAGAGGCAAACATCCAGCCATAGGATTGATTCCATGTTCCCTATAGAGCTCCATCTGTTTTTGCCCGAGCAGTGCGCGATCATGCCCATATTTTTTTGATAATTCTTGAATTTTGGGTGCAATTTTTTTCATCTCTGCTTGCGATGAATAAGACTTTCTAGTCAGAGGATGGGTGAGCAACTTTATAAGTATCGTTATTAAAATTATTGCTAATCCGAAGTTTCCCACTTGCTCATATATTTTTACCAATAGCCACAGCATGGGGCGGCACAATGCTGATAACCAACCAAAATCTACATTTTCTGCAAGCGATGGAGTCATGTGAGATAAAAGATCGATCTGCTTAGGACCGGCGAATATTTTATGCTCAAAGAGTTTTTCTTCTTGAGAAAGCAGCACCTGTGGAGAAAGCTCGATCTCTATATTTGCAGTTTCCCCATGATCGGCGTTTACCTTGGCGCGGATCAGCTTTATGTCTTCTTCTTTTTCAGGAATGAAAACAGATAAAAAGTATTGATCATCAAAACCTATATAATGCACTGGTGACCATACCTTTTCTTCCACTAGATCCTTAAAGGCGTATTTATTAAATTCTGTATATGATTTTAAAGAAACATTATTGACTGGAGCAGGCCCGCTTAAAAAACTTCCATCTTTTTGAATCGCTTGATGTTTGGATAAAAGCAGCGACAACTCCACTCGTCTTGGTTTTTCTCCCAAATTTTTTACTAAGATGGTTTCTTTGATAACATCCTGCTTTAAAAATTCATAATTTCGGTCAATTTTTAATCCTGAGGGAGTGATGTGAGAAAAAGAAATGTTTTTTTCATCACTCGAAACAAGTTCATATTTTGAATTCTCATTTAGATGATCTTCAGCTGATTTGGATGACAAAGCCAATAGTATGGATTTTTGATTTCGATCAAATAACACTTTCTCCCGGCTAAAATCGGTTAGAACAAGATGATCGATCATCCCTCCCGTGTTAGACACGGTCGCTAAGTAAGAAGTTCTCTCTAATTTATCGCTGCCATTCTTGATGAAAAACTCTTTTTTTATCTCGGGCAAATTTTCGGGAGTTGCCTTTTTGTGCCTACCGGCAACAACTTCATTTTCCTTCAACTCTTTTTCAGGAGCTCTTTCAAGAACAGCTTCTTTGGTCTCTTTTGCTGGTGAAAAAAAATAAGAATGAACCATCAGCAAAGCGCTCATCGCCACTACTGCTAATATGATCCTTTTTGGATCAGGACCAGGGGTTTGATCAATCAGCTGAAATTGGCTCATCTACTTTAATCCTTAGCGCTGTTGCTCCACGCAAAATTGTTTTTTGGCGAACAGATGCATTGTATCCTTGTCCAATTTTTCCGCGCCATACCTCAAATCCGCGAAGGCAGTCCGGGCACAAAATATCAGAAATCTTTTTTGATAATTTTTTTTGGGCAAAAAAACCGACGAAACATCGGCGACAATAAAATTCAAATCTCTGATCAGAAATAGTTTTGCCTTGCTCATATTTTCCCAAAACTTCTACAGCACAAGACCGGCAGAAGGCAGTTTTTTCTGGTCCAGGCTTCAAAGCGATGTGATCTTCAAGCTTGCAGCGGTCACAAATTATTCGATGGCTTAATCTAGTGCCAAAGACCGTGCGTTTATGGCCCACTATAGTTATCGCCTTAACCCCTTTTTTAGGGGCTTTGGCTTTTGTTATAGTCATAAGATTTCCAAATCTATCAGGATGATTTTAAAAGTAGTTATCACATGAAAAACCTTGATCAATACTGGTCGAAAATAATAAATTAGATATCGAGATTGCAATTATCGAGCGCAACTCTTTCGATAAACTCTCTTCTAGGAGCAACTTCGTCACCCATGAGATCTGAAAAAGCCAAGTCTGCTTCTACCACATCTTCAATGCATACCTTAAGCAATGTGCGGACTTTTGGATCCATGGTGGTTTCCCATAGCTGCTTCGGATTCATCTCCCCCAAACCTTTATAACGCTGGATCGTTTGGCCTTTTTTGGAAGTTTGCAGAATGAATTCCGAAAAAGCCTTTAAATCGGGAAAGCTGCGATGAGATGCTCCTTTTTTCACGCTATAAAGACCTTCACCCAAAACACGCATTTGTTCTTCGCTTTTTTGAAGATCTCGATATTCTCTACCCTTTATAAAACTTTCTGAAATGGTCATTTTTATAGGGCTTCCATCTTTGTGAAAAGATATGTGAAAAACTACCTCCGCACCTTCACTTAAGAGATCCTTATTTACTCTGACGCTGGTTATACGGCTATGTTCGATATGGCTATCGATGAGGCTTAAAATTTCTTCTTCGCTCATGAGCGAGAAATCCTCTTTAAATCTCTTATCGGCTTTTATCAGTGCGTCGAGCATATCAGGGTCATAGCGTTTTTTAAGTTTTTGCAGACCTCGGCGATAGGCATAGAATGCAGAAAGCCCAGATAATACCTCATCTTCAGATACTAAAGTTCCAGAAATGTGGACCTCAGCATCTCTGATCGCTTGCTCGATTAAAAATTTTTCCAATGCTTCGTCATCTTTAAAATAAACCTCAGATTTATTTTTTTGCACTTTATATAGAGGCGGCTGAGCGATATATAGATAACCTCTTTGAACTAATTCTTGCATTTGCCGGTAAAAAAAAGTGAGCAGTAGAATTCTGATGTGACTTCCATCTACATCAGCATCTGTCATCAAGATGATCTTGTGATATCTCACCTTGCTCGCGTCGAACTCTTCTGAACCGATCCCACAGCCTAAAGCTGTGATCAGCGTAGTTATTTCTTGGCTTGCTATCATCTTATCGAAGCGAGCTTTTTCCACATTTAAAATTTTTCCTCGAAGAGGGAGAATAGCTTGAAACCTTCGATCTCTTCCGCTTTTTGCAGAGCCTCCTGCTGATTCTCCTTCTACTATGAATATCTCAGCCCCTTTTGGATCTTTCTCCTGGCAATCTGCGAGTTTTCCCGGAAGACCCATGCCATCGAGCACTCCCTTTCTTCTGGTCAGATCTCTGGCTTTTCTGGCAGCCTCTCTCGCTCTTTTAGCATCGATAACTTTTTGGCATATGGCTTTAGCTTCAGAAGGATGCTCCTCAAGCCACATGGATAAACCCTCTGAAAGCAAACTATCTACTACCGCTCTCACGTCAGAGGAAACCAATTTATCCTTGGTCTGGGAACTGAACTTTGGATCGGGTAATTTAACACTTATGACTGCGGTTAAGCCTTCACGAACATCTTCCCCAATTATCTCGCCTTTTAAGTTTGCATTTTTTAGATTTTGCTCAATATAGCTAGTGATAGTTCTGGTGAGCCCACTTCGAAACCCTGCCATATGGGTTCCGCCGTCCTTATTTTTGATATTATTTGTGAAAAAATATGCTCGCTCTTGAAACGTTTCGTTCCACTGCATAGCAATTTCCACATGGCATAAGGCCTTTTGCTGCTCTGACAGCTGCCTTTCTCCTGTGACGAGGATAGGATTTTTATGAAGTGGCGTTGCACTCTTGTTTAGATGCTTAACAAACTCGCTGATGCCGTCCTCAAAGAAAAAGCGATGTTCTTTATCGGTTCTCTCATCTTTTATGTTTATCTTTAAGCCTTTATTTAAGAACGCCTGCTCTCTTAGCCTGCCCGAGAGAACGTCAAAACTAAATTCTACGCTTGAAAATATTTCCTTGTCCGGCTTAAAAGTGATCTTGGTCCCATGACCTTCTGTTGGCCCTTTATTGATGAGCCCTGAAATTGGATCTCCGCGGCTAAAATTTTGTTCATATAAAAAGCCATCTCTTTTGATTTCTAGTTTTAACCATTCGCTTAACGCATTAACCGCGCTCACGCCTACGCCGTGAAGCCCTCCTGAAACTTTATAAGATTCTTGATCGAATTTTCCTCCTGCATGGAGCACGCACATCACCACTTCGGTCACGGGGCGTCCTGATTCATGCATGCCAACTGGAATGCCTCGACCATTATCTTCTACGGACAAAGAGCCGTTATCGTGAATAATGAGATTGATATTGTCACAATATCCTGCCAGTGATTCATCTATGGAGTTATCAACCACCTCATAGACCATATGATGAAGACCGGATCCATCGTCGGTATCACCGATATACATCCCAGGTCTTTTTCTTACTGCAGATAACCCTTCCAGAACCTTAATTGATCCTGCGTCATAGCTTTGATCTCTTCGATTCTCGTTTGAAGCACTCATATATCTTTCACCAATAATCAATTAGAAAACCGAGAAGTTAACACGATATACCGTAGCGGCCTATACCGCCTTTTAAGTAATGTCTGTTTTGGGATAGGAGCCAGCGGTCGGCAAATTCAATGCATTCTTTAGGAATTTCGTCTAAAAAACGAGATCTTATGCTAGGCAAAGTTTTCCCATGCATAAAACGCTCCTGGCAATAGCTCAAAAAAAGTTTTCGTTTAGCCCGTGTCATACCGACATATAGTAGCCTTCGCTCCTCCTCCAAACTCTCCAAACGCTTATCTTCATGAACTGAAGAAATAGAGCGGGAATGAGGCAAGATACCTTCTTCTAGGCCCACAATAAAAACACAATCAAACTCTAATCCCTTGGCAGCATGAAGCGTCATCAGATTTATTTTTCCGGTTTCGTTTTTTATTTTGTCTTCGACGATTTCATCTTTGCTCATCAGTGTCACCGTCTCTAAAAATGCTTGAGCATCTTTTTTGGTATCTATGATCAAAGCCTCTGAAACAAAAGACGACGCCGCTTGCACCAGCTGCTCAAGGTTTTCAATACGGCTCTCAGCCTCATCATTTTTTTCTTGAATAAACTTTGCAAAACCAAATTCCTCTATCACCAAAATGATCGCCTCATCTGCTGGCAAAATCACTTTTTCTCCATCAGGTTTTTTATAAATCATTTTTTCACGCAGTCGATTTATAAGCCTACAAAACTCGAGAATTTTTTGAGATCCTCTTTTGCCTTCTAACGCTTTTATTCGATGTCGATCATCTTCCATGGCGCAAAACATACTTATTCCCAAGGAAGACGCATATTTGGCAAAAATGCTCTGTGTCTTTTCACCGATACCAAATGGTAGAGCATTTAAAACGCGCAAGAGATCCATATCTGAATTTTCATAAAGCACACACTTAAGGCCCGCTAAAGCATCGCGGATCTCTTTTCGGTCATAAAATCGCATTCCTCCTATTACCCGATAAGGCAAACGAGCTCGATGCAGAGCTTCTTCAAATGGGCGCGATTGTGCATTTGTTCTTAAAAGAATTGCAATTTCGTGATCTTTTTCCTGTTGTTCAAATTCTCGGATACATTGATCTACCACCGCCAAGGACTCATAACTTTCTCTGAAATAGCGTTTTAAACTTACTTTTTGTCCATCCCCGATCATAGAACGCAATGTCTTTCCAAGACGTCCTTGGTTATTTTTGATCACCGCATTTGCTGCATCGAGTATGGGCACAGGGGAGCGATAATTTTCTTCGAGCCGAAATAATTTTGCATCGGGATATTTTTTTATAAATTGCTGCATAAATTTCGAAGATCCGCCCCGCCAGCTATAAATGGACTGATCGTCATCTCCTACAATGGCCGTGCTCTTTGCGTTCTCGGCCAAAATATCGACAATATCTGCCTGGATCGCATTGATGTCTTGATATTCGTCGACGACTAAATGGCGACATTTTTGAAAAATTAAATTTCTTGCTTCCTCATGCCTAAGAAGCTCTAAAAATTTATGCAAAAGGAGAGAAAAATCTAGAGCACAAGCTGCATGCATTCCCTTCTTATAGGCATCCAAGAGCTCTCTCACCTGGCCTGAGCTTTTAAGATACTTCTCTTCTTCATGAGAGCTACCTGCGAGCTCTCGCATATACATAACCTTATGAATCAGAGTTTGCATTTCATCTTTAGCTAAGTCGTAGCGCTCGCGAATCAATTTTTTTATTAGTCTGACTGCATCATCCTCGTCGTAGATCAAAAAATCCTTAGGCACAGAAATGAATTCACCGTAATAGCGTAAAAATTTAGCCGCCATACCATGAAAAGTAGATAAGTTTACTGATATGGCCTCATTACCTAGCAAGTTCTCCATTCTTTGGCGCATCTCTTTTGCTGCCTTATTGGTGAAGGTGATGCCCATGACCTGATAAGGAGGTATATGAAGTTCTTTTATCAAATAGGCCATGCGATGAGTGATAACTCGTGTTTTACCACTGCCTGCACCTGCGAGAATGCATACTCGCGCGGATAATTCAGCACCAGCTTTTTTTTGCTCGTGGCTCAGCCTGCTCAAAATATCCATATCTAATCCTTAACCGGCCTCGCTATAAAGAGCGTGCTTTTTATAATAGGCATTTAAAATATTGCACCCGCAGGCATCTCCAGCTACGTTTACAACAGTTCGACACATGTCGAGCGGACGATCGAGCACGAATAAAAGGCCAACGCCCTCAATCGGAAGACCTGCCGCAGACAATATGAGAGCCATAGATACCGTCCCTGCAGCAGGAATACCAGCAGTACCAATTGCAGCAAGCACTGAAGTGAGTGCTATGACTATTTGGGCAGTCATATCAAGCGATATTCCATAAAGCTGAGCAATAAAAACCGCAGCCACTGCCTCATATAATGCAGTGCCATTCATGTTTACTGTGGCGCCCAATGGCAATATAAACTGAGATATTCGCCTATCTACCTTTAGGCCGTCTTCCACGCATTGCATGGTTATTGGCAGTGAAGCACTTGAGGATGAAGTTGAGAAGGCAATGGCCATAGCAGGCCTTATTTTTAGTAAAAATTCTTTCGGGCTTTGCTTGGTAAAAAAATAGTTTATCCCTGGCAAAAAGATGAAAAGATGGAGAAAAAGCCCAATAAGCACCGATAAGGCGTAGAAAGATAATTCCTGAAATACTTCAGGGCCAGTAGATGACACCACATTCACCAAAAGCCCAAAAACTCCAAAAGGTGCAAAACGCATTATGAGCTCAATGATTTTGATAATGGCCATGTTTATGGCTCGATTGATCTCAAAAAATTTATTTCCTAAAGGACCAATGGTGGTCATCGCTGCACCAAACAGAATGGTAAAAACGATGACTGCGAGCACATCTTGCGAAGCTAGGGCTTCAAATGGATTTTTCAAAGCGCTTTTTAATTGCTCATCAATAAATTTGGCTAGGCTCATAGCCTTGGTGGGAGTAATTATCATATCTGGCTCGAGCTTAAATCTGAGCTCTAATGCCCCAATAAAATACGATACTTGTTTTTTAAAATCAGAGAGACTTAATGCCTTTAGGGCTATATCCTCTAGATTTTTATTAATATTTAAAAACCTTTGATCATCTTCTTTAAGAGAGAATTTTTCTTTAATCTTAATAGCCAAAAGCAGAGCAGCATCTGTGTTGCTCATATCATTGATGCTGGCCACTAGTTCAGAAAATTCATGCGAAGGATTTTTTTGACCTGGCTTAATCAGAGTGACGATAACAAGACCGAGAAGTACGGCAAAAAAAGTTGTAGCAATAAAATAAAAGATGGCGCGATTCCCTAAGTCTTTCAAGTTCCTGATATCGCCTATGGATTCTAAACCTGCGAGAATTGAGGAGAGCACAATGGGCATGACGATCATGCTCAGGGATAGCTTAAATGCAAGCCCCATCCAGCTCACATAAGGCGCTATCACTGGTAAAAATACACCGCAAAACGCGCCTAAGACCAATGCTACTAAAATATTTATTGAGTATCCTTTAGGTATTTTCATCCGCAGAGTTAATCATCTAATGCTTGGTTTTTCAATCTGGAAGGAGTTTATTTGGTAAGTTATTTTCACATCTTTTCTCCATCCAATTTATGAGATCATTTATAGGCCTATCTCTTTTTTGCTCATTATAGATTTCGTGCAACAAATCCTCATAAAGCTTAAGACTCCGATCTTTTGAAAGAATTAAAGAAAAAAATTTCTTGCTCTCATCAGCCGAAACCAAGCTATCTTTTCCTGCTAACTGCATCAGTATCGGTAGATCGAGATTTTTTGCAGCAAGGCTAGAGATCGCCTGATAGCGGGTTATCTCTGTATAAAGCCTAGGGGTTATCAGCCGTTGAACGAGAGGATCTCTATGATAATCCTTTAAAAATCGCATATTCGTCGTGAGTTCGTGGCCTTTTACGCCGCTCGACAAATAAAATTTTGGCCACAAAAAAGATAGCGCTCGACCAAACATCGATTTCCATAAGGGAATAGGGATGGTCAAACCAAAAGCCGGTGAAGATAAGATCAAACCAGATAGCTTTTTGTTTAAAGAAGGAGCCAAAAAACTCGCGATCAATCCTCCCATGCTATGGGCTATGATAAATACCTTCTTCACATTAAATAGAGATCTCGCTTCATCTATCGCACGCTCCACATCTAAGAAATAATCCTCGAATGAATTGACGTAGGCTCGATGGCCATCACTTCGACCATGACCTCGTAAATCGAAACTGAGACTTGCAAAGGAAGCAAGAGATAGTTGATAAGCCAAGTGGGAGTATCTTCCAGAATGTTCGCCAAATCCATGGACGAATACCACAGCTCCTTTTTTAGCTTTGAGATCACTTGCTCGAAAAAATAGCGAAGTACCATCTGATGACGATAAAAAACCGATTTTTTGAAGTGAAGGTCCTGACATACAGCACAACTCACTAGTCTTGATTGATTCCTGAACCTAAAAAAGCCCCGAATGGAGCTGGCCGACCTGCTCTGTCTCGCAAGCGCGTATTTGAAAAGATCGTCTGGGTTCTCATCAGCGGTGCTAGATGGCGAGATTTACCTAAAGAATACCCATCCTATCAGTACCGCCATCGCCTATTTCAGTAATTTTGTTTATTTCATCAAGTGATTCTTTTGCAAGTATTTTATCAAGTGGGCTAACTTTAGGATTATCATGGCAAATCTGAAACCACTTTTTAGCTTTGTCATAGTTTTGTTTAACTCCACGACCTTGCTCATATATACAGCCGAGAGCAAATTGAGCTTCTGGATGATTTTGCTGTGCCGCAAGTAAATACCACTTCATGGCTTCTTCATCGTTTTCTTCAACTCCAAGACCTTTCCCATACATATCGCCGAGTTTAAATTGAGCATCTGAGTGATTTTGCTGAGCGGCTAGCAGATACCACTTCATGGCTTCTTCACAGTCTCGTTTAACTCCATAACCTTGCTCATACATACAACCGAGTTTAAATTGAGCTTGTAGATAATTTCGCTGAGCGGCTAGCAGATACCACTTCATGGCTTCTTCACAGTCTCGTTTAACTCCATAACCTTGCTCATACATACAGCCGAGTTTAAATTGAGCTTGTCGATGACCTTGCTGTGCTGCAAGTAAATACCACTTCATGGCTTCTTCATGGTCTTGTTCAACTCCAAGACCGTAAGAACACATATCGCCGAGTCTAAATTGATCTTTTGGATCATTTTGCTCATAGGCTAAATTTTTAAGCTGTTCTAAATCATTATTGAAATCACCAGCGACGACGGGGCTGAACACAAAACAAATCAACAGAATATATTTTATTATATTTTTCATAATATTTATTATCCGCAAAAAATTTTTAATACGATTGAGTTAAGCTATAGATATAATTTTTAATTCTTGTGTCAAGATAGTTAAAACTTAAGCTCACTAGAGCTATATTCTGATTAAGTATTCCACAACAAGCAGACAACGTTAATCAAATTGGATCACAATAC
>Ga0207081_1191_pt1 | contig 11025 bp, 7 predicted proteins | sample Alteio_BWMinHeat_59_FD_153524 | JGI IMG/M metagenome (GOLD analysis project Ga0207081, IMG submission 153524) | Enriched cells from forest soil in Barre Woods Harvard Forest LTER site, Petersham, Massachusetts, United States -... | ecosystem: Environmental > Terrestrial > Soil > Temperate forest >... | reverse complement strand
GCTTTCTATCCTGAAAAATATCCTTTGGATAAATACAAGAAAAGCAATGACGGCAGCTATCGTGCGTTCACATTGCATCATTACAGAATATCGTACAGGGTTTTACCATCAGAGGTTAAGATTTTGCGTTTGCGCCATTCAAGCATGGAACCTTTGGAACATTAATGGCATACATGATTCTCAGAGTTGCCCCACAAAAAAACTCCCGTGCAGTTTTAGCAGCGGGAGTTCCTGTTTATGAATGTTTATTTATTAAAGAGCCGCTTTATAGCGCATAGCAACCTGATCCCAGTTTATCACGTTCCATATGGCTTTCAGGTAGTCCGGGCGCTTGTTTTGGTACTTTAGATAATAGGCATGCTCCCATACGTCAATCCCTAAGATGGGATGCCCTTTTACCTCGGCAATATCCATAAGCGGATTGTCCTGGTTGGGTGTGGAACTTACTAACAGGTTACCGTCACTTACCAGCAGCCATGCCCAGCCGCTGCCAAAGCGCGTGGCGCCTGCCGTGCTCATTTTTTCTTTCAGCGCATCCAGAGACCCAAAAGCCTCATTTATTGCAGTGGCAAGCTCGCCTGTAGGCGCTCCGCCAGCATTAGGCCCCAGTATGGTCCAGAATAAGGTATGGTTGTAATGGCCGCCGCCGTTATTGCGCACAGCCGCAGGATAAGCCGAAATATTATCCATCAGTTCTTCAAGCGTTTTGCCTTCGTCATTTGTGCCGGCTAAAGCTTTGTTCAGGTTGTCAACATATGCCTGGTGGTGCTTGTCATGGTGTATCTGCATGGTTTGCGCATCTATATGCGGCTCCAGTGCATCAAATGCATAATGCAGGTCAGGAAGTAAATGTGCCATAGTTAAGTAGTTTTATTTTGGCCAAAGGTAAAGCAATCAAAAGTCAAAAGTCACTGCAAAAGCATAAGGAATAAAAATAGGGGTATAGCTAAAAAAACAAGCCGGGCATACCCTGTGGCACAACGGAAACACAGTATCGCCCGGAATATATTGGCACTATTTTATTACAGATACCTGCTGCCTGTAAGTCTTATCTGCGGCACTCACGACAACCATGTAGCTGCCGGCAGGCACATCAAAACTCAAAGTTGATTTTTGCGAACCGCCTGCTTCAATTGTTCTCGAATCAATGCACCGGCCAAGCATGTCGGTAATTGTTACCGTACCATTTGTTAATGTTCCCGGTATATCCAGCGTAAATGAGCCATTGGAAGGGTTAGGATACACTTTGAATTCATCAGGATTAACAATAGTATGGACAGTAGTCGCAGGAGTAGTTGTGTAAACAACCCTGATCACATTATTGTCATAATCAGCAATAAATAACCTTTGCAGCGCATCTATCGCAAGCCCTTTGGGAGAGCTTATTTCAGCAACGTTGGCATTGCCGCCATCGCCCCTGTACCCGTTTGTCGCCGTCCCGGCAATAGTGCTGATGATACCGGCCTGATCTACCATCCTCACGGTATTGTTCCCCTGGTCAGATATATAAACGTTACCAAAACCTGAAGTTGCCACACCTGAAGGAAAATGCAGTCCGGCAGCCGCAGCCGGGCCGCCATTGCCGCTATAGCTTGCATAGCCTACGCCTGCAAATGTGCTGATGATACCTGCTGTGCTTACCTTGCGTACAGCATTATTTACATAATCAGCTATATACACATTCCCGTAAATGTCTGTTGCCACACTTGCGGGGGAATGCAGCGTCGCAGAAACCGCCGCATTGCCATCGCCGCTGTAACCAAATACGCCACCTGTTCCGGCAAATGTTACAATGGTAGTATCGGCACTCAGCACCTCACGAACCGCATGATTATTTGCATCAGCAATAAACAGGTTCCCGAAAGTATCAATTGCTATACCCTCCGGATTATGTAGCTCAGCCGCTGATGCCGGGCCATTATCCCCTGAAAATCCGGCGGCTCCATTACCCGCATAAGTAGAAATAGTGCCAGCGGTGTTTACAATCCTTATCACATTATTGCCATAATCAGATATATACACATTCCCGGCAACGTCAGTGGCTACACTATAAGGCGCATTCAGCCTGGCTTTAGTCGCATTTCCGCCATCCCCGCTATAACCTGCCGTATCATTGCCCGCAAACGTGCTGATAATACCATAAGTATTGACCTTGCGTATCACATTATTCCCGCGGTCTGCGATATAAATATTTCCCGCCCCGTCAAAAGCCACTCCGGTTATGCTGTTCAACTCTGCCAGGGTGGCAAGGCCGCCGTCGCCCGTATAACCGCCGGTCCCGGTGCTTGCACCAAAGCCGTTCCCGGCAAAGGTTTTGATCAATTGGGCATACATCGGTTGCGAATAAAATAAAACCGCTGCCGGCAGCAATATTAAAATGGTACAAAGTTTTCTCATAAAATTTATTGAATGGTATTCAGTTCCACCTATAAAGATATATAATTAAACAATTTGCCAAAGGTTTTTTCGATAATTGCTGCTATCGGATTCACATAGGTTTGACAGTTTTTTTTTGATTTGTGTTATTGCGAATATAATAATCTATTTTGGTGGTGAAATCTATTTTACCCTTAAACCCAAGATTTATACTCATTTTTTCGTCTAATATAATAGGTACGTGGTCCCTGATAGCCAACCAATAATTATTATGCACGTGAAAATAAATTTCCTTATTATTTTTTGTCTTTCGACTGTTTTGACCAATGGCAAAGATTTCACCGGAAGCCATGCCCCACTCTCCTTTATAGAGAATAAAGGACAGGTAACTGACCAAAACTATAACCTAAGGCCCGACATTCAATTTAAAGTCAGCGCTGCCCCCGGCCTCAATATCTTTATAGGCAATGGCGCTATTCATTACCAGTTTAGCAAAAGTGATCATCCCATTGTAGAGACGCAATGCATTGCGTCTCTACCACGCGCGGGAAAAGAAATACCTAAAAACACCACCTGCGCCATGTACCGCATGGACGTAGAATTAATAGGGGCAAACAAAAATGCGCAGGTGACTACTGAACAACGGCAGGACTATTACGAAAATTATCCCGCCTTAGCGGGACACGGTGAACATGGGGCAGTGGCCCATGCCTTCAACAAGATCACTTACAAAGACATATACCCGCACATTGATTGGGTGCTCAACATAAACAACGGACAATTAGAACATGAATTTGTAGTAAACGAAGGCGGCAATGTTACCGATATACAACTAAAATATTCCGGGGCTACAGGCTTAAGAGTAAATGCAGACGGTAGCTTAACAGCCACGACCCCGCAGGGCGCTATAACCGAACAAGCACCAAACACTTACCAAAGTGATGGCAAAAAAGTAAAGAGCAACTTTAAGCTAAACGATAGTATTCTGGCTTTTGAAGCTGATAATTATTCGGGAACATTAGTGATTGATCCCACTTTGGAATGGGCTACTTATTTTGGGGGTGGAGACGGCGGCGGAGACGGAGTAAAAACTGACATGGCTGGAAATGTGTATATTACAGGAACGACAAACAACATTTCAGGAATTGCTACAACTGGGGCTTACCAAACTACATTGGACGGCGGAGGCATGGGTTACAATACAGATGCTTTTTTAGCGAAATTCAGCAGTACGGGCGTTATGCAATGGGGTACCTACTACGGAGGTGCCAACGACGAGGATGGATGGCAAATAATAACAGACGACTCTGGGAATGTGTATATCACGGGATTCACAACCAGCGACTCTGGTATTGCCACACCCGGTGCCCATCAGGATTCATTAAGCGGATTGGAGGATGCATTTTTGGCAAAATTTAACAGTGCAGGCGCTATTCTGTGGGCCACTTATTACGGAGGAATTGGTTATACAAATGGAGCAGGTGTAACAATAGATGGCTCAAATAATGTTTATATAATAGGAACTACAACGAGTTCATCTGGCATTGCAACGCCCGGCGCTTACCAAACCGGTTATGATGATAGTGGAGACGTATTTTTAGCAAAATTTAATAGTTCAGGCGTTATTCTGTGGGCTACTTATTATGGAGGGAGTGGAGTAGATAATGGATTGGAAGTAGCTACGGATAATTTGGGGAATATTTACATTACGGGTCAAACGACCAGCACAACAGGTATTTCCACGCTAGCCGCCTACCAGGATGTTTATGGAGGCGCGGGGCATAATAACGCCGGAGATGCCTTTTTAGCAAAGTTCAATGAGGCAGGTAATCTCCAATGGGCCACCTATTATGGAGGGAGTGGTGATGAATTTGGTTTCGATGTAGTAATTGATGGAAGCGGGGGCGTATATATTTCAGGGACTACAAGCAGTTCCTCAGGCATTGCCACCCCTGGCGCATACCAAGATGTTTATGGAGGGCCGGGATTTAATGATGAGGGAGATGCCTTTTTAGCTAAATTCAACAGTTTGGGTGCTATTCAATGGGCTACTTATTTTGGCGGAACTGGTGATGATATGGGGCTCGGAGTTGTAGCAGACGGTTCGGGAAATGTGTATTTCACAGGTGGTACAACCAGTACATCAGGCATTGCTACGCCTGGCGCATACGATGGCGCCCACCTGGGATACAATGATACTTACAATGCGTATTTGGCAAAGTTCACCGGTGCAGGCGCTATTCAATGGGCTACTTATTATGGAGGAAGCGGTGGGGAAGTTGCCAATGCCATGGCAATAGATACTTCCCGGAACGTATATATATTGGGGTGGACTGATAGTAAAACAGGTATTGCTACCCCCGGAGCTTACTTAGATACTTTTGGCGATTTTATTGAATGTTCCTTTTTAGCAAAATTCAACGCTGCCGGTGATGTTGCAGTTAATAACCTATCGCTCCCTGCACAAGGCATTTCCATATATCCTAACCCCACCCAAAATGAAATTACCATTTCAGCATCAGTACCTATTTATAATGTTGAGATCAGCAATCTCTTAGGCCAAACGGTATTCTGCGGTACTTACAATGCCAATAAAGTTACCATCGCCATATCGCAATTACCTGTTGGTGTTTATATAGTAAGGGTCAATGACAGTAAAGTTTATAAAGTTGTCAGGCAATAGAATAATACCTGACTATAAGCCTCCATGCAACCTGAATTACATTAATCAGCTTTATTAAATTATAAGTATATTATATATTTATATACAACTATAACACAGCGCTTTTTCAAAAAACAGGGGTACTGTGCTGTGTTATACAATAATTCTATTATGTCTTTTCAATAATATCCACACAGGTGCTCCAAAAGAACACAGCACTTTTTCAAAAAACAGGGCGACTGTGCTGTGTTATACACCCATTTTATAATATCACACACAGCGCTTTTTCAAAAAACACCGTGACGGTGCTGTGTTATACATGCATTTTATAATATCAAACAGCCTGTACCCAGCGTTAACCCTGAAAAAGAACACAGCACTTTTTCAAAAAACAGGGTGACTGCGCTGTGTTATACATGCATTTTATAATACCAAACAGCCTGTACCCAGCGTTAACCCTGAAAAAGAACACAGCACTTTTTCAAAAAACAGGGCGACTGTGCTGTGTTATACAATCATTTTCCAATATCAAACAGTCTGTACCCGGCAGCAACACATAGCAAACCGTATCATTTAATGAAAAAAGGGGGTACTGCGATACGGTATACAATGATTTTGTTATATCGTTTTCAAAAAGCTTGTGTCAAATTATATCTGGGTAAGCCGGGGCACAGCATATTGAAATTAAAAACAGAAGTGAAGATTGAGATTATTTTTTAGTAGTAAAATAATTATAATCCTGCAGCAGCTTTTCCAGAAAATCTGTCGGGTACATATCTGATTCAATACCAAGTACTGTCTTGATCTTTTGGGCCACGTCTATGGTGTAGTGTTCGGTTTCCCTGGTCGGGCGTTTTGTGTTCAGCAGGTTGCGTATGCCATTTATATCACGGTCGGTAAGGCGCATCACTTCGGGAAACAGTGGCTGGTAACCCTTATCTTCAATTTGCAGGTAAATCGTTTCACTAATATTGGCTTTGTAATTTTTATCTATCACCACAGTGCCTGCTGCAAAATCCCCTATCCGCTGAGATTTGGCTGAAATAACTACAGTAAGAAAGTCGGGCAAATACAGTATCATAAAAAAAAGCAGGAATGCCGGGCTGGCCAGGATCACATAAGGAATAATATACACAAACAGGTTGCCCAGGCACAATATCCACCTTATAAAATACTGGCCCCAGGTTGGCTCCTTCCCTCCCTTATCTATTACTTTAATTCCTGCTACCATCTTGCCTATAGTCTGGCCGTTCAGGAACAATTCAAAAATCAACTGGTATGCCAGCACCGGGATGATGATAACGAAAAGAGCCGCAGCAGTGCTTACTGCCTGCCCCATGCCAAACAAAGGATAGATGAACCGCAGCATCAAATAATAATAAAAGCAGATGATGACGATGTCTATAAGCCATGCCAGCAGCCGCTTGTTAAAGGCAGCTATATTAAACTCCAGGTCTATGTTAAAAGGGGTTTCTATGGTAACCACAGCCATGATGTGAAAATACTGGAAAATACGAAATACGTGCCCAAAATAAAATTCAAGAAATAAAATTATTCATACACCCAAGATTTCGGGCAATTTATACGTCTATACTTTAAAATCACACCAAGCGTAAAAATAAACCGTTAAAACGGTTATCATCGTTTTTATTGTTTATCTGACCCATGGTTAAAACCGTGGGCTATGTGTGATTTTAGTGTTTAAGGGGTATTACTTACCTCTTACCCAATTTAACATCTTAACCAATTAACTTCTTAACCTATTAACCTATTACCATTTTAACTTCTTAACCTATTCACCTATTATCATAATTATTTTTTAACTTTTTTTAACTTATCAATCAATCAACTAATCTCTTATCTTTGTCCACTTTACAAATTTTTCTGATTAAAATGAAAAAGATTTTTTTCCCTGTTGCCGCATTTATCGCCCTTATTTTTATTGCAAGTTGTTCTACGAAATTTCAGATAGCAGCGCCCTATAAGAATATTACGGTAGTTTATGGCTTTCTTGACCAGGCAGATACCGCCCATTATATACGCATTCAAAAAGCTTTTTTAGATCAGAGTAAGAGCGCGCTGGTAATGTCTAAATTACCTGACTCAAGCTTTTATGCAAACTTAGATGTAAAAATTGAGCGGATAGACGCTTCAGGCAATTATCATGACTCTATTCATTTGAACCGGGTCGATCTCGATGCAGAAGGCTATGTTAAACAACCGGGAGTGTTTTTTTATTCCCCGAATTATGCCTATAAATTTACCAATCTTTTAGACCCGAATTATATTTATCGCTTGTTAATTACTAACCTTACCACCGGGGAAGTAGATTCATCTGATGCACCTGTTATTGTTGATAATGATAAATCAATATTCACCGTTGACGTCATTGATAACTCGAGAACAAATCTTAATGGAATAAATTTCAGTTCATCCGGACCTAGTAACGCAACTTTTTACATTTTCGGAGCCTACGGATCTTCTTCCAGTACTCTGCCAAATCCTGTAGCCATTGTGCAAGGTGTTCTAAGATTTAACTGGAATGATTCCAACTATGTTACCAAAGCGATAACGTCACATTACTATGACTACAATATGGGCTACACTACTCTGGACAATGGCCAGATACGCTATAATCCACTGAATCTTGATCTTTATAAAGGCCTTTTTGCGGGTATGGGCTCCGCTCCCCAAAACACAGTAAGGCTGATCGGGGTATGTGACATATCCATATATTTAAGCACTAGTGATTTTGTGCAGTACCAAAATGCCAGTGCTATACAGGGCCTTGGCCTTACGGGCAACGATATTGAACCGGTCTACACTAATATTAAGGGGGCAAATACCATAGGGCTATATACCTCAAGAGCGGTTAAGTCCGGGCAAATTACTATTACTCCGGAGACTGTGGATTCTCTTATCGCCAGCCCTTACCTCGCTCCAACAAGGATCGTGGGGACTTCGTATTAATAATTATTTTACTTATTAGAGCGTGCCTTAATGATCCACATCAGGGCATTTTTCTTTTTATTCTGTCAGCATTTCTGCCAATATTTCAGAAATTTAAAAATGGCATGTTCATTGAGCAAGGTATTCAGACACTATAAGTGTCAATTGAAATAATTTAAAAACACGAACTTATAATTAAATATACTATGGCAAAAATTATCGGAATTGACTTAGGTACCACCAACTCATGCGTTTCAGTGATGGAAGGCAACGAACCTGTGGTTATCGCAAATGACGAAGGCCGTCGCACAACGCCTTCAGTAGTCGCATTTTTGAAGAACGGTGAACGCAAAGTAGGCGACCCTGCTAAAAGACAGGCGATCACCAACCCTCACAATACCATCCAGTCCATAAAACGTTTTATGGGCCGCCGTTTTGATGAGGTTACCAACGAAATATCTCACTTTACCTATAAAGTGGTAAGAGGTGAAAATAATACACCACGGGTGGATATTGACGGCCGCTTGTATACGCCGCAGGAAATTTCTGCAATGATCCTTCAGAAAATGAAGAAAACTGCCGAAGATTTCCTGGGTTACGAAGTAAAAGAAGCAGTGATCACTGTACCTGCATATTTTAATGACGCGCAGCGCCAGGCCACTAAGGAAGCCGGAGAGATCGCGGGCCTTAATGTGAAGCGCATTATTAACGAGCCTACCGCGGCTGCCCTTGCCTACGGCCTGGATAAACAGCACAAAGACAGCAAGATAGCCGTATTTGACCTCGGCGGCGGTACTTTCGACGTTTCCGTACTGGAGCTTGGCGATGGCGTGTTTGAAGTAAAATCAACCAATGGCGATACCCACCTGGGCGGCGATGATTTTGATAAGGTGGTAATGGACTGGCTGGCCGAAGAGTTCAGGAAGGATGAGTCAATGGAGCTCCGTAAGGACCCTATGGCCTGGCAGCGCCTTAAAGAAGCGGCGGAAAAAGCCAAAATAGAGCTGTCTTCTTCACAGGAAACAGAAATTAACCTTCCCTATATCACGGCTATTGACGGCGCGCCAAAGCACCTGGTACGCAAGCTGACCCGCGCAAAATTTGAACAGCTTTCTGACAGCCTTGTTGAGCGCACACTGGAACCTTGCCGCAAAGCATTGAAGGATGCAGGCATCACAGCTGCTGAAATAGATGAAGTAATACTTGTTGGCGGTTCTACCCGCATTCCCAAGGTACAGGAAGTAGTTGAAAAATTCTTTGGAAAGAAACCGCACAAAGGCGTAAACCCTGATGAAGTAGTAGCCATTGGCGCCGCTATACAGGGCGGCGTGCTTACCGGGGATGTAAAAGATGTGCTGCTGCTGGATGTTACACCTCTTTCCCTCGGTATAGAAACTATGGGTGGCGTAATGACCCGCCTTATAGAGTCGAACACTACTATACCAACCAAGAAGAGCGAAACCTTCTCCACGGCCAGCGATAGCCAGCCGAGCGTAGAAATTAACGTGATACAAGGTGAGCGCCCGATGGCGAAAGACAATAAGAACCTGGGCCGTTTCATACTGGATGGTATTCCACCGGCTCCGCGCGGGGTGCCGCAGATAGAAGTGACCTTTGATATAGACGCAAATGGTATGCTCCATGTTGCCGCTAAGGATAAGGGCACCGGCAAGCAGCAGAACATACGCATAGAAGCCGGCAGCGGCCTGGATAAAGCCGAAGTAGAGCGCATGAAGAATGAGGCCAAAGCCAACGAAGAAGAAGATAAGAAGGTACGTGAGCGCGTGGAGAAACTGAATAAAGCAGACGGCCTTGTATTCAATACGGAAAAACAACTGAAAGAATACGGCGATAAAGTACCGGCTGATAAAAAGTCGGTGATAGAGGCCGCGGTTGAAAAACTGAAGGCTGCCCAAAAAGCGGAAGACCTGGATGGCATAGATAAAGCAGAAACAGAACTGAACGCAGCCTGGATGGCAGCAAGCGAAGAAATGTATAAGGCAGGCCAGCAACCACCAACAGATGGCGGCGCCCCCCACAACGGCGACGGCCACCAGCAAACTGCCGGAAATAATGACGGCGGAGTAGCTGACGCTGAATATGAGGAAGTAAAGTAAAACCCCAAACCCCAAAGGGGCTTAGCTTGAGAATAAAAATTGAACGGCTGGTGCTTAACCAGCCGTTTTTCTTTGCCTGAAATTTCTTATATTTGATAAACAAAAAACAGATTATGAAAAGAGTCAGCTATATTACAGATTCGTCAGGAAAGCAACTTGCAATAGTCATTGATATGGAAGTCTGGAATTCCTTTCTTAATTTTCATCCTGATGTAATGCACTTTATAGGAGGTAACACTTTTGAAAATGTGCCGCCGCAGCACCTGAATATTTTCTCAGGTGAAGTTATTAACCCCATTATAGCTAAGGATTTCCCAACTGAACCTGGCGAAAAGAAAAACTAAGATTGGATCTTAATTTCTTCACTTCTTCCTCGCAAAAGCTATAAAATCAGTTGCCGGAATATCTTTTGCATCCAATTGACGAAGCATGGTGACCAATTGCCCTCGGTGATAGGTGGAATGATTGAAAACATGCTGCAGTACATGGCAGACAGGGGTTTTGTGTGAGGCCTTGGCACGATCATAATACTGGAGCACATGCTGGAAAGCCCGGTCGTCATATTGCTTGTCAACAAATTGCACCAGTTCGGCAGATACCTGCTGCCAGTTTTTACAAGCCTCTTCAAAAGTTCCGTTGAAATCGCTGCCAACCCACCGGGGATATTCCGCAAGTTGTAACCGCTGCAACCAGATATATTCAGCAGCCCAGGTATGGCAGACTGTAGCCTGTAACGATGGGAAACTACTGGCAACCTCCTTGTTTGTCAAGCCATCTTCCAGCTTAGCCATGATGTCTATGATCCGCTTGTTGGCCCATACATTATATTGTGCATATTGCTGCAGTAATTCCTTCATCGTAAATTGTAACTTTGCCGCTAAAGTAAAACATAAATGGCTGATAAAAACAACTCTTTGGGAA
>Ga0207081_1186_pt1 | contig 11184 bp, 16 predicted proteins | sample Alteio_BWMinHeat_59_FD_153524 | JGI IMG/M metagenome (GOLD analysis project Ga0207081, IMG submission 153524) | Enriched cells from forest soil in Barre Woods Harvard Forest LTER site, Petersham, Massachusetts, United States -... | ecosystem: Environmental > Terrestrial > Soil > Temperate forest >... | reverse complement strand
AGGGAAGATATTTGGGCGCTCAGCTGCAATACCATGAGTATATGCACTAACGCCTTTACTAAACAGTTGCTGCCCGATGTGGATGTTATACCTGGCCGTGGCCAGGTGCTCATAACGCAGCCAATACCTGGTCTGAAATTTAAAGGCATATACCATTTTGATAAAGGGTATTATTATTTCAGGGAAATAGACGGCAGAGTACTCATTGGCGGAGGTAGAAACCTTGATTTTGAAACCGAAGCCACAACAGATTTTTCACTGAATAAACTCATCCAGATAGACCTGGAACAAAAGCTTGCGGATATTATTTTACCCGGCACTCATTTCCAGGTGGCCCAGCGATGGGCTGGGATAATGGCATTCGGGGCTACAAAGCAACCAGTCGTAAAGGCTTTTTCCAACAAGGTTTTCGGGGCGTTCCGAATGGGGGGTATGGGGGTGGCACTGGGCAGCGAGGTAGCGAGGGAATTAGCAGAACTTATCGTCAATCGCTAAAATCCTTATTCAGTATTTTTACCACATCGCCGATCGGCAGGCCCATTACGTTATAATAATCGCCGTTTATCTTTTCTATACCGGTAACGCCTATCCACTCCTGGATAGCATAGGCGCCTGCTTTGTCGAATGGTTTGTATCGGCTAACATAGTGGTTTATCTGCGAATTGCTCAATAGGCGAAAATATACTTCTGTTGTTGTGGAAAAACTGATCTCTTTGGCAGATTTTCTTATGCATACACCTGTAACTACTTTATGCATTCTGCCGGATAGTTGCCCGAGGATAATTTTTGCATGTTCCGCATCCTTGGGCTTGCCAAGAATATGGTGATCGAGCAATACTACGGTGTCGGCGGCTACAACGATTGCATCGTTTACTAAATGAGATACGGCATCGGCCTTTTTCTTCGCCAGGAATTCCGGCACATCTTCACCAGGCATACCCGGTGGGTTTGTTTCGTCCACATCGGCAATTAATATTTCAAATTCAAGCTCGGCCATTTCCATGAGCTGCTTGCGACGGGGAGATTGCGACGCGAGAATGATTTTATTTGGCACTATTTGTAAATAATTGAAGGTGATAAATAAGTAATGAACCAATGCCGAGCAGCATAATAACCTTTAACCCCTTGCTGGCACTGCGATAATGTTGCGTGGTAGTTTTCCTGACCAGGAAAACTGGCCATAATACAAGTGATACTATCAATACCGCAATGACATATATTGAAAGCCATTTGTAATTTTGATTAAACAGAATAACTGATGCCACCCCCAATGGCAATGTTACCAACGCTGATAACAAAATAGAAAAGCGAGTTGCATAATCCAGTCCCTTTTTTATGGGCATAGTGATGCAGCCTTCTGCTTCATCGCCTATGAGGTCTTCCATGTCCTTTACTATTTCCCGTATCCAGGTTAGCATAAATGCAAAATAAGCATAAACAAGCAGTATCATTCTTGAAAACTGTGGCATCGAAGGTTCATAAATAATCAAAGACAGGATTGTGAGCGCTGTAAGCAAGGCAACTACTAAGTTTCCCGTCATATATTGCCGTTTAAAATCAGTGGAATAGAACCATAGCAGCAAAGAACAGGCAACCTGCAGCAACAACCATTCAAAATGGCGTGCCTGTGCCGTAACATAGGCCGCCAATGCAATAGCAATTATGTTTAATGCAGTGTGTGATATAATAGCCTGCTTGCGGGGAATCGTTATTTCGAGGATAACTTTTTGTGGTTTGTTGATTGAGTCAATTTTAATGTCGAAGTAGTCATTAATTATATAGCCTGCTGCAGCAATAAGTATGGTGGATATGGCAAGGCATAAAAAATTAACCGGAGTAAGAACCGTAGGCGAGCAGGGCAAAACAACACACCACCACGCCAGGAACTGCGTAAGGAAAATAATCAGCAGGTTTTTCCACCGTATGAGTTGCAGCCAGGGCATTGTTTGGGATCGGGAATTTGGATTGGATACGTATTGGATAGCAATTTTATTCTGGTCCGGTACTGTTTTCAAACATTTCGGTTAGTTTTTGTTGTAATAATTTTTTATCAGGTAATTGGGTTTTGTACTCGGCAATAAGAGTGGGTGATAAAGTGCGGCTGAGCGCATATTCTACCACTGCTGCATCTTTGTCCTTGCAGAGCAATATACCAATACTGGGATTTTCGTTTTGCTTTTTTACGTCCCTGTCCAGCGCTTCGAGATAGAAGTTTAATTTCCCGGGATACTCAGGTTCAAACCGGTCTGTTTTCAGTTCAAAAGCTATGAGGCATTGCAGCCCCCGGTGATAAAACAGCAGGTCAATAAAAAAGTCCCGGTTGCCTACCTGTACTTTATATTCCTCGCCTGATCTTGATGTAATTAGCATGTGATGCGACCAACTTATTTTAGTGAGGGGGAGTGTTTCGTATGTCAGATAAGTTAAATTGTGTCGCCGGTGTTGACACAAATATAACTGATTGTTTTTCAGGTGATTGTAATTGTGTCGCCACTGGCGACACAATTGATGAATTGCTGTATGTTTCATAAAATTGCTTCATGCGGTAAAGGCCGCGACGGTTGAAACCTTTAATATCAGAATGGCGGTTTGAGATGTATTCCGCAAGCTCATCTACTGTCTTTTCACCCCATGCTGCCCCTGCCACCTGCCTGCTTATATATTCACCTACCTGCCAGTAAAGATTTATCAATTCGGTATTGACAGCCCTTATCGCATTTGCCTGCGATTGCCTGATGAGGGATATTATATTGGCAAATTGATCGTGGAGCATAGCATTATTAATTTATCCTTTCCAATTTCCCGGATCAACCCGCCATTGCTCCAATGTCGCTTTTTGTTCAGGGGCAATCAATTTTTGAGCCTCGCAAACCTCCATAAGCGCCTGGTAATTGCTGATGCTATAAAGCGGCAATCCTGCTTTTTCGAATGCCTCATCTGCCACCGGGAATCCATAAGTGAACAGTGCACACATGCCCAGCACCTCCGCGCCCTGCTCCCGTAATACATCTACTACCTGCAGGCTGCTCTTGCCGGTGCTTACAAGGTCTTCCACCACCACTACCTTTTGCCCTTTTTCCAGCACACCTTCTACCTGGTTGCCCATGCCATGCTCCTTGGGCTTGGAACGCACATAGATGAACGGCAGCTTCAGCAGGTCGGCAGCCATCACTCCGTGGGCTATGCCTGCGGTGGCCACGCCTGCTATCACTTCAGCATCCGGGAATTTGTCGAGTATCATATTTGCCAGTTCGCTTTTTACAAAATCGCGCACGTAAGGGAACGACAGCACTTTGCGATTATCGCAGTAAACAGGGGAATGCCACCCTGAAGCCCAGGTATATGGTTTTTGCAGGTTGATCTGCAATGCCTTAATTTGCAGCAATTTCTCTGCAAAATGTTTTGGTGTGCTCATAATTACGCCAAAAGTAAAGAGTTAAAACCAAAAAGCATGGAATGTCAGAGTTTAAGCATAAGTTGAACAGGGGAAACTACACTATGGATTTTTCACAAAAAGTATATTTTAACGATACCCCGCTGATCCTTACTACCGACAGGGAAGCATACGTAAACAGCCACCCGGAAGCGGAACGCTATAATTTTTTTACAGGTGCCAGCTTAAAGAGCTATACCCAGGCACTGCAAACAGTAGAAAGGCCGGGAGCGAAGGGCGCAATAATTGAAGATATATCAGCAGGCGCGTTATTGGAGCAATTAGAGGCCATGTTTCAACCTATTGATGCGGGCGGCGGAGTGGCGTATAACGAACAGGGCGCCATACTTATGATCTTCAGGAAAGGTAAGTGGGACTTGCCAAAGGGCAAGCTGGACGCCGGGGAATCAATAGAGGAATGTGCACTACGCGAGGTGAGGGAGGAAACCGGCCTTAAAAACCTGTCGCTTAATGATAAAATATGTGATACCTACCATATTTACCTTCAAAAAAATGAGCAAATACTTAAGCGGACAACCTGGTATAAAATGACCGGCACATCGGCCGACAAACTAAAACCGCAAAAAGAGGAGAACATAATGGAAGCAAGGTGGGTAAAGGAGCCGGACATAGCCTCACTGGCAGCCCAATCTTACGCGGCAGTAAGGGAAGTACTTACAAAAGCGGGGCTGAAGTGGTGATGGCTAAAAGTTAACTTTTCTCCTTAATTCCGTTAACAGGCTGTCAACAGTATACCCGGTAACTTTACAGCAAAATTGATGCCATGTCCAGATTTACTTCAGCGCGCCCGGTTCAGAATGTTCGTCATGGGTTACACTTATTCAGGAACCGGAAAACATTATGGCAAATGCTGCGTGACGTGTTCACCGGGAATTACCGCATGTCATTTCTTACTACAATAATTGTTATAGTATCTGTTGCTTACATTGTCTATCCTTTCGACCTTATCCCCGATTTCATCCCCGTCATCGGCTGGACGGATGATGCACTCGTATTTTATTTGCTCCTGAGGAGGCTGGTAAAAGAAACACAGCGATATACGAGGTTCAAGGCAATGGAACGCAGGGGGATTTGATGCCCTGTTTTTCAGGCCATTTGGTTTATTACGGTTGGTATAAATTCTTTTTGCTAAATTTATATTTAGTCACCCCTGAAGAAATAACAAACCGTATGCTATGCGCCAAATAATAATGATCCTGTTTTTATCTTTGGCAGGTACGGCGGCAAGCGCACAGTTCAACTGGCAGCTTAGGAAGGATGAAGACGGGGTAAAGGTTTATACTTCAAGCACCGCCAATTCAAATTTTAATTCCATAAAGGTTGAATGTACCGTTAAGGCCACCCAGTCGCAACTGATCGCGTTTCTCCTCGATATTTCCAGGCAGCATGAATGGGTGTATAATACCAAATCTTCACACCTGCTGAAAACCATAAGGCCGAATGAATTGATATTTTATTCTGAAGTGAGTGTGCCCTGGCCCTGCACCAACAGGGATTATATAGCCCATTTCACGATTAACCAGGTATCCCAGCAATTGCTTACCATTGACTCTCATGCCGAGCCCGGCCTGCTGCCCGCCAAGCCCGGCCTGGTGCGGGTGCAGAAATCTGTTGCGCATTGGGAGGTAACCACAACAGCCGGCGGGCTGCTAATCGTTTATACCCTGCAATTCGACCCTGGCGGCTCAGTGCCGGCATGGCTCACCAACCTGTTTGTTACAAAGGGCCCGCTACAGACTTTCCGGAAACTGAAGGAAGAAGTAAGCTTGCCGGAATACCAGAATGCGCACTTTGATTTTATAAAGTGATTGGCTCCAACATTATTAATCTCTGCCACCAGCCGACCAATCCTGAAAACAAATAAAATATACTGAATATGCGACACAGCAGGGGTTAGTGCTGCGTACAAGCTATTGGAAAATGACCCCGATGGCAATCGGGATAAATATTATAAAATGGTTGTATAACGTATCGCAGTACCCCCTTTTTTTCTACAAATGTTACGGATTTTTATGTGTTAGTGCTATGATTTGGCTACTTGCTAAAGCTCAGGAGATTTCTCCGCTGCGTTGCGAAATGACGTGATATAACAAAATTAGTGACTACCGTAGCGCAGTCGCCCTGTTTTTTGAAAAAGTGCTACGGATTGGTTGGGTTACCACCGCTTCGAAGCTGTTTGAAAATGACCCCGCACAATTGTGATAGATATTATAAAATGGGTGTATAACACAGCACAGTCGCCCTGTTTTTTGGAAAAGTGCTGTGTTATTGACTATATATAATATAAATTTAAATAAAATATATTAACAATTCTGATAGGATGCGAGGCGGGGGATTGCAAATCACAAGCCATTTAGTATAGGATTGCAGAACCTGTCGGGGGGTGCCTCAGGGCTGTTGCATTCTAAATAATTAATTTTTTAATTAATTTTATATCATTGCAAACCAAACGCTTAGCTTGTTCCATATTGCTGTATTCATTTGTTCTAAAAACATTTACTGCTATGTTTCTAATGGTTGATATGTTTTCAGGTGCATTGCCAGTACGTATCTTGGATGCATCTTCTTTAAATGTTACATCCTTTACCCAGTGTAAACTATTCTCTATTGACCAATGTGCTCTGATACCTTCATTATAAAATGTTGACTGTCCCTTTAAACTGCTGATAAAATAGGCCGTTTCTGTGTGTTTACGCTTTTTCTCTTTAATGATCCGCGATACCTTCACAACTTGTTTTAATCCAATCCATTCTTCACTAATTCCGTCCAAACAATCGCTAACCCAAACTGTCCGCAATTCCTCACGGCCTTTATTGCGTTCCATATCAGTATATCTACTGCCCACATTTTCCTCTTTCTCCAATATTCGTTCAATTGCTCTATGCAATAGCTGTTGATTCTTTTTGACACCAATTACATAATGGTTGCCACTCTTGATAATGGCTGTTGTAGTTTTTTTTGGCAATGAAGCGCGTCAAGAGTAAAAGTAACGTCTTTGATATCAAGAGCTTCAATTAACTGCTGAACAATCGGTATTTCATTTTCTTTCGAATTATCTACTGCTGCATTGCCTATTACTAATTTTTGTTTAGAACAATATAAACTGATGAGATTGAGAAAGCGTTGTTTACCATCATCATAGTCTTTTGAAATACCTCTAATGGCTTTGCCGTCGATACTTACCCATTCGGCTTCCGGCAGTGCTATATATTGCATAGCCCATTGGTGGAATTGTTTACTCAATAGGGTAAAATCAAGGCTTTGTATCACCCGGCGTACCGTATCAAAACTCGGCAACCGTCCTTTTTTAGGCTCAAAATATTCCACTAAATCATTTTTGTTGCGTTTAATAAAATCACCCGCCCCTCTATATCCAACATAACCACTCATGGCACTCATTATTACAATGAGAATAATGAATGTTTGGTCATGTCGCAAGCCTTCGCTTCTGCGTTTATCAGGAATTGATTCCAGATATGCTATTATGCTTGTGGAAGGTACCATAAAATAAATTTTACATAAAAATAATAAATTTATTTAGAATGCAACAGCCCTGGGGGGTGCCTAAGCTATCGCTATAATATTAGCATAGTCTTGGGCATTGTCAAACCCGCTTTCATGATGCGCCTGTGATAGGTAGAACCCAATGGAATCGAAACCTTACCGGAAGCTACCCAATGGAACGGGTTGGCGGCATTTATTGCATTTAACCTCGCTCCATCTGTGCGCAACCAATTTATCAGCCAGGTAAATTTATTAATAACCGTATCTACTTCGCCTGTTCCGGCGGGATGGATTTCTACATAATAAGATTGGTCCCGATACCCAAAAGTGTAATCCCACCTGCTTGCATTTGGCTGGGCGGCACGCAAGCAGGCATCTATGTTTACACTACCGTTTAAATCGTGCGTCTCCGTAACTTTCACATAATGCCGATCTGCGCTTAATGCCTGAATGCCGGCCTCATATGCCTTACTGATAGATGGAGTATTGCGTACAGCTAAGTGATAGCTCATAGAGGAATGTTTTTGGAAACGATTTCGCCAGCCCTCGACGCAAAAGATGATATACCCCCCCAATCAGCGATGTCCACGTTTTCACTTCCAGCATCAAGTGATGAGATATTCATAACATTTACTTGCCCATTGACGTTATCGAAATAATATGTATTTATTATTTTGTCCAGTATGCCTGTAAACATTTTTTTTATGTCTGACGTTTTTTGCAGTCCAAACAAATCAAGTAATGCATCATCTTTTGCATTTGATTCTTTAAGTAATTGAAATGCCCAGGCAAATTCTAAAAACACAGGAGAATGCGTAGAAACGACAACTCTGTACCCCATTAAAATAAATCTCATTATTTGTATTATTACAGAAACAATGGCTTTTGGATGTAAACCCATCTCAGGCTCTTCAATGATTATAATGGGATTTTTAACTCCGGCTAATGTCAATGAGGGGTAAGTCAAATGAAAAAAAGACAAATGTAATGGCATTGACTCTTTTTGACCCGTAGACCAAACCATAAAAGGCAACTTAGCATTATTGATTTTAAGAACCATCCTTTTTGTAGGTGTTGATCGGTCCAATTCTATTTCTCCAGAATAAAATATATCGTTAAATGATTTATTGTTTTTAAGCGGATTATGTTCTTTTTGAAAAATTACCCCTCCTCCTAATTCTACAAACAACCTCATGATCTCACTGAAATTTTTAATTACAAATGGATCGCCAACACCAAAACTGTTAAATGCCCTTGGCCAGCCATTTTCAAGCGTTAAAACCCGCTGTGCAGGTATGTAGAATACCTTTTCGCGTTCGTTTGCCAACGGTTCGGGATTTAACTTCGCCATATCCTCATTCCTAAATTCTTTACCATCAGCAATTACCTTGGTTTCACCATTCCAAATTTGCGACATTCCTTCCCCGAAATACCGCTCTAAAAATTCACCATTGCTGTTCCAGATGTATGAATTCTTATTTAGAGTATTGGTAATGTAGCCGTTGTCTGCAACTAACTTGATTAATTGTAAAAACAAGCTCTTCCCGCTTGCCTGCGGCCCGACCAGTAATGTAAGGTCACCAAACTCGACGTTTGCTTCCTGGATAGGCCCAAAATTTTTGACTTTTAAAGTATCCATTTTGTAATGGTTTTATGGTGTAAAAGTAACAGCATTTTTATAACTCCCCGCTAAAAGCCCGCTGCAAAATGCTTTGCCGCAGGCTCTCTGCATGGATAAGTTGTTGATTAATGGTTTGTAATAAATAATCTGATTCGGACAGGCGGGTTTCTATTCCACCGTGGGAAAGAGAAAAATTCATATTGCCCTTTTCCTGAATAGCCCAACCCGATGCCCTAAGCATATCATCTATCTGCAGACGGGCTTTCTGCTCAGGCAAGTACATAGTTTGTGTGGTTTGAGTAGAACTGCTAAAGATATAAAATTTGAATTGAATATTATGTATTTAACCCAACGACCGATTTAACCAAGCAACTATTCAGTCATCAACTCAAAACTTTACTTCCTTAGGCATAAACATACCGGCATTGCCGCCGTTGCGTATCACATCGCGGACAAGGGTGGAGGAGATGGTGGAGTATAGGGGGGAGCAGGTGAGGAAGATGGTTTCTATGTCGGGGACCAACATGCGGTTCATGTCGGCTATGGCTTTTTCGTATTCAAAATCGCTTACATACCGTATGCCGCGGAGGATGAAGCTGGCATTTATTTCCCGGCAATAATCAACGGTAAGGCCCTCATAGCCGGTCACTTCTATGCGCGTGTCATTTTTGAATACATCTTTTATCCAGCCGGCGCGCTGCTCTACCGTAAACATGGGCTGCTTGGAGGCGTTTATGCCCACGCCTATCACTAACTTATCGAACAGCTTTACCGCGCGTTCAATAACATCCACATGGCCCAGGGTTATGGGATCAAAGGTGCCGGGAAACAGACAGATACGTTGCATATTACTCATTTGGTTGTGTAAAAAAGGTAAATACGGTAGTGCCGTAATTCTTCATTCGGTGAAAACGGGGGTGTTTCTCATAATCGTTGCGCGGCGTGTGCTCCAGTACGAATATGCCACCGGGCAGCAGCATGTTTTTTTCAAATACGAGTAAGGGCAGATCGTCAATATTCTGCAAGGCATAGGGCGGGCCGGCAAAAATGAAGTGGTACTGACCAGTGCTTTGCTTCATGAACTTAAAAACATCGCCGGGAATAATGCGCATCTTGTCTTCAATGCCCAGTTCCTTTGCCGTTTTTTTAATAAAGCCGATGCTTGCCGGGTCGCGCTCCACAATGGTCAGGTCTCCCGCCCCGCGTGATGCCAGCTCATAGCTAATACTGCCAGTGCCTCCGAAGATGTCCAGTGTTTTTATGCCTTCTATCTCCATTGTATTGCTCAATATGTTAAACAGGCCTTCCTTAGCCACCTCGGTAGTGGGCCTTGCCGGTATGCGCGCTGGGGGGCTGAACCTCCTGCCTCCGAATATGCCGCCGACTACACGCATACAAAAAGTTGTTGGGCGAGGCTTACCGCGGTGTCCCACCGGGCGTGTATCGTACCGCCGCTTCCATCTTTTAAAGCAGGGAAATACCGGGATAGCTCGTTTAGGACATCATACTCGGCTGCACTCGTGGTATTACAATTAAGAGATACGTCGGACGGAGAAATGTGGTTTTCGATACAAAGCTGGTTTATAGCGAAGGCGATGTCTTCTGCAGAAGTGTAATCAAATATTCTATGCCATAACAACTGGCTATAGTTATGGAGCGTGGCGCATACCTGTTCGCCGGTAATAAGGCATTGTAAATATAGGCCCTGCTTATTTGCATTTTTGAAATAATAGACGGGGAGGGGGAGCAATGCAGCCTTCCTAAAGTTTATTTTTACAAGTTCCGTAATGCTCATTGGTACGGAGAAAATGTATTGCGCGTTATCTTCCTCTAACGAATAAGACAAGATCACATCATTGGGCTCTGTGAAATGGATACGGCCTAACCAACTGCCAGCCTCATTCTCGTCATACAGATCGTTTGGGATCACTAGGTTTTTATCGCTAAGGACAAATACGCCTTTTACTTTTTCGCGATCTGTAAACAAGGGCTCCTGGAGGAAGAGGTGTTCAAAAAAATCGAGCTCCCACACGGGTTTGTTGTTATTGTACCCGGTATAGTGCAGCATCAATAACCCCTTATCTGCACCAAAGCCAGCCGCAAGCAGCCCCCGCTGTAGTACAACACAGATAACGTGTGCGACCTGTGACGAGAGCGAGTCATCTTCCCGCACATTATACACCTGTTCGTTAGTATTTATTTTAGTAGCTACCATAGCCGTATGACAAATATAAAGCAGTTCTTTATTGGGTTCAGCATAATAAACCCAATAGGGCGCAAATGTAATAAATCATTACTGCTCGATATAATATTGTATTGATTTCCAAGCATAGCAAGGCAATGAATTTTTGTTTGAACGGTTTTGGCTGCTGTTTTGAGGTCTATTTTTTGGAAAAATTGGCTAAAAAATGGAATGAGGTAAGCCAAAAAAAAATGTAACTATATGGGAATCAATGCTTTAAAAATGTGGCACAGCGTTCGATAGATACAAATAAAATCAATTTTAGAGAATCGTTGTGCGAAAGCGCCAGAAACTCGAATTGAGACATAGATAGAAAAGTGAATATTGAAGAATTGGCCGCGACCTAAATAGGGGAGAAATAAG
>Ga0207081_1185_pt1 | contig 11325 bp, 9 predicted proteins | sample Alteio_BWMinHeat_59_FD_153524 | JGI IMG/M metagenome (GOLD analysis project Ga0207081, IMG submission 153524) | Enriched cells from forest soil in Barre Woods Harvard Forest LTER site, Petersham, Massachusetts, United States -... | ecosystem: Environmental > Terrestrial > Soil > Temperate forest >... | reverse complement strand
GCGTGATAACCATTGGCTTCGAAGCCAATCCCAGCGCAAAGAAAAAGGCCAGCAGCGAATAACGTTTGACGTTCGGGCTGCGGGCATACCATCCGTAGGCACCCAGTGTCAGGAAGAAGAACAGAGTGCTGAGGACATTCTTGCGCTCCGAGACCCAGGCTACCGATTCAACGTTGAGGGGATGGCAAGCAAACAAAGCGGCAACCAGCAGGCTGCGCCCCAGTGCGCCGGTGGCCCGCAGCAACAGCAGGAAAAGAAGCTCGACGTTGAGCACATGAATTAAGAGGTTGGTGAGATGATGACGGCCGGGGTTCAAGCCGAAGAGTTGGAAGTCCAGAGCGTGCGAAAGCCAGGTGAGCGGGTGCCAGTTTGATTGATAATTCGCAACCCAAGCCCAGTTAAACGCTTTCCACGTCAGTCCTGCGTGCAGTATCTCGTTGCTGACGATGTAGTACTGATCGTCGAAGTCAACAAAGGGAAGGTATGCCACGTAACTGTAGAGGGCGACGGTTCCTGCGGCAAGGAGCAGACAACAGATGAGGGTGAGGCGCTTCCTTCTTGGCTCCATGTGAGCATTGATTTTACATCTGCCCGATCTTGCCTCCACATACGAAGAAGCCAGAGCAAGGCATGCGGACGAGTTCGGGTGACCCCGAAAAAACGGGCCGAGGATTGTTAAACCTCGGCCCTAAGAAATTTGCAGGAGTGTTTCTAGCCCTAGTTAATCTCAAACGCCGGGCGGACAACACCGCTGGGGACAAGCGCCCAAGTGGAAGTTACACATGCACCGGCGGCATTTGCGGCAAAATTCTTAGCAGTAGAGGCATCCTTAAGGGACAAGATCCAGCCGTACGAGATGGTCTTGCTTGGTGCCTGCTCGCAAAGCCAATAGTGAACTCCCTTTTTGAGCGTTATTTTCTTCCCGGTGGGAGGCTTGAATTTGCATGGCTTTGCGTTACCAGACGCCCCTGGACAACCCTTTGAAACCATCCTGGCTAAGGTCTTGCCGGGAAGACCATGAACGTCAGTCATCAGATATGCAACCGCGTTCACTGTGCTACCAGCGAAGCAGCAGAAGTCGGCTGCCAGAGCCTTGGTGAATGTAACAGTTGCCTTGGGTTTAAATTGTGCGGCGATGGTTTGACCAGGATTGTCGGACGAGGCTACTCCAGTCCCAGAAATAGAGTACGCGCTCTTGGTGCTGAAGTTGGTGCATCCCACTCCGCAATTCGTAAAAACGGGGGCCGAGGGTAAGACCACGTTTCTGGGAAGTTGAACGGCGTGTGGCTCACCGAAAGCGGCATCCTGTGCCGCAGCGAGTGTGGCCAATGTCAAAGCAGCCACACAACAAAGCATGATACGAATGATCTTGTTCACTCAAATCCTCCTGGATTATCTGGGTGGAGTTACGTTCAAGATCTGCCCGATCGACACACATCAGTTATTGCATCAAACGGGGACACCCATTCGGGCCACAACTCTATCTTGTTCAAGCGATAAGTCAAGTCAAAAACGAAGGGAAATTACATCGTAGGTCAAGGATTGACATGTTGGTGACAACTTGACTAAAACATTGCAGCTTTGAGTGTACTTTGTTTCACATAACAACACGATGTTGACTCACATATGTCCAGGTCAGTTGACGGATATCGAAGCAAAAACTCGGGAGCACCAGGAAGTTGGCTGAAATCCCGCTGCGAATCAGGGTAATGTGCTCGCCCTAGCGAAAGTCCGTCAAGGTTTAGAATCGCCTGCATGCGGCCAGTCTTCGAATGGAACACGGGATCGCGCTCTCTCCAGTTAGGAAAGCGAACCTTGATCATGGGCGTGATCAACGTCACGCCTGACTCTTTTTCGGACGGCGGCTTGTATCTCGATCGCGACCGCGCCGTGGATTATGCTCTGCGGTTGATCGAGGATGGTGCTGACATTATCGACATCGGTGGCGAATCGACGCGGCCGGGCGCCAGAGTGCTTGCTTCCGCCGAATCTTCGGTGGAGGAGCCCGGCGGGAAGCATGCCTCCGCAAGATTGCCGGTGAGCGAGAAGGAAGAACTGGAGCGGGTCCTCCCGGTGCTCACCGCGCTCAAGCAGAAGCGTCCGAAGGCGGTGGTTTCCATCGACACCTACAAGGCGAATGTGGCGCGGGCCGCGGTTGAAGCGGGAGCGGAGATTGTGAATGACGTCAGCGGATTTCGCTGGGATGCGCGGATGGTGAGGATGCTGGCCAACCTGAAATGCGGCGCCGTGCTGATGTACATGCGCGGACGACCGGAGGAGTGGCGCACTTTGCCGCCGGTCTCCGATATTGTGACTCTGGTGAAACGCGAGTTGCGGGACTGGGCCGAGGTTGCCCTGATGGCAGGAGTGAAGCGGGAGCGGATGGTGCTCGATCCGGGGTTTGGATTCGGCAAGAGTTTCGAGGAGAACTATCCGCTGCTAAAGCGCTTCGAGGAGTTGCATGAACTGCGGTATCCCTTGCTCGCAGGCGTGTCGCGCAAATCCTTTGTCGGACGCGCGTTGGCGAGGAATGGCAATGATGCGCCGGTGAGCGAGCGGCTTTATGGAACGCTTGCGGCGGAGACGGCGCTCATCCTTAAAGGAGCGCACATTATTCGCACGCACGATGTACGGGCTTGCGCCGACGCGGTGCGGATGGCGGATGTGGTGAGCTAAGACATTTTCATCCCATCACCAATTGTCATCCCGAGCAAAGCGAGGGATCCGGGTGTTTGCCCGCGCCGAACATTCCAGTGGCGCCGGCAAAGACCTAGATCCCTCGCTTCGCTCGGGATGACAAGTGTGTTTGGTTCGACGGATATCTGAATACGGGTCCAGAGGAACCGCTGTCCACTGCTATAATTAAAAATTGCGCTTATGACTAAAAAGCGTTCAGTGCGATCGACTACGGTGCTTTGTGTGCGGCGGGACGGCCATGTGGTGATGGCCGGCGACGGACAGGTTACGCTCGGCGAAGGCGTGATCAAGCATACTGCCAAGAAGATCCGTCGCTTATATCAGGATAAGATTCTGGCCGGATTCGCGGGCTCGACTGCGGATGCGTTTACGCTGTTCAGCCGTTTTGAGGCGAAGCTGGAACAGTATCATGGCAATGTCGGACGGGGAGCGGTGGAGCTGGCCAAGGATTGGCGGACGGATAAATTCTTGCGGCATCTGGAAGCGCTGCTGCTGGTCTCTGACAAAGAACAGACTTTCCTGCTGAGCGGCCAGGGCGACGTGATCGAGCCGGATGGCGGGATTGCGGCCATCGGCAGCGGCGGGCCCTATGCGCAAGCGGCGGCGCAGGCGCTGGCGGCGCATACCCAGCTCTCAGCTCACCAGATTGCGGAAGAGGCGATGAAGATTGCCGGCAACATGTGCATTTATACGAATGACAAAGTGACGATTGAGGAGCTTTAGTCGTTGGTCATTGGTCGTTGGTCATTGGTCAAACCTCCAAGGCCTACGACCAACGACCAACGACTACCGACCAACGACTGAATTATGGCTATTTACCTACCTGGAACTGTGGATGAAGAGCAGATTGCTCTCGACGAGCTCACGCCGCGTGAGATCGTAACCGAGTTGGACAAGCACGTCATTGGACAGAAAGACGCTAAGCGTGCCGTGGCGATTGCGCTGCGCAACCGCATGCGGCGGCAGAAACTCGCGCCGGATCTGGCTGAAGAAGTGATTCCCAAGAACATCATCATGATTGGGCCTACGGGCGTGGGGAAAACTGAGATCGCGCGCCGGCTGGCCAAGCTCGCCAACTCGCCCTTCCTCAAAGTGGAGGCGTCGAAGTTCACCGAAGTGGGATATGTCGGACGCGATGTCGAGTCCATGATTCGCGACCTGGTGGAGATCGCGATTGAGATGGTGCGCGAGGAAAAGCTGGAAGACGTGGCGGACAAAGCTGAACTCAACGCCGAGGAACGCCTGCTGGATATACTCTTGCCGCCGCCCGCTCCGGTTCGACCCGCGGAGTCCGCGCAGGCTGGGTTCATTCTCGAAGGGACGACTGCATCTTCTTCTGGCGAATCCCAGAGCCGCACCCGCGAAAAGCTTCGCCAGCAATTGCGCGAAGGCAAGCTGGATGAACGCACGGTCGAAATCGATGTGCGCGAGCGGGCGTTCCCGTCTTTCGAAATCATCTCCAACCAGGGCGTCGAGGAGATGGACGTCAACATCAAGGACATGCTGCCCAACCTCTTCGGCCAGCGCACGAAAAAGCGGAAGATGAAGGTCAACGAGGCGTTTGAATACCTGATCCAGGAAGAAGAGCAACGCTTGATTGATATGGACCAGGTAACGCGCGCGGCCATTGATCGGGTGGAGGATTCCGGCATCATTTTTCTCGACGAGATCGACAAGATTGCGGGCCGGGAAAGCGGCCACGGGCCGGACGTTTCGCGCGAAGGCGTGCAGCGCGACATTCTGCCCATCGTGGAAGGCACGACCGTGAACACTCGTTATGGCATGGTTCGTACCGACCACATTTTGTTTGTGGCGGCGGGAGCGTTCCACGTTTCCAAACCCAGCGATTTGATTCCTGAGTTGCAGGGACGGTTTCCCATCCGCGTCGAATTGCAGTCGCTGACCATGGAAGACTTCATTCGGATTTTGACCGAGCCCAAGTCTTCGCTGGTGAAGCAGTATACGGCGCTGCTCGAAACCGAAGGCGTGAAGCTGGAATTCACCAAGGATGCGCTGGAAGAAGTTGCCCGCTTTGCCTTCCGCGTGAACGAAGGCACGGAAAACATCGGAGCGCGCCGCCTGCATACCATCATGGAACGCGTGCTGGACGAGATCAGCTTCGACGCGCCCGATAAAAAAGGCGAGCACTTCAAAGTGGACGCCGACTATGTGCGCCACATGCTCGCGGACATTGTGAAGGATCAGGATCTGTCGCGATATATTCTGTAAGGCCTTTCTCCACCACAAAGCCGTCCCATGCCAGCCATCGATCGTACTCGCCTCGCGTCCCTGATGCAGCGCGAGCAGCAGCGCTTCATCGACGAACATCCCAAGTCTAAGGCTCTGTTTGAGCGCGCGGGTAAATCGCTGCTGGGCGGTGTGCCCATGCACTGGATGGTGAAATGGGCGGGGGCTTTTCCGCCATTTGTTCGGGAGGCGCAAGGGGCGCACTTCTACGATGTGGATGGCCATCGTTACGTTGACTTGTGTCTGGGCGATACCGGGGCGATGACGGGGCACTCACCTTCGGCGACCGTGCGGGCGATCGAGGAGCAGGCGCGGCGGGGCATCACGCTGATGTTGCCCGGAGAGGATGCGATCTTTGTTGGAGAAGAACTGCAGAGACGGTTCGGGTTGCCGTTCTGGCAATTCGCTTTGACAGCGACTGACGCTAACCGGTTTTCTCTTCGGCTGGCGCGACAGATTACCGGGCGTCCCAAGATTCTGGTTTTCAATTGGTGCTATCACGGGACGGTAGATGAAACTTTCATTACTTTGAAGGAGGGTATTGCTCGGGCGAGGCGGGGCAACATCGGCCCGCCCGTGGATCCGGCAGTGACCACAAGAGTGGTTGAGTTCAACGATCTGCCTGCGCTTGAAAAAGCGCTGGCGGCGCGCGATGTGGCCTGCGTGCTGGCTGAGCCTGCGCTGACCAACGTTGGCATCGTCCACCCGGAAGCCGGCTACCATGCGACGCTGCGCGAGCTCACGCGCAAGTACGGCACGTTGCTCATCCTCGACGAAACCCACACTATTTGCGCGGGCCCCGGCGGTTACACTGGGGCGGAGAATCTTGATCCGGATTTTCTGGTTTTCGGCAAGCCGATCGCCGGGGGCGTTCCGGGTGCGGCCTATGGTTTCACGGCAGAGGTTGCGAAGCGCATCGTGGACCAGCACAGCCTGGAAGACTGCGACGTTGGCGGCATTGGTGGAACGCTGGCGGGCAACGCTCTTTCGCTCGCTGCCATGCGCGCCACGCTCACCAAGGTTTTGACCAAGGACGCTTTCGACCGCATGATTCCGATGGCGGAGCGCTGGACCGCGGGAGTACAAAAAGCGATTGCCGAATTTGCGGTTCCCTGGAATGTTACCCGGCTGGGCTGCCGGGCGGAGTATCTATTTTCTCCTCAGCCTCCGAAGAATGGAACCGAGGCGCACGATGCCATGGACTTCGAACTCGAACGCTTCATGCATCTCTACGCCATGAATCGGGGGATTCTGCTTACGCCGTTTCATAACATGGCGCTCATGTCGCCGCAGACGGATGCGTCCGACATTGATCAGCACACTCGCGTCTTTCGTGAAGCGGTCCGGGAATTGGTCCAAGCCTAGGCAGTTTGCCCCGACGCCAGGAGTCGACGCTGCCCTTCTGATAACCTTGTTGCTTCCGCTGATGAGGCTCATCTCGAAGCTTGGGTTATTGATGTGCGGCGCCGCTGCGCTTGTAGGCTGCGGCGTTCCTGGCGTCCCCAAGCCTCCGTCGTTGGAGCTTCCCCAGCCGGTTGCCGATGTTCGAGCGGTGCGCAAAGGTAATAGCGTTTACCTGGTCTGGACGGTGCCTGCGGAAACCACGGATCGCCTTGCGGTGCGGCACTTGGGGCCTACTCGCATTTGCAGAAGCCTGAATGCGGCAATGAGCGAGTGTTCGAATCCGGTGGGAGAGGTCGCGGCGCCACAGCTTTCCGGAGCAACGCGTGAGCAGGCTAAGTCTGTGAGGCCGGCCGCGAAGATACAGGCGAGTTACACCGAACGTATTCCGCCGACGCTCGTTGTGGAAAATCCCGGTGCGCAGATTTTCTATGCGATTTCCGTGCTGAATGAAAATGGCCGGAGTGCGGGAGTCTCGAATGTCGTGCAGGTGCCGGCTGTACCCGCTCTGTCCCCGCCCTTCGACTTTCGAGCTCAGGTTACGGCGGAAGGGGTTGTGTTGAGTTGGACTGAGGTTCCGCGTCCGCCAGAAGTGCCAGGGTTGCGACACAGGTATCGCGTGTATCGTCGCCCGGGAGCCGGAAATTCCGATACGGTGGCGGGAGAGTTGCCGCTGGACACGTCTTCCGCGACAGAGCTGGTAGACCACAGCTTTGAGTGGGAGAAAACGTATTTTTATCGCGCAACCGTCGTCACCCTGATCCGCGAGGAAGGAAAGCCCGAGACCCAATTCGAAGGTGACGACACTACGCCAGTAAAAGTTTTCGCTCATGATGTATTTCCACCTGCGGTGCCTTCCGGTTTGCAGGCGGTGTTTTCGGGGGCAGGTCAGCAACCGTTTATTGATTTGATCTGGGCTCCGGACACCGACGCTGACCTTGCCGGTTACAACATCTTTCGGCGCGAAGAGGGCGCTGAGGCGGTGAAAATCAATGCAGAACTGGTGAAGACGCCTGCGTTTCGAGACACGAACGTGGTCTCGGGAAGGAAATATTCTTATTCCGTTTCCGCGGTTGATGTTCGCGGGAACGAAAGTGCGCGGTCGCAGGAAACGAGTGAGGAGGTACCATAGATCAGCACTTAGCACTTGGCACTTGGCACTTGGCACTTGGCATTTGGCCGGGGGGGCGAGTTTGGGGAGTAGGCAAGGGCTAAGTGCTCAGAGCTAAGGGCTAAGAGCCAGGTTTTGAGGTTCTCATGAAATATTGCGGGTTCGAAATTGACGGACAATCCCACTACGGCTTGGTTGAAGCGGTGGCCGGAGTGGAGCGGATCACGCGGTTGCTGCTGAAGGCGCCTGCGGAAACCGGCGGCGACATCGATGATCTGCCGTCTAAGCGGATGGATCATCTTGTTTTCGCGGAGGCGAGGTTGGTCGCGCCGGTGCGGCCGTCGAAGATCGTTTGTGTGGGCCGCAACTATCGCGAGCATGCGGCCGAACTGGGCAATGAGGTGCCGGGCGAACCGTTGCTGTTCTTCAAACCGCCGTCGTCGCTGCTTGCGCCCGGAGGCGAAATTCGCCGGCCGAAGCTTGCGCAGCGCGTGGACCACGAAGGAGAACTCGCAGCGGTGATGGGCAAGCGATGTTACAAGCTGGGCGCTGATGAAGATACCCGCCCCTACATTCTTGGTTATACCTGCCTCAATGATGTGACTGCGCGCGACCTGCAGAACAAAGACGGTCAGTGGGCTCGCGCCAAGGGCTTCGACACTTTTTGCCCGGTTGGTCCGCTGGTTACGGATGAGATTAATCCCTGGTCCGGAGTCGGCGTGGAGACTCGAGTGAACGGGGAAGTACGCCAGCAGGGCAATACTCGCGATTTTATTTTTTCACTTGGTGTCATCATTCGTTATATCTCGCAGGCGATGACGCTTTTTCCGGGCGACTTGATCGCGACGGGCACGCCAAAAGGCGTAGGCCCGGTGGTTGCGGGAGATGTGATCGAGGTCAGCATCGAAGGTGTGGGGACGCTCAGGAATCCGGTGGTGGATGAATAGACGAATCACGCTTACTTCTTTACTCGCACCTGGACCTGGGTTCCGTCGGGGAGCTTGCCATCCAGTAAAACGATCTTGCCCTCGCGAACAACTCCACTGAGTTCCGGCCGAGCGTCAAGACTATTTCCCGGCATCGACGCGGGCAAGGGCGCCCGCGCCACGCGTCCCATACCTTTGTCCATTGCGGCGTTGGCCAGGTGGTCGGCTTCTTCGTTGTGGCCGCGGAGAACGTGGCCGATGGAAAACCAGGAGAGTTGTGCGATTAATTCTTTGGCGCGCCCGTGGAGATCTTGCAGGGCGGCATTCTTTACCTTGTAAATGCCCTTGATTTGACGTACCAGAAGTTCGGAGTCGCTGATCACCTTGAGTGCCTTGTGGCCGTTGGTAACGGTATATTCGAGGGCGGCGATCAAGCCTTGATATTCGGCGAAATTGTTCGTCTGGTGGCCGAGGTATTCACTGAGCGCGGCGACTTTTCTTCCGGCTTCATCCTGGATGACGACGCCGTATCCCGAAGGTCCGGGATTGCCGCGGGCGCCGCCGTCGCTGAATGCGACCAGGTAATGCTCAGGCGGATTGTCGTGCGCGCTGAATAGATCCCTGGCTGCGCGCGATGTCGGGTATGGCATAGCAAAATCTTAAAACGGTTAGGACCAGTTCTTAGTTGTCAGGTCCCGGTTCTCAGCGCAGAGATGAAGATCAGCGCTTCAAATGCTGATCGAACCATCCGGTCAGGCGCTCGATGACGTCGCTGCGGTCTTCAGGCTGCAGAAACTCGTGGCCTTCGCCGGGATAGATTACTAGTTGTGTCTCAACGCCGAGTGTCTGCAGAGCGTGCCAGAACTCGCGGGATTGCGGCACGGGGCACTCACCGTCATATTGTCCAACCAGCACCAGGGTCGGGGTCTTCACGTTCTTGATGAAGGTGATGGGTGAACTCCTGGCATAGACCTCGGGATCGTCATAGACGTTTGCGCCGAAGTACGGAGGCATCCACTCGTCAATATCGTTTTGCCCGTAGTAGCTCTGGTAGTTCGCCAGACCGGCGCCGGCCACGGCGGCGCGAAAGCGGTTGGTTTGAGTCACGGCCCACATGGTCATGTAGCCCCCGTAACTCCAGCCTGTAATGCCCACGCGATCGTTATCCACGGGCATGGTTCTGACCACTTCGTCCACGCCCTTCAAGATGTCCTGGAAATCTCCGTAGCCGAAGTCCTTCACGTTGGCAGCGGTGAACTTTTCACCCTGCCCGTAACTGCCGCGGGGATTGGGGAAGAGAACGAAATATCCGCGAGCCGAGAGATCGTAGGGCTCGAAAAACGGCCCCGGCCACTGCAGGCGCTCGACCCCTGCCGGGCCACCGTGCACCACGACCACCATGGGATAGCGCTTGCTGGAGTCATAGTTCGTGGGAAACATGAGCCACCCTTGTACCTTGGTGTCGCCGTTTGACCAGTGCAGGCTCTTGGCCGCGCCCCAGGCCGGGCGAATTGCGTCATTGCTATGAGTGATCTGCTTCCAATCACCAACTGCGCCAGCCCATATCTCCGGCGGTCGCGCGGAGGAATCCCGAATGACTGCCGAATTCTGCCGGTCCGCAGTTAGCGAGATAGCGGGTCCGGCCCCAGCCTCCGTAGAGAAAGTGTCAGAGCCTGTCCACACTAAAGAGATCTGTCCGCTCGAAAGGTCAACCCTGGAAACGCCGGCTTGACCGTCGACGTTTTCCGCAAAGAGAATCCTGCCCGGAGATTCCCAATAGAGCCGGGAAGGAGATGCCGGGATTCCCGGAGTCACGTCACGAGCTTCGCCTCCGGTCGCGGGCACGACAAAAATATCGCCCCCGATAAACCCTTCATCGCTCATCAGCCCGCCAATGAAAGCGATGCTCTTGCCATCGGGAGACCAGCGCGGCCCTGCGATCTGCAAAGAAGGCTTGTACGCCGGCTTGAGGTCTCCGCCTTCCGCACTCATGGTGTAGAGTTGGGCGACATACCAATTGGCGTCGCCGGCGCCGTGCGCGGCAATCGCGGCGAAAGTCCTGCCATCGGGCGACCAGTCGTACTGGTAAACGTACATCTCCGGCGGCGAAAGCTGGCGGATCTTACCGGACCCAACCTCCACTGTGGTCAGCCGCTGTTCGTAAACCTTCTGATCGACGACTCCGGTCTCGGGCACCATGGGCATCAACGGACCGGCGGCCCGAGGCGCGTTTTCCGTAAACAGAAACGCCAGCGTCTTTCCATCGGGGGACCAGGCGGGATCGTCCAGAAAACCCTTGAGGCTGGTCAGCTTGTGCGCCGTTCCTGCATCCACGTCCGCTAAATAGAAATTCGATTGTCCGTCCCCTCCGACATCGGAGAGAAACGCCAGGTGTTTGCTGTCGGGCGACCAGGCCAGAGTGTCTTCACTTGCCGCATGATTGCCGGCGCCCGCGGAGATGCGTGTCGGCTTGGAGACGGGAGATTTGAGGTCCTGAACATAAATTGCTGAACCGCCCGTGGGCTCACTCGCTTGCACCCAGGCGACGCGATTTCCATCCGGCGAAATCGCCACCTGATCAAAGCTGAGCGCGGACCGACTGCTGTTCTGCGCCTGTACGCCAACCACTGGGGCGAGGCTGCTTGCCAGCAGGCCAATCCGGAACAACAGTCTTATCGAATTCCAATACTTCCTTTTCATTTGAGCTTTTCCTCGGACGAACGCATGACGATTGAAGATGAGACTACTTTACAGGACGGAGTGTCAAATACTTTGTCGTGAACCCAGCCCCGCACCTGGAGGACCCGTCGCGCCCGGCCACCATTCGACATCATCGGCCCGCCGCCAGGCGGGTAGCCAGGCGCTGAGGCAGGTCAGCGGCGAGGATACGATCCTGCGCACTCTTCAGATTGTAGGGCACGCGGTAGAAGGCGACGATGCGGG
>Ga0207081_1184_pt1 | contig 11351 bp, 8 predicted proteins | sample Alteio_BWMinHeat_59_FD_153524 | JGI IMG/M metagenome (GOLD analysis project Ga0207081, IMG submission 153524) | Enriched cells from forest soil in Barre Woods Harvard Forest LTER site, Petersham, Massachusetts, United States -... | ecosystem: Environmental > Terrestrial > Soil > Temperate forest >... | reverse complement strand
AGTTGCAGAAGATAAATGAAATGTAAAAGGCAGAACCTGTTTTAAGCAGTCGTTATTTGCATAGAACTGTGGATTGCTTTTGTTATCTAAATAACAATTGAGAGCGGCTAGTTTTAAAGTTGCATCACTGCTTTGCTGGTCGCTTGAAAATGTTATTAACTGCTTCAGAGTAGTTTTATCGACGAAATTGCTCAGTGATATAACCAATGGTGATTTGGAAATTGAAAAATCATGAACCCCAGATTTAATATACGAGCTCATGAACGCAGCGGCGGCTAAATTCTGGACAATTATATCATTGAGTGATCCCGTATATAGATTGAGTAAATTATTTGCCGAAATAAAATCTTCTTTATTTAAGGCATTTTGTATTGCATCTATAGTATTGTTCTGGCTTGTTGCTGAATTTTCCATATTATCCCCCCTAAATGGATTGCATATTTGAATTGCGTGAGCTTGGATAAGCCTGTAAAGGCAGATACTTTTATACCGGCCTTTACAAAGCCTAGGAATGCACTACGAACTCATCAGGAAAGCGTTCATATCTGGGATTATATAGGTGTTATAATAGTCTTCTAATGGCTGTAAGTAGTAATCTATATCGGCTACTGTCTCGTTTTGAGCTATGTGTTGAGAATAACGTACTGCCCATTCCATATCGATTTGATTTGGTGGATAGATTTCTTGGAAGGTTATCAAATCAGTTTGAACTTCACGCTGAGCATCGTTCTGTGGTTGTTTTGTATGAAGTAAACTATTTATATGATTCGCCATCAGCTGAAAGGCAAATTTGCTTGAATGAAAATTGCCCACAGCTGTGGATGGATTCTGGCCAGCAGCAGAGCCTGGGCCAGATGGATTTTGTCCGAAAGGAAAGCCAGGACTTAATGGATGCTGCCCGAAAGTCGAGCCATGGTTCATTGGAAGTTGTCCAAAAGTCGAAGCCGAGCTAGAAGGAGTTTGTCCAAAAGTTGTACCAGGGTTAGCTGGATGTTGTCCAAAAGTTGTGCCCGGGCTAGATGGAATTTGTCCAAAAGGCATGCTAGGACTTACTGGACGCTGTCCGAAAGGCATACCAGGATTCATTGGATGTTGTCTGAGCTCAGCGGTATGTCCTGCTGAAGTTTCTAAATTCATTCCAACATTAGTTGGAGTTTGTCCAAAAGCCAAATCAGGATTAGGGTATGGATTTATATCATTGTTATACACCGCATCCATAGCGTAATGGGTTAGTTCATGCGCAATTGCGAAAAAACGATCATTAGAAAGGGCAGGGACATATATATCGGAAGTAGTGCCATAATATCCTTGAGTGCTTGATCCGACTGGGTTGCTTCCATCTTTCTCTGAATAATTATTATCGTAGGTAAATGCGATAATGCAATTATTAGTTTTATAGGCTTTTGCTGTTACATCTAATACCTTGGTAACTATAGGATTAAGACTATACAGTGATGTGAAATATTCTTGTATAGGTCCGCAATCAATTCCTGGTTCGCATTTGACGTGAGACTTTATTATATCCACAGCAGTAGCATTTTCTTGCGGCGGCTGAACTGTGCCCAGAACAGTTTTTAAGCATTTATTATTTGAATAGTATTGCGTATCATTTTTATTATCAAAATAGCAGTTCAAAGCTGACATTTTAAGTGAAGAATCGTCGCTGTTTGCATCACTAGAGTGAAGCATTAATTGCTTCATAAGGCTTCCATCAATATAATTGCTCAGCGTTATAATAAAAGGTGTCTTCAAAATTGAAAATTGGTGAACGCCTGTGCCAAGATAATTAAATATATGTGTAGCGGCGGCTAAGTTTTTGACACTTATATTGTCAAATGAATAAGTATAATCATTTAACAATTTGTCAGTATTAGTAAAATCGCCAATGTTTAGAAGTGCTCCTATTATATCCAGAGCGTCATATTGTGTGATTGTTATATTTCCCATGTTGTCCCCCTCAATAAAGAATATCCATTAATGGACATAATATTCAGTATACTATAATTTTTTTTAATTCAAAGACTTTGTTAAAAAAAATATAAATGTTATTGTAAAAAATAGCGATTTATCGCCATTACAATTCAGAAAAAAGATTTTTAATTTATGTTATGATACATATCAGCATGTGGTGAGAAAGTTGCATCACTGCCTGTCTAAATTCGGAATTCTAGCTTTATAGTTATGTTAAGTATGATCGGGAACGTATTGAGCGGGGACGCCGTCTTTGCGAGGAGCGCAAGCGACGCGGCAATCTAGTAGTAAGGCTGCTGTGAAAGTAATAATGTTACTCGCACTTCAAGACTGGGCTGCCGCGCTGCGCTCGCAGTGACGGTACCTTGGCTCTTTTCATGGCAACTTCCACAAATTAAGCAGCCTGATTCTCTGATAAGATCTGAGCTATTTGTGGTATGTCAAGCGCCTTGACGAACTCTCTCAGCTCCTGGCGGGCAGCGATTACCGAAGTGTTGAGTTTAATCTCTGGAGCGTTGGCTGCATCATGCAGGGTGAGCCCCAAAAGGAAAAGCTCCTTGAAAATCACGCGGTCGCTAAATCCTGGGGCAATTTTGAAGCCGAAACGCTTAGCAAGTTTTGTCAGTGAAGTCTCAACATTGCGCTTGTTGATAGCGTCGATGATGGCAAGGCGGTTTCTCACTACGATCCACTTTAATTCCTTTTGGTTGCGAGCCGCACGTTTCATCTTTTGTTCCCATAGCATGGCACTATATATGCCAGGCTTAATCGAATCTAGGGTTTCAGCACTGATGTTGCCTATCAGATCCAGGTCGATAAAGCTGTCGTTGACCGGAGTGATGACCGTATCCGCATGCGAATGCGCCAATCTGCTTTGGAAAGCATCGCTGCCTGGGGTGTCGATCACAATGAAATCATTGGCAGCAAGCTTGGTTAAGCCTTGCATAAAGCTTTCTTCATCGGCTTTATCTGAGACCAGTGAATCAGTAGCTAGGCTTTTGCTAAAATTATAATGTTCCGGCATGAGCAATTCGCTGCCGCGTTTGTCCATAGTCGCTCGGCGGTTCTCGAGGTAACGTGCTAACGACTGCTGACGTGCATCTAAATCCATGCTTCCGACTTTGAAACCGAGTTTTAGCAGGCTCACGATCAGGTGCATCGCAGTAGTAGTCTTGCCTGATCCGCCTTTTTCGTTGCCGACAACAATGAGATGAGCCATAATATACCTGCTAAATTTCTACTTATAATGTAGTAGCATACTTGATTAATGCAAAAAATAAACTTTTTCCTTTTGGCAATCCAATCTATAGTGATTTTTAGGATAAAATGCTATGATATACTCAAAGCATTTCAAGAATTGGCAAGGAATGCAAGCGGTTAGCATGAGGCGCGTATCCTTCATACGTAACGAAATGCGAAGCCCGAAGCATGACGCCGCCAACTCTTGAAAGGCGAAGAGTATACATTCTTTATTATAAATTTTATTGAGTCGTTTATGTCTAAAACTCCGCCAGTTGCGTCCACTATCCCCAATGTCACTAAGCATCATGATGATACCCTGACCGACAATTATCATTGGTTGCGCGACCATGGTTGGCCAAAAGTCACTGATGAAAGAGTCATAGGCTATTTGAATGAGGAGAATGCCTACTACCATGAGGTCATGGATCCTTTGAAAGCTAATGAAGATAACTTGTATCAGGAAATTCTGGGTAAAATAAAACTGGATGATAGCAGCGTGCCGGTGAAAAAAGATAACTATTTCTATTATACCCGAATGGAAAAAAATTCAAATCATGCGATTGTCTGCCGTAAAAAGGACACTCTGGATTCACCTGAAGAAATTATCCTGAATGTTAATGAGCTCGCAAAACAGTCTAAGTTCTTTAATGTTGAAGCGATGGCAGTAAGTCCGGATCATAATATGTTAGCCTATTCGTATGATACAAGCGGGGCGGAAAGATTTGTGGTCGTGGTCAAAGATCTGCGAGATGGCTCTTTGCTTACCGATACGATTCCGGATGTGCTAGGCGATATAGTGTGGCACAAAAACAATAAGGGTTTTTTCTATGCGAAGCTGAATGATAACTGGCGTACTGACCGCATCTTCTATCACGAACTCAATACCGACCCTAAAAACGATAAAATGATTTTTCATGAAGAGGACAATAAATATCGGGTTGATGTATCTAAATCTGCGAGTGAGCGGTTTGTATTCATCGTTAGCCATGCTAAAGATAATAATGAAACTTGGTTTATAGATATGACAGCCGAGGATCTAACGCCCAAGCTTATCACCAAGCGCAAGGATCATCATTTGTATAACGTTGATCATCATGGAGATAATTTCTATATCCTTACCAATGATTTAGGAAAGAACTTTAGATTTGTTTCCACTCTTATCACCCATCCAGAACAAGCAGCCTGGCAGGAGATTATCCCCCACTCCTCTCAAAGCTATTTGACACGATTTAATCTGTACAGAGATAACTATGTGGTGCAAAGCAAGGAAGGTGGGCTTACTAAAATTAAGATATTTAGCTTTGCTGGTCAGCATCCCCCTAAGACCATAGATTTCCCCGATCCGACATATCAAGCTTCTTCTGTCTTTACCAACTTTAATGACGAGAGTGCGCGCATCCAATACTCTTCACTTAATACTCCTGATACCACTTATGGATTTGACTTTGCCGCCAGGCAACTTAAGACCCTAAAGGTCAAAGAAGTGCCTGCCGGCTTTGATCATGATGCTTACCAATCGCAAAGAATATTTGCTACTAGTCCTGATGGTACTGAAGTGCCTATTTCACTAGTATATAAAAAATCTGCTTTTAAAGGCGATGGTTCTAATCCCCTATATCTATATGGATACGGTTCTTATGGGGTTAGTATTCCTGCAGGATTTAAGCCGCAAATAATTCCTCTCCTTGATCGTGGGTTTGTTTTTGCAATTGCTCACATAAGAGGTGGTGATGAGATGGGTTATGAATGGTATGAGAACGCGAAATTCCTTACTAAAAAAAGAACTTTTGAAGACTTCATCGCTTCGGCTGAGCATCTAATTAAAACTAACTATACCAGCAAGGGCAACATTGTAATCGTGGGTAGAAGCGCAGGCGGCATGCTTATTGGTGTTACGGTTAATGAAAGGCCGGATCTGTTTAAAGCTGCCGTTGCTGATGTTCCTTTTGTTGATGTCTTAAATACCATGCTTGATGAAAGCCTCCCTTTGACTCCACCTGAATTTAAAGAGTGGGGCAATCCAAAAGAAAAAGATTTCTATCATTATATTAAATCCTATTCTCCTTATGACAATGTCAAAGCTCAGAACTATCCCCATATGTATGTGAGTGCAGGGATCAGTGACCCGCGCGTAACTTACTGGGAGCCAGCTAAATGGGTAGCAAAGTTACGGGAATATAAAACCGATGAGAACCTCCTGCTGCTTGAAACCAACATGGATGCCGGGCATGCCGGCGCTTCTGGAAGGTTTGGCCTTTACCGGGATATCGCCAAAGAATATAACTTCATCTTAAAAGTCTTTGGACTTTAGAATTTTGTAATTGTGGCGACCTTATTTGCGTCTAAGAACCCGTGCATTTTTATAAGCGCTGCAGCTTTATCTTCATCTGGTTTTAAAAGAATGGCATATTGCATGCCTGAGCACTCTTGGGTTCCGCAGTAGTACTGCATTATCACCATTTCATTACGAGATTTTCCCGGGGTATAACTCATAACTAACTTACCCATATTATAACCGCTGTTTTCGTCGTAGCTTTCTTCCATAACTTTCATATTAGGGTCAGCTGCAATAAATCCTTTCTTAAAACTCGCCAGCAAATCTTTGGCTAAAGTTTTTTCTCCTGTAGGCATGTTGCTTATTGTAAGTATCTGCGTCCATGCAAAAGGATCTTTATCATCATTTGGTATGAATTCTGCCATACCTGTTTCCCCAATCTGCCCTACTGGCTGGAGAGCTTTAAAATTCTCGGGCACTTTAACAGAAAGGGCCGACCGTTCTCCTTCCTTTAAAGACTTATCAATCGGTAGCATGAAGGTAATGTTTTTTAAATCCTCTTGCGCGATTGCATTATTAGTGAATATTGTAAAAAAACTGAAAAGTAGCAGCCAGTATAGCAATGGCTTTCTAGAATTTGTATGCCCCATGTAAGTACATATATAAGTTAATTTCTGGAATTAATGTAGCACTAGGTTTCTGGAATAGTCTATCACTTGTATTATTGAGTTGTATATTTTAACCCGATTATAGAAATAATCAGCATCAATAAAAAGCCTGCTTTAAGAGCAGGCATGGGCTCATGCAAAAACCAAAAGCCTATCAGGGCAACACCTGCCGTGCCAATTCCTGTCCATACTGCATAGGCTGTGCCTATAGGGATCGCTCTCATCGCCAGTGATAAAAAGCAAAAGCTGCTGATAATCGAGATATAAAATAAAACTGACCAGAAAAGGTTCTTGTGCCCATCCATTAATTTTAAGGATACAGCAAACCCGGTTTCAAATATTCCCGCTATAATTAAATAAATCCATGCCATACTAAATCCTGTATATAATACGATGGCTTATAATATACCTGCGCTTGACTAAAGCAAGTTACTTTGCCGTCCCTTAATTCCCAAAAAATCGCTCATAAACTTACCTTACGATTTTATTGATTATATAGTTATTGTTGACATATGGCCGACAAACTAAACACAAAGTAATCCTGATAAAACAAAAGGTTACAGGCGTGCTGCAAAAAAGTTAGCATTTAGTAAAAAATCTATTTGACACACTTCAGGAAAATAGTGTATACATAACCTTCACGCAGCGGAATCTAGTTCTGCTGTTGTTCTTTTGAAATTATTAGGTAAGATTTAAAGACGGTAGTACGTAAACAAAAATTTCGAGCTTTATTTTAAAGCTTATGATCAAAACTTGAGAGTTTGATCCTGGCTCAGAGTGAACGCTGGCGGCGTGCTTAACACATGCAAGTCGAACGAGCAAGTGCTGTAGCAATACAGATTACTGCTAGTGGCAGACGGGTGAGTAATATATGGGAATCTGCCCTGGAGTTCGGGATAACAGTTGGAAACGACTGCTAATACCGAATATTGCCGAGAGGTGAAAGAATTTCGCTCCGGGATGAGCCCATATGGGATTAGCTAGTTGGTAGGGTAAAAGCCTACCAAGGCTACGATCTCTAGCTGGTCTTAGAGGACGAACAGCCACACTGGAACTGAGACACGGTCCAGACTCCTACGGGAGGCAGCAGTGGGGAATATTGGACAATGGGCGAAAGCCTGATCCAGCGACGCCGCGTGGGTGATGAAGGCCTTCGGGTTGTAAAGCCCTTTCGGCAGGGAAGATTATGACGGTACCTGCAAAAGAAGCTCCGGCTAACTTCGTGCCAGCAGCCGCGGTAATACGAAGGGAGCTAGCGTTACTCGGAATTATTGGGCGTAAAGCGTGCGTAGGCGGCTATGTAAGTCAGAAGTGAAATCCTGAGGCTCAACTTCAGAATTGCTTTTGATACTGCGTAGCTAGAGTATCAGAGGGGATAGCGGAATTCCTAGTGTAGAAGTGAAATTCGTAGATATTAGGAGGAACACCGGTGGCGAAGGCGGCTATCTGGCTGATAACTGACGCTGTTGCACGAAAGCGTGGGGAGCAAACAGGATTAGATACCCTGGTAGTCCACGCCCTAAACGATGAGTGCTAGATATCGGGACTTGTTCTTGGTGTCGCAGCTAACGCGTTAAGCACTCCGCCTGGGAAGTACGATCGCAAGATTAAAACTCAAAGGAATTGACGGGGACCCGCACAAGCGGTGGAACATGTGGTTTAATTCGATGCTACGCGAAAAACCTTACCAGGCCTTGACATGGTGATTAAACGACTAGGAGACTAGTTGGTCGGTTCGGCCGGATCATCACAGGTGTTGCATGGCTGTCGTCAGCTCGTGTCGTGAGATGTTGGGTTAAGTCCCGCAACGAGCGCAACCCTCATCCTTAGTTACCAGCGGGTAATGCCGGGCACTCTAAGGAAACTGCCGGTGATAAGCCGGAGGAAGGCGGGGATGACGTCAAGTCAGCATGGCCCTTACGGCCTGGGCTACACACGTGTTACAATGGCGGTGACAATGGGAAGCAAATGGGTGACCTAGAGCTAATCCCAAAAAGCCGCCTCAGTTCGGATTGTACCCTGCAACTCGGGTGCATGAAGTCGGAATCGCTAGTAATCGCAGATCAGCATGCTGCGGTGAATACGTTCCCGGGTCTTGTACACACTGCCCGTCACGCCATGGGAGTTGATGTTGCCTGAAGCAAGTGGGCTAACCGCAAGGAAGCAGCTTTCTACGGTGATATCGATGACTGGGGTGAAGTCGTAACAAGGTAGCAGTAGGGGAACCTGCGGCTGGATTACCTCCTTTCAAAGACATAATTTCGTTTTAAACTTCGGTTTAAAACAAATAGTCAAAGACTAAATGCGTCACTACCGTCTTTGAATCTTACTTAATAATTTCTTTTTGTTTGAGTTTTTTCATTAAAAGGTGCCTTATGGCACCTTTTTTTGCGTATACTTAATTTACTCTTAACTGCGCCAAATCTCCGTTACCGTTTACTATAAATAGAGCCATGACGCCGTCAATTGCGAGGAGCGTAAGCGACGCGGCAACCTAGTTTTGAAGTTGCGCTACTTACTCGCATTATTGTAATTTATTGACTCTAATTTTGTTAAATATATTCTTAATTCAAGAGCATATAAAATGCATAACAATGAGCCATACAAAAACTACATCTGGAAAGTCTAGTTATACAAAATCGAGTAAAGTAATTAATTCAAGGAAAGTTATTAGGCCATCGAGTTCGCCCAAATCTCATAAGCCTCATGAGCCAATTACTAAAAAATAATTTTGATAGAGCTCTATTATGAATAATATTAATAGTGGAACTGGAATTATTATCTTTAGCATCTCATATGCTCTCTGCAGTTGGAGAACTTTACAATCGTTGTTTAATAAGGAAAACTGCAATAAAATATGATATTAACTGTGTTGCCTTGCTTTCTATTGTATTTGAAAACTCTATAGTTGATATTAATCTTTGTTCTGCTTGTTCAAATGCGAATTCTACTTTCATTTTACTTTCAGTATCTGTTTTCTCTTCGAACTGTTTTACTATTTCTAATGTCATATCCCTTACCTGAAATTATTCATGCTGAAACTAAAAATATTCTAAGTGAGTAATTATTAATAAATGATTAATTAATCACAATAATATGGCTTATTTAAATGCCATATATCTAAGATGACCAAGGCCTCAAAGAATCCAAGCGCCCCCCTGAACCCAGTAGGACGCGCTCGAAAAAAAGCTGAATGCTTTTTTTCGTACCTAAATTTAAAGGCCTTGGTGGGAACTAATATGTCCGCCTATGGCAATTAAAAAATGTAGTGTTGCGAACTAACAAGGCAACCCCGTGATGCAGCTTAAACTTTTATGGCAACCTTACAGTTTTTATGAAATAATTCACTCACACTTTGAAAAGTGATTTTATTAAAACTAGTAAACGAGATTAATATGTCTGATCAAAATATTCCAGAAGCTAAAAATGGTTGGTGGTTTTTAAGTGTGCAAGAAGCTGAAATTGGTTTAAAAACTATCAGCCAAGAAAATTTAAATAGAATGTTTACAGATCTTGTAAGTGAGTGTATAGGCGACTCTGGCTGCGATAATGAATATAAAGATGTAATAAAGTACTTATTTAATGAAAAACACCCTGCTTGTAAGGATAGCGCGCCTGACTTACAGCATGATTATCACAATTATGCCAATGCTGACCAAAAAGCAAATATGGAACTTTTGTGTCCCGATGTGAATTTTAATGATAACCAAGAACTATAAGATAAATCCTATTCCTGAGGTAGGCAGTGGCAGGTAACTACAGTTGTGCTTTCATACAAAGCTACCTGAGTAATATCTGCTTCTTCATACATTATATTATTTGATGGAAGTTGGGTTAAGCTCTGCACAGAATGCATAGCTTCACTTAAAAATGCATGTGGTTCTGTAGTATATTCCTGCAGAGCATGAGGAAACAGGTCATCCAATTGTAACATGTCTTCCTCAACAGGAGCTGGGTCACTTTCTCTAATAGGTTGAATAGTAGTGGTTATTACAACAACCGTAGTTTCGCCTTGATTGGGAAATATGCCATTAAGCGAGTTCATTAACTGCATGTAAGCAGAATCGCCAAGCGCCTCCCGCAACAAACCTAGTTCGGCTGTTGTAAATGAGGGTTCCCGGTTGTGAGTCGCATTATCTCCCCTTCCATCATTATTGAGCATCTTTTAACCGAATATACATAGTATTTGCTTATGAATTATAAAGATGAGTTAGCAATTGTCAATGTACCCAATTAAGGATATCTAAGCTATTTTAAAGACTCAAACGTAACGTATAAACCCAAAACACTCTTGCCAGAAACGCTGATCTGAGGTAAAGTTTATCAATTAAAATAGGTTTCTGCATATGAGTTTTAAAATGAAGAAATTATTAGCATTAGTATGCTTTGTATTGGTATTGCCACACGGTGCTTTGGCCAAAAAGAAGTTTGTTTCTCCGGAATTTGCCGCGCAAATTGCTGATCTGGAACGCAAAGAAGGTGGGCGTATTGGAGTAGCTGCCCTCAATACTGAAAATGGCCAGCGATTGGAATATAGAGCTGATGAGCGGTTTGCTATGTGCAGTACCTTTAAGCTTTTATTGGTCGCTGCGGTTTTGGCACGAGTCGACGTAGATGTAGAAGAGTTAGATCGTTATATAAGGTACAGTGCGATTGATATGTTAGACCATTCGCCTATAACAAAAAATAACTTTAGAAAAAGGAGAATGACAGTTGGCGACTTGAGTGCTGCTGCAATCCAGTATACTGATAACACTGCGGCAAACCTCTTGCTTAATAGCATAGATGGGCCAAAAGGCTTTACAAACTATATGCGGGCATTAGGTGACAAGGTTACCCGACTTGATCGCAATGAAACCACTCTTAATACCAACATCGAAGGAGATGAGCGTGATACCACTACGCCATCTGCAATGGTGGATTCTATGTATAAGGTGCTTATTGGAGATTCGCTTTCTCCCAAGTCACGGGAATTACTTATCAATATGTTGCTAGGTAGTACAACTGGTGGTTCTAAACTGCGTGCTGGGATTAATCCGGAATGGAAAGTGGGAGATAAAACCGGTGCAGGTGAAAACGGAGCTTCAAATGATGTTGCTATAGTTTTTCCTCCAAACCAAAAGCCATTTTTGGTAGCCGTTTACTACACTGGGTCTGATAACTCGACAGATCAAAAGAACGAAGTTATTGCTGAG
>Ga0207081_1183_pt1 | contig 11409 bp, 8 predicted proteins | sample Alteio_BWMinHeat_59_FD_153524 | JGI IMG/M metagenome (GOLD analysis project Ga0207081, IMG submission 153524) | Enriched cells from forest soil in Barre Woods Harvard Forest LTER site, Petersham, Massachusetts, United States -... | ecosystem: Environmental > Terrestrial > Soil > Temperate forest >... | reverse complement strand
CCAATGAAACAGAATTATTCGTTGCAAGGTTTTTAGTTGTATTGTAAACCGCCTTCGTCGTATCATTTACGCTGTACACATCACTCATTATATCAGTGGTTCCTGAGAAATCCAGCTTTGTAATGATCCTGTTTTTATAGCTGTGCTTCAGCTCGACGTTGTTTGTGAACTGCGGTTGCAAGTACGGATTGCCCACAGAATAATAATTCTCGAAAGAATAGTAAACAAAAGGGTTTAGCTCATCATAGTGCGGGCGGTCTATTCGCCGGCCATAGTTTATTTCAAACTGGTTATTGGTATCTTTTTTATAAGTCAGGTAAGCCGTAGGAAATAGCGATACATAGTTCCCGCTGACGCTGCCTTTGGTCGTATATTGAATTCCAAGCGTGTTTGTTTGCTCCGTCCGCAACCCAATATGGGCTTCCCACTTTTTACCAAACGGCTTAGAAGCGGTGATATAACCGGCATTGATATTTTCCCTGTATAAAAAATGATTACTGAAGCCGGAATCATTTACCCATTTGTTATTTTCATAGAGGCTCACATTGGCGTTAAAATCCGTAGTTTCCCAACTGCTTTTCAGGCCTGTCTCCAGCTTTATCCCATTTTTAAAGGTATTGGCCTGGTCCATTTTAATACTATACACATTAATTGTCTCCGGCCATTCGCTGTGCGTTATTATCGGGTTTGGCAATGGTTGCATAAAAGCATCGTAGGATGTGTCAGAGATGTCCTGGTAAGTATTTTTGTTAAAGGTGAGGTAATCAAAGTTTACATCAAGCGTGCTCTCCTTGCTGAACTTGTGAGTGAGATAAGTATTTGCCATTATATTCTTCCTGATAAAACCGTCTGCGTCAGTTATGCCATTGTAAGTAGTAGTAGTATTGTTGGATAAGTCAGCATTATCAGAGAAGGTATATCCGTGGTTCGAGTTGGGATGATATGTTCCCCTGATATTCATGCCCACAGTTGTTTTATCGGTCAGGTCATAGTCCGCTGTTAATCTGAGTGCAGTATTGCTAAACCGTTCTTTTGGAGTGGAGTGTATGACACTGGTAGCTGTAGTGTTCCCGGTTTGTGCATCAATATAATTTCGGTTTTCTTTCCAGTCCGCAAAACCTATGCCTTCCATATCGCTGCCGCTAACTGACAGGCTCAGTTTGTTCTTTTTGTAATTTAATAAGAAGCTTTCATTCCTGTGAAAATATACCCCCAGCCCATATTCCATCGTCACATTTCCGTTCCAGCCTTGCTTTTTATTCTTCTTAAGTTTTATGTTGATGATACCCGTATTCCCCGATGCATCATACTTCGCACCTGGTTGTGTTATCAATTCTATCTGCGCGGCATCATCTGCGGTAATTGTTTTCAGATAGGCCGCAAGGTCATCGCCTGACAAGTAAGTGGGCCGGTCGTCTATCAGTACCAGTACCCCCTGTTTACCCTGCATTGATATGTTCCCATTCATATCTACCGACACCCCAGGCAGCCTGCGCATTAAGTCTAATGCATTGGAACCCGCAGTTGTTGTAGTACCTTCAATATTCACTATGGTTTTGCCAAGGCTCATTTCTATAAAAGGTTTTTTGGCTACAACGGTAATTTCCTGCAAAGACGTGTTTTGCTTTTGAAGCACAATTGTACATTTTGTGTTGTTGGTACTATCAATTGTAACTAATTGCCTTCCTGTTTGATACCCCATGGAAGTAGCGCTTACAATATAGCCGCCGGCGCTTATTTCATTAAATAAAAAACCACCTTCATCATCAGTAACTACCGTTTTGATCCAGGATGAGTCTGCGCCTTTTAACGGAGACACTGTCGCAGCAGGAAGGCCTGCGACTGTGTCGGTTACTTTACCTGATATAGAGCGCTGCGCAAAGGAAGCATTGCTGTAAAATAAGCACATAGCAAGGGATAAAAAGAGAATATAGCTGCGCATAGGTTAACGGTTCGGAGCTCAAAAGTATCAGGTAAGGACGCAACAGGCATTATTATTAACCATAATTAACCAGCCAATAATTGCGAGCTAACTTATTTCCACAAAATGTTCACGAGGATTCTCAAGCGTAATAACCGCAGCTTTGAAATTATCTAACAATAATATTTTTAATTGCTTGTTTGATAGGTTTCCGGCAGTGATCCAAATAATTTTAGGAGGGGATTTTTTCTTTAAAACAAGCTCTATGAAATCTTCATCTTTCGTAATCACGATGATATTATCTTTTGAGTTTTTAGCGGCCTGAAATATTTCATTGTCATCCGCAGACAATAAATTCATAGAGAAAACATGTTCTGCTTTTACATTAAAAGTGTCCCTTAACCATTCAACGGTTTGGGGAGGTAAATTTGCGTCAATCCAATAAACATAATCATTAAGCTGCATGAAGGCGGGGATGATTTAATTTCTGTGCAGCATAGTACAGGCAGGCCTGTATATCCTCTGCTTCAAGATATGGAAAGTCATCCAATATTTCCCTTGATGTCATGCCGCTGGCAAGCATTTCAAGCATATCAACTACACGGAACCGCATACCACGTACTATTGCTTTACCCCCAAATATGCCGGGGTTGTAAGTAATACGGTTTAACAATTGATCTATTTCTGATTGCTTCATGTTACAAAGTTACCATAAAATAAACAATCCCAATTCCACCTAGTTCAGGCTCCTGAAATCCACTGGAACTAATTTACTAACCCCTGGCTCCTGCATCGTCACACCATAGATCACATCCACTGTAGCCATGGTCTGCTTATTATGAGTTACAATAATAAACTGCGAGTTGTCCGAGAACTTGCGGATCATCTGTGTAAACTTGCCTACGTTAGCATCATCAAGCGGGGCATCCACCTCGTCCAAAATGCAGAAGGGCGCCGGCTTAATAAGGTATATCGCAAACAGGAACGCTGTAGACGTAAGTGTCTTCTCCCCTCCTGATAATTGTGTCAGCGTACTCGGTTTTTTACCCTTGGGCTGTGCGTATATTTCTATATTGCTGTCAGCAAGGTTTTCCGGATCAGTAAGACGGAGATCGCAATTATCCTCGGCTGTAAACAGTGCCTTAAATACCTGCACAAAATTCTCCCGCACCATATTGAAGGTCTCGTTGAATTTTGCATTTGCTGTATTTTCTACTTCCTCTATGGTAGAGAGCAATGACTCTTTTGCATTTACAAGGTCGTCCCGCTGCTCCACTATAAAGTCGTTGCGCACCTTCATTTCGGTATAAGCTTCAATAGCGGTCGGGTTTATTTCGCCCATATTTTCCAGGCGCTTTTTCATCTTTTCAGAGTCGGCAGTAAGCTCTTCGATGCTTTGGGCGCCCTTGCGTGGCTGATCAAGTATTTCATCAAGCACCACCTTAAACTCTATTGCCAGCCGCTCACTCATTCCTGCTACCTGCACCTTCATAGTGCTTAGCTTGTCCTTTATGCCGCTAAGCAACGCTTCCGCATGTTCTTTTTCCCGGCGTTTCTGGTTTAGCTGGCCTTCCTGTGCGGTTATAGCATTGCGCATTTCGTAGTAGGCCCTGTCTTTTTCATTCAACACCTTTTCGTCGCCCTCCTTCCGGCTCAGCAGATCGTAAAGCTCATTATCACCGGTATGCAGCAGGTTTTCGGTATCCGTAAGCTGCGTGCTTATTTGTTGCAGTTGTGTGCTGTTTTCAGCTATTTGCTTTTCCAGATCATTAAGCTGGTTAGTCCGGAACTGCAGTTCTTGTTTCAGATTATCCAGCTTGCTGTGCAAGCGGGTATAAGCAATATTCTGCTGGTTATATTGCTGCGTTATTTCATTAAATGTTTTTTCTACCGCCTGAAAATCTGTTTCCGCATTTTTAATTGATTGCTGCAGCGTATGCAGCTCGGCAGTTATCTTTTCCAGCTCCGTCCTGGTTCCTTTCACACGCTCATGTGTGTTATCAAGCTGTCCTTGTATCTCCTGCAGGCGCTTGTCGCCATTCTGGTTCAGGTGCTCAAAGTTTTCTACCCGGTTACCGAGGTTTACGCTATGGTTTTGAAGGCGGTTTATTTCCTGGCGGGCCTGTTCTATAGCCTTATCATTCAGTTCGCTGTTGAAGCCGGCTATCTGGTTTTGTGTATCTGATACAAATTGTTTCAGTTCTGCGGTGGTTGCAGCAAGCTCCTGTATTTCTTTTGCCAGCCGCTCCAGGTTTTTTGCGCGGCCTATCTTATTACCTTCAAATAATCCTATGGAACCCCCTCCCAAGGTATATTTTCCGCGTATCATTTTCCCGCTCTTGCTCACCAGCACATTGCCATTCTTCAATGCCACTTCGGTAATATCCGTGCCCTCATTGGTGATGTACACATGCCCGAGCAACCGTTTTGCAAGCTCGGCATATTGCTCATCCACTGTTACTACGCTTAACGCTGGTACTGACCCATCGGGCGCTTCCGAAGCGGTTGAATGGTACTCGCCCAGGTGGTCAAGCACAAAAAAGTTTGCCTTTCCTTTTTTATTTGTTTCCAGCAGTGATACTGCTTTTGCCGCCTCACCGGTATTGGCTACTATATAATAGTTCAGGTAGTTATCCAGCACATTTTCCAATGAGGTCCGGTATTCATTTTGCACTACAAATACATCGGACAGCAGTGGGGCATTATTATTCCACTCTTTATTTTTCTTCAGGAATTTTATACTGTCCGGGTAACCTTCCAGGCTTTCTACAAGCGATTTCAGCAGGTCATGTTCATTTCTGCGGGCGTCCAGCTTCCGGTTCTCTTCCACTAATTTTGCCCGCAGGCTTTCCATTTGTTCCTGGCTCTGCAATATTTTCGCCTTTACTGCTTCGTGCTTTGCCAATAAGTCTTGCAGTTCCTTTTGTTTATTCGTTAATTTTTCTTCGGTCTCTTTACGCTCAGTACCCAGTTGGGTTACCTGCACGGTACGTTGTGTTTTTTCGTCCTGTACCTGCTGCATACTGCGCTGCAGGTTCATTACGGAGGTATCGGCAATCGCCACTTTCTTTTCCGCTTCAAACTGGCTGCGTTGCCGCTGCTGGTGATCGTTGCGCATTTGCTCCAGCACACGCTTTTTCTCGTCAAATGCAATGCGCTTTTCATCCACGGCCTTGCGCAGTGTTTCTACCTCCTCCCTTATTTTTTCCAGCCCCGCGCTCTCCTCTGCTATTTGTTTTTCGGAAAAGGCTATTGATTCTTCTAACTTTTTCGACTGCCCTCCGGCGCCAGCTAAGAAATCCCTCAGATTTTTCTCACGCTCTTTCAGGTGCTCAAATTTTTGCGCTGCAAGTTTTTTATCACTTTCAAGCTGGCGCACCCTGTTCACCAGTTCATTAAATTGTTTTTGAAGGCCGCTAAGCTCCTGTTCTTTGGCTATCAGTTGCACCTTTTGTTGTTCTACTGATGCTTCCTCGGTTGCTACTATGGCTTCAAGATGTGTTTTATGGTCGGTTTCCGTATCATGCTGTTCATTCAGCGTTTTATATTGCTCATTAAAATGCTCCAGCGATGCTTTGGCAAGCTCCACACTTACCTCTTTGTACTCACCTTTTATTGAGAAATAACGCTCCGCTTTTTTAGCCTGGCTTTCCAGCGTGCGCAGATTATTGCCAATTTCAAACAGCAGGTCTTCTATACGGGCTATATCCAGCTCGGTAAGTTCCAGTTTTTGCTTTGCCTCTTTTTTTCGCGTCTTGTATATTGATATTCCTGCGGCTTGTTCCAGCATACGCCTGCGGGCGCCATCCTTGTCTTTAATGATGTCATCTACCATCCCAAGCTCTATGATCGCATAAGAGTCATTGCTGACACCGGTATCCAGGAACAGGTTATGAATATCTTTCAGGCGGCAGCTAACATCATTCAGGCGGTATTCGCTTTCTCCGTTTTTAAAAAACTTTCTCGTAATAGTAACGGTTGTAAATTCGGTAGGCAGCAGGTTACGTGTGTTCTCAAATGTCAGTGACACTTCCGCCATGCCGGATGCATTCCTTGTCCGCGACCCGTTGAAGATCAGGTCATCAAGATTATCTGAGCGCAGCGCCTTTATCTTATGCTCACCTATCACCCAGCGTATGGCATCTACTATATTCGATTTACCGCAGCCATTCGGGCCCACAATACCGGTAATCGGGTTATCTAATATTATATGGGTCTTGTCTGCAAAAGACTTAAACCCTTTAATTTCCAAGGACTTTAATCGCAAAGCACAAAAATTTAGGAGGAGGACAAAGATAACTTAAAATCAAAAGGACACACCAGAATTTGGACGGGATTATCAATAAGTGCATAAGATGTGGAAAACGATGTTGAATCTTAAAGAAACAGCGCAGGATTAAAAATTACAATAATACGATTGGCGCAAATACCAATAGGTTTTATATAAATACAAATAATGCCTGGAAAATATTAACTACCGCTCCGCAGCGTTTGGCGCCAGTTTAAACCCATTCCTCTTTGCATAGGCCCATTGCTCTCTTTTAAAATTGCCCATCTTATCCGTCTCAACTTTAGCGTCTTCTCTGATTTTATCAAACAAACCGGTTATTTCCTGCAAGGTGGCAAACGAGGTCAAATGCTCGAATGGAATAAAATCATCTTTCACCATATGCTTTTCCACATCCAGGAATTCTATCTCGCTCTTTCTGAGCTGAGCTGATCCAGACACATCTTTCATAAGTACCAAACGTTGCCGACTGGTATCAATGAACTCTTCAAATCTCCGACGCGGGGCAGCCAGGCAGCTGAAATTCCTTGATGTTACGGCATCACCTATCATATTGCCAAACTCTTTCCCCATGTAGAAAATGCTGTCGTTTATTTGAGCCATAGTATTATTCATGGCCACTGCCTGTGGTTTGGAAACCATGGTGCAGGAAAAAAGCCCCGTTATCATTGCAATAACTATTGCCAGGTACTTACTTTTAGAAGATTGGCTCATTAGAAAGCTACTTGATTTCCGGTAACACTTTCAGCTCGTTTTTCTTTGCAAATGCCTGCAGTGATTTTCTGATAGCTGCACTGGCAGCGGTTTCTGTTTCCTCGTCACTTGCTACAAGTTTTAGCTGGTTCTGTATTTCCTCGTTTGGCGTAATATCGTTATAAGGCTCAAAAGTGGGATAGGCTTCTGAAATTATGGTCGCCTGGTTAGATAAAAAGACTTCTTCACTATCTCTAAGCCCTTCTGTGTTTTTGGGCACTTCTATATTGGCGATCTTAGCCCTGTTCCTGCTGATAAAAAGCCCCATTTTTGTTCTTAAAGGAGCAAGCGCGGAGAAATTTTTTGAGAGGGCCGCTTTGTCCAACGTTTGATGCCAGTCGTCAGTCATTTTATCAAGAGAATCATTTGTCCCCGTTAGCTCATCATAAAACATTTGGTTTGTTTTATGCTCATAATAGCTGCACGATGAAAAAAAGGTAATCGCAGAAAGTAAAAGTAACAAAAAGGCCTTTTGCATATCAAAAATTTGCCCCAAATATACAATAATCAATTATACCCACCTCCTATTTGTGATTCATTAGCATTTCAACATTCTTTTTATTTCCCCCAGGGACAATTGAGCCATTCAGCTTTTAGCCATTCAGCCATTGAGTAATTAAGTACCTTTGTCGGCTAATACAAAAAATACATATGGGCAAAGTAGCCATAAATATAGTTACCGGCAGCTTGCAGCAGGAAGAAATAATAGTGGGGATAGACCTGGGCACTACTAATAGCCTCATTGCAATAGTGAGAGGTGATACACACGTGCCAATTGCCCTCAAAGAGATTGATGGCCTTGCGCTGGTGCCTTCAATCGTGCATTTTGATGAATATGGAAATACAACAGTCGGCAACCCTGCCAAAGAACTGCTTATAGCTCAGCCGGAGCGCACTATTTATTCTGTAAAGCGGTTAATGGGTAAAGCCTATAAAGATGTAAGCCATGATGCCGGTTTTTTTGCATACAACATTATTGATGATGATACGGATGCATTGGTGAAGATACAGGTGGGCCAAAAGTTTTATTCCCCTATTGAATTGTCTTCATTCATTTTAAAAGAACTCAAAAAACGAGCGGAACATATCCTGAAGGTTACCGTAACCAAAGCCGTAATTACCGTACCCGCTTATTTCAACGATGCACAGCGCCAGGCAACCCGCGATGCCGGCCGCCTCGCCGGGCTCGATGTATTGCGCATCATTAATGAGCCTACTGCTGCAAGCCTTGCCTACGGCCTCGGCGCCGGGCATGGGGAAGAAAAGACAATAGCCGTTTACGACTTAGGTGGCGGCACTTTTGATATTTCCATTCTTACTATTAATAATGGTATTTTCGAAGTCCTCTCTACGCATGGCGACACTTACCTTGGCGGTGACGACATAGACAACCTAATTGCACGGTTTTGGCAGGAAACACCAGGCGAAGGCGATACCGACCTGGGTATTGGAAGCTCAATAGACAAATCGTTGATGCAGCAGTTAAGAATGACCGCAGAAATGGCAAAAAAACACCTCACAGATAATGATGTTTTTGAGGGGAACATCAATGGCACACTTGTTCGTATTACAAAACAGGAGTTCAACGACCTCATAACGCCCCTTATTGATCGTACCATCGCGTCCTGTGAAAGCGCACTGCGGGATGCAGGCCTTAAAAAAGACCAGATAGACGCAATAGTTATGGTAGGCGGTTCCACCCGCGTACCATTTGTAAAGGATAGCGTGCGCAACTTTTTTGGTAAAGATGTGTATGACAATCTGAATCCTGATGAAGTGGTAGCGCTCGGCGCGGCAGTGCAGGCAGATATACTTGCTGGTAACAATACCGAAATGCTCTTGCTCGACGTAACACCTTTATCATTAGGCATAGAAACAATGGGCGGCCTTATGGATGTGCTCATCCCGCGCAACTCAAAAATACCCACAAAGGTTGGCCGCCAGTATACCACGCAAAAAGACGGGCAATCAGGGATGCGCATCTCTGTATTCCAGGGTGAACGCGATCTTGTGCAGGACAACCGAAAACTGGCAGAATTTAACCTTACGGGAATTCCCGGCATGCCAGCAGGTTTACCCAAGGTAGAGGTCTCCTTCCTCATAGACGCTGATGGTATTCTTAAAGTAAGCGCCACAGAACTACGTAGTGGCGTAGCCCAGAGCATTGATGTGATACCCCAATATGGCCTCACAGATGAAGAAGTGGAAAAAATGCTCCTGGATTCTTTAACCCATGCCAGGGATGACATCAAAACCCGTGCATTGGTGGAAGCAACTACCGAAGCCCAACAAATGCTTGATACTACGGAAAAATTCCTTGCAAAACACCGAAGTATGCTTACAGCACAAGAGGTAGAAATAACAAAAGACCGTATGCAGCAACTACAGGAAGCGATGAACGCAAAAGATAAAGACCGTATTCAGCATGAGACGGAGATACTGAATGATGTTTCCCGGCCCTATGCAGAGCGGGTAATGGATGCTGCACTGAAGGATGCCATGAAAGGGAAGAAGGTGATATAAAGGGGCTATGTAACTATTTGTTTATGGGATTCAGGATATTTTCCTATGTGTGGTTCTTATTATTTCTTTCTTTTGGGATATTGATCCTTCGTGCAACTCCAGAACAAATAGAGAAAGACAAGGCTTTTATAGAAAATGAAATTAAGCCTAATGTAATTTATATTGATTCCTTTAAGAAGATTAGCAAAAAGTTACCGTCCGATATTGAGTTTTATACTTGGCGTGGAGAACAGTATCTAAAGCATTATCCCGACCAAAAAGCACTCATTGATTCTCAAATAAAACAAGATTTGATCTGGCAGTTAGGGGTGGAATACCTTCATAGGGGTAATAGCATCCCTTATGAGCTTAAGCCAACCCATGCCAATATAGACTGGGGTAACAATTATGTAATATCAGTTTTAAGAGACAATCAATTTGAATACTATACGTCCTGTAACAAACGCTATTTAGGGAATAATTCTTCTTGGAGTGGTAGTTATATTGGGTTCGCCGAATCACTATTAATTGGAGTTCTTCCTTTTCTTTTTGTATCATTTAAAAGGATGATAAAGAAATACAAAAATATGCGTAGAAAATAATTGAAATATCCCGCCGTATATATTTGTATTGGAATATCCGTTTGATTATTTTAGCTCTCTTAAAAAATCTTCCGCACTACGGATTTTTTTCTTACCCGCACGAATAAGTATCATCTCCTTTACAGCTTGCTTAATTTCGGCAGTTAATTTCTCTTTGCATTGCCTGAAGATTTTTGAGCTTTCATTATGCAAATTTACGAATTGTCTGAATTTTTATTTTCCTAACTTTGCTATGCCAATGAGAATAGTATGAGACTGGAAAATTTGAAAAAAAACTGGGAGTACGTAAAAGAAAATCGCAAACTCCTATTAAATACATACTGGAATAAATATGTGCTTGTGTATAATGAAAAGGTTTTAGGTTCGTTTGATACCTATGCTGATGCCGCCAATGAGGGCATAAGAAATTGCGGCCTTTATTCCGGTTTTTTAGTCGAATGGATCATTGAAAAAGAGCCTCTGAATATAGTTGTATCCGCGAAATTATGATCTGCAAATTAACACCTGTAAATTCCCGTGAAGTAATTGCGCCTGAAGTTATCTTTGCACTCCTAATATTTATAAGAAGAAATGCGCGTTTTTAAATTTGGCGGTGCGTCAATAGCTGATGCAGGCAGGATGGCAGCTTTACTGCCCATCATCTCCGGTGAGCAGCCATTGTTGCTGGTATTATCGGCGCTTGGCAAAACTACCAATGCGCTTGAAGTAATTGTAAACCTTGCCTGCGGCGGACGGAAAGACGAGGCACTCTCGGCAACTCAAAAGCTGGAACAGCAGCATATGGATTATGCCAAAGCGCTGCTAAATGAAACAACTTATGCAGATTCTATGACCACCTTAAAGCAGCACTTTGGTGAGTTGGAGCATGCCGTACAAACCGTTGACCCCGACCGATATGATTATTCTTATGACCAGATCGTATGCATGGGCGAGGTATTCTCTTCGCGTATTTTCGCATTTTACCTGCTGCAAAATAACGTTGCCAGTGACTGGATAGACATCCGTACCGTTATCCGCACTGATCATACTTACAGGGATGCAGTTGTGGATATAGAATATTCCAAACTCCAGGCAAAAGCCACCATAGGTAAGGAACTGGAGCAAGGCAAGATAGTTGTGACTCAAGGGTTCATTGGGTCAACGCCGGAGGGCAAATCTGTAACCCTGGGCCGCGAAGGTTCCGACTATACGGCGGCAATACTGGCATCAATGCTGCAACTGGAATCTGTAACTATATGGAAAGATGTGAACGGCCTGCAAAATGCAGACCCCAAGCTCTTTCCGAATACCGTAAAGATTGAAGCAATATCTTACAATGAAGTGATTGAAATGGCATTCTATGG
>Ga0207081_1182_pt1 | contig 11417 bp, 12 predicted proteins | sample Alteio_BWMinHeat_59_FD_153524 | JGI IMG/M metagenome (GOLD analysis project Ga0207081, IMG submission 153524) | Enriched cells from forest soil in Barre Woods Harvard Forest LTER site, Petersham, Massachusetts, United States -... | ecosystem: Environmental > Terrestrial > Soil > Temperate forest >... | reverse complement strand
AGAAAATTTGTTGTATTTTGAAAGAAAAAGCAAAATATTATAATTTCACATATCGACATAAAAAAAGAGTGAAATAGTAAGATTTGCAAAATAGTAGTAGGGTGATGCAAAATTAATCAAAGAGTTATACTTCTTATCGGCGTTACTCTACTTGTAACTTGGTTTACATCCCATGATGCATATGCCATATCATTAGGCTGGATTCCGGGAAACTTTACAACCCCAAACGGATTTGCCATATGGTCTGGAGGTCCACTCCCCCAAAATCCTCCACTTTTCCCAAATCAGTTTGAGGTCACTGATGGAAATTACACAAATAATGGAATATCAGATAAGATTCAGGTTCTTCTTAATTCTACCTCCGATCCAACTGGCATCACCTTAACTTTAGCTGAGACTGGAGATACGGGCCATTTTTATAATACAAATTTTATTTTCTCAAATGGTACTGGTCTAGATGACATTTCAAGTACTCAAACTGTTGGAATATCAGGATATGGTCTGAATACAGATCCAAATCTAATCGAACATGTGATTAGTGGTCCTGATAACCCAAATAGTGGTATTTGGGTAGTATCTTCTTCAGATTTTAATGGAATTTATTTGAATTTAACAGAGACTGGACCAAATACTGGAGTATTTACATCGCCGTTAAAGTTTACAACCGGACCTTCAGTAAATGGAAGTGCGATTCATGCAAATCCTAAAGATATTGTTTCTATTGTGGATGTTTGGTCTATCAATAATGGCGGTTTTAATTTTGATGATACCACGGTAGAGATAGTTACACCAAATTCCGATACGGCGCTAGGTGCAATACCTGCCAAATGGAATGATGTCATCAATGTGGTATACAAAGGAGTTAAACTTACAGGATCAATCACTAATACTGCAGATCCAGGCGGCGGAGGGGGGTGGACTCATACGACCTGGCCTGGTGCTTGACATACTAGCAGCAATCGGTGGTAGTCCTAACATTGTCTCACCACCATCATTTGGAGGTGCATATTATCATTATTCTGATGGCCTAACAATTACACAAGGTAACAATAAAACAATATTTGACATATCAAAGTACAATCAAGAAATTCCTAAACAAGTTATGGTAACAGGTCAGAGGGTAAATATGACTTTTAAGACATTTGAGAGTTACAACCCAACCGCTGTAATTCACATGGGATTGTACATCATACCGAAAGGCCAAGACATGTTAACAACAAATAACATCGCTTCTATAGCATATGATAAGAATTCTCCTATAGAAGTCAATGATCCAAATCATATTCTATCCAATGCATCTGCATCTTCTACTACTGATGGAAAATTCCAATATACACAATTTTCATTTGTCCCAACAAAATCATATGACAAGATGTCATTTCTTGCCAGAGCATGGAATGATCATCTTTACTCAACTGATGTAAGAGTTCATGATGAAGTTATCAAGCCACCAACACCTAGAACTTTGCCTGTAGGTGTTGTCTTGTATGAGGATTATTATGATTTACAAGCAGCATTAGAAAAAGATCATTTTTACAAATCTCAGATAATGGCTCACATTCATACTACAACTGATGTCTTTAGATCATCAGAAGGTGGCCACGTCTATTGGTTATATGACACCATAAAGCATTCCGTGACTTTGGTTATTGCAGATAAAAATGACAATGATCTAGTGTCATACACGATGTCACTTGTACCATATACATCTGAGAAAAAAGGAGATTATGGGTTTATGAAATTTACTACCACCCAACTAAACAGATGGGATGAAAAGCGAGAAGAACAGCTTAAGGAAATAGAAGCTGCCAAAGCAATGTTTTTGGCATTAGAAAAAGGATTGATTGTGCCAAGCAATTGGCAACCCAGATAGAATCTAGACATTATCATTTTTTCATCAATAAAACTATAAAAAAATCCATAGTCATATGTGTTTAAAATAAATAATTGTAAAAAACTAGCAGAGTATGGATTATGATGTCATAGTTGCAGGCGGTAGTGTCTCTGGTCTTCTTTGTGCAAGAGAAATAGCTAGTCGAGGTCATAGTGTTTTAGTCATAGAGGAGGATTCAGAGATTGGAACGCCTGAGCATTGTGGTGGTCTAGTCAGTATAATGGGAATAGATGAGCTCGGAGTAATACCCATGAGAGCAACTCTTGATAACAAGATAAGATCAGCTACAGTTTTTTCACCTGCAAAAAAGAGTTTTTCACTTGATGCCAGATCTCAAAAAGTCATAGTTTTAGATAGACGTGAATTTGATAAACAAATTGCACATCAAGCACAAACCAACGGTGCAGAAATTCGTGTTAGATCATCGTTAAGAGAGATTTTTGACGACGGAATCAAAACTTCAGAGGGCTCATTAAAATGTAAAATTGTGGTTGATGCACGAGGGGTCTCTTCACTTATTCAAAAAGATAGGATGGGAATATTGCAATCTGCACAGTATGAAGTGTATGCAGATTGGATCGAAAAGGACAGAATCGAAGTATATTTTGATCAGGAAAAATTTCCTGGTTTTTTTGCATGGGTTATTCCTACCAGAAGAGATGAAGCCAAAGTAGGAGTAGCAGGAAAAGGCATCAATGCTGCTGTTGCTCTTGAAAGTTTTCTCAAAGAGAAGGGAAAACATTCAACGATAAGAAAAATCTATGCTCCAATTTGGATAAAAGGACCTATACAGAATTTTGTGTCAAAAAACATTGTAACCATTGGAGATGCGGCTGGCCAATCAAAGCCTACCACTGCAGGAGGAATTTATTCATGCGGTCTTGGAGGCATATTTGCTGGAAGATCTATTTCTAAATTTTTAGAGTCTGGAAAATCATCTGATCTTCTTGAATATCAAAAAACATGGACTGATAAATTTGGTCAAGAGTTTGAACATATGCTTCTTGCACGAGGTCTTCTTGAAAGACTAGATAATAAATCAATTAACAAAATATTCGAATCCATAACACCAGATATTGTAGAAGAGATATCAAAAGAAGGATCCTTTGATTTTCATACGATCTCACTTGCAAAGCTACTTGGTGTGAAAGGTTCAGTTAGGGCAGTACAGGCAATTTTAGGAAGCGAATTTAGAAGACTGTTAACATGAGAAGAAATACAAATGATAAGCAAGGTATAAATTCGGTTTTTTATGAGCTGTGAACATGTCATCATCTATTACATTACCAGTATGTAGTTCATGTCACAGACCTATCATGCCTAATGATAAATGTGTCAAATTCAACTGCCCTAGTTGTGGCACAATGCTAGTTTGGAGATGTGAGAGCTGTAGAGAATCTGCTAAAGCCTATAAATGCAAATCCTGCAACTTTGATGGACCATAGAAAAATGGCACGTCTTTTACTTCGAGCAAAAATTCTTCCAACAGGTACAGAAACAGATCTAGATGGAGTTGCAAAAAAGATCACATCTACATTAAAAGATGGAATACAGCTTTCAAAATACACAAAAGAGCCATTAGCTTTTGGCCTCTACTTTATTAGCGCAGAATTTTCATTGGAAGATAAGGATGGGCAGATGGACTCACTTGAAAACACTGTCAGGGCAATAGAAGGTGTAGGAGAATTTGAAGTCCTTGGAGCAAGCAGAGCATCTGTAGATGTAAAGTAGGTGTTTTTTTGGTACGTAAAGACGAACCACTTCAAATGCGTGTTGGCGAAGCAAAGCAAAGAGACGTAGGAAAAAGACGAGCTCGTATAGAACCAGAAGCTATGGAATATTTACGAGTAGAACCTGGTGACATGGTAGAAATTGTTGGTAAAAGATCAAGTTGTGCAATAGTGTGGCCAACTGATGACGATAACAAAGCTCCAGACATGATTAGAATTGATGGTCAAACAAGAAAGAATGTAGGTATTGGAATTAATGACCTTGTTAATGTAAAAAAGATTGTAGCAAAACCTGCAAAAAGTGTGGTGCTCATGCCAGTAAATGGAAATGTTACAGTTGACAAGGAATTTACTGATTTTGTAAAAAACAGACTCAAAGGTCTGCCGCTTTCTGAAGGCGATGAAATCTCTGTAATGATTCTTGGTAACTCGATGGACTTTAAGATTCACAAAATATCACCCAAGGCGGTTGTCAAGATAGAGCGTGCCACAGTTCTTACAATTCTAACTGAAACATCAGTTGACAAGAAATTACGAGTAACCTACGAAGAGATAGGAGGGTTAAAGACACAGACAAAAAGGATGAGAGAAATTGTCGAGCTACCATTACGACATCCTGAAGTGTTCGAAACGTTTGGAATAGAACCGCATAGTGGAATTTTGCTATATGGTCCACCAGGATGTGGAAAGACTTTGATTGCCAAAGTACTTGCTAGTGAATCAGAGGCAAACTTTTACTCCATAAATGGACCTGAAATAATGAACAAGTATTATGGAGAGACGGAAGCACGACTCCGTGACATATTCAAAGAAGCAAAAGAAAATTCTCCAAGTGTAATATTTATTGATGAAATTGATGCTATTGCTCCAAAAAGAGAAGAAGCATATGGTGATGTAGAAAAAAGAGTCGTTGCACAGCTCTTAGCATTGATGGACGGACTTACAGATAGAGGAAATGTCATTGTACTTGGTGCAACAAATAGACCAGAGAGTGTAGATCCAGCATTAAGAAGGCCTGGAAGATTCGATAGAGAAATTGAAATATCCGTACCAAATGCAGATGGAAGATTAGAGATACTTCACATTCACACTAGAGGAATGCCACTTGATGAAGATGTAGATTTGAAAATACTTTCAGCAGAACTTCATGGCTATACTGGAGCAGATATCAAGTCATTATGTAGAGAAGCTGCAATGAAAGCACTTAGAAACTATTTACCAGAAATAGATATGGAGACAGAAAAAATTTCTGCTGAAATTTTACAATCAATGAGGATTCGTTTACAAGACTTTTACGATGCAATGCATGAAATTGTGCCTACTGCCATGAGGGAATTCTATGTAGAAAGTCCAAAGATTTGGTGGAAAGACGTCGGTGGATTAGATGATGCAAAAAGAACATTACATGACAACTTGATTATGTCAATAAAAGAACCCGCAAAATTCCAAAAAATGGGAATCAAACCTCCAAAGGGTGCATTACTTTATGGCCCACCAGGATGTGGAAAAACACTCCTAGCAAGATCACTTGCAACTGAAGGAGGGGCTAACATGATTCTCGTGAGAGGTCCAGAAATTTTATCAAAATGGGTAGGAGAATCTGAAAAAGCAATTAGAGACATATTCAGAAAAGCAAAAGCATCTTCTCCATGTATTGTAATTTTTGATGAGCTTGATTCTTTTGCTAGAGCAAAATCCATGGAAGACGGTGGTACAGGAGAGAGGCTTTTGAGTCAACTTTTAACAGAGATGGAAGACGGTGGAGCATCCAGAGTCATTGTACTTGGCATTTCAAACAGACCTGATTTGATAGATACCTCGCTTTTAAGACCTGGAAGGTTAGATTTGATCTTGTTCATACCAGCCCCAGATGAAAAAGGCAGATTAGAGATAATCAAAATACTAACACGTACCATGCCTCTTTCTGGAGACGTAGATTTGAAAGAAATTGCAGTAGCAACAAAAAGTTACAGTGGAGCAGACCTTGTTGCCATATGTAGAGAAGCTGCAGTACATGCAATGCAAAATGATTCTGCCAAGATAGGTAGTGCAGATTTTGCAGCCGCATTAAAGCTTGTCAAACCTTCTATAACAAAAAGTGTAGATGAATGGTATGGTTCAATAAAAGAGAATATATCATACGCCATACCAAAACCAATCGATAAAACATTTTACGGTTAGAATATGACAATACCATTCAAAAATAAATTATATGAAATGATAAAGGAATCTGGATCCTTAACAGATTTGGAACTTTCAAAGTTGTTAATCAAGGGAGGAATTTCAATTCCAGAGGATGAATTCAATAAGACATTACTTAGTTTGGAAATTTATGGACTCATCAAGGTAAGCTGGCTCACAAAAGAACAACGTCGAATAGAAATAGTAGAAAAAGAAAATGAGGTAGATGAAGTAGAGCAACAAAGTAGAGAAAAATTAGAACGTGATTATGAAGCTGGATTTCCTGGTGTCGACCAAGAACAAGAGATCTCAGAAGAAGTGTAAAATAATTTTACTAAATTTTAAAATAAATTATTTTATTTAAAAACTGGAAAGTGAAATGCTGCATCCAGTGCTATTCCAACAAATATTATTGTAAGATAAGGAGCAGTAACCTTGTATGCTTTCCAAGCAAACTCTGAAGTCGGTGTTTTCGTAAGTTTGTAATGATACACTAACATCAGGCCGCCAGATATTGCAGCTATTACAAGATACACATAGCCTAGTCCAAATGCAACTAGTGCTAGAGAATATGGTAACAGGATTGCAGTGTTTACCAGAATATACTTTGATGTTCTTTGCATTCCAATTAAAACAGGAAGCATTGGAACCTTGGCTTCTGCATAATCATCTTTTATTTTCATCGCAAGACACCAAAAGTGGGACGGTGTCCAAACAAATACCAAAACTCCCACAAGAGCTCCTAGTATATCCATAGAACCAGTTGCAGCAGACCAACCTGCCATAGATGCTGCACTTCCCGCAAATCCACCGATGACAATGTTTGAAGAATTTCTTCTCTTAAGCCATACAGTATAAACAATTACATAGAAAAATATTCCAAGTGCGATGAAAAATGTAGAAAGAGGGTTTAGAGTAAACCATGCAAAAACTACTGAAATCGAACTAACTATCAATCCATACAACAAGACATTTTTTGCAGACATTCTTCCAGAAGGAATCGGTCTTGTACTAGTTCGTTTCATCAAGGGATCAATGTCTTTATCATAATAGTGGTTTAGTGCACTAGAGCCAGCAGAAGAAAGCGACCCAGCTATGATAATATACAAAAGACTCCAATAGTTTAGTTCAGGCCCTATCAATTTACTAGCAGCATACATTGATGTTACTGCCGTAATTACAAGAAGAATAATGATACGAGGTTTAGATATTTCCAGTACTTCTTTTAATCCCAATGCCTCTGTTAGCGGTTTTGCTGGGAATTTAATTTCTTCGAAGTTTGCCAATAGATACTCAAAAGGATTAATTATCTCACTAATTTGAAGTACCACAAATGAGTGACTGGGACCTAATGATGCCTGGCATGGGCCTCACTGCCATAGGCCTTGCTGGAGTTTTCTTGTCTTATCTTGGGATCGCAAACACATTCCTTACTGGAATGCAAGCTCTTTCAGGACTTACGATGTTTATTGGGCTGGTATTTTTATCAGCTGGAATCCTAAGCGGTGGAGTATCAACAAGTAATCGTGCAAAAGCGACGACTTTGGTTATTTTCGGCATATCGGGTTCCGTTGGCGCGTTTGCCCTAAGTCAAAATACCACCGTTACATCATTACCAAGATTTGTCGGAGTTTTACTTATCATAATCATACCTACAGTTGTCATAGCATTTACTGCAATGAGAATGTCGCAATACCTCAAACCAATATCTGTGATATTTTTATTGGCAATGGGAGTGGGAATTGTCTCATACAGTGCGTTAGGATTCGTAGGTCCTGGAGCTCAGTTTTCATTACAGCCAGTCACAGTACAAAATGAGACAGCAACAAATGTGGTACCCGCTTCCAATGTACCCATAGTATCAGTACAAATACTTGTGAATGCATCAATCAAAGGCAATCCTAACTATCAACCTGATATCGTTACAGCTGAAAAAGGAAACATAATTCAATGGACAAATAATGACAACTCTCCACACACAGTAACAAGTGCATCTGATGCAGGTGCAACATTTGATTCAAGTTTAATAACAAAAGGAGGAGGAAAATATCAACTTGACACTTCGAAATTAAACGGGACAGAATATGATTACATGTGCACCATACATCCCTTTATGACTGGCAAGATAATGATCACTGCACCACAAAAACCAATTATTGCAAACGTAACAATTTCAACTGGTGCATCAAAACAAAGCCCTGACCAGAAATATTTTGATCCAGCACAACTTTCAGCAAAGGTTGGTACCACAGTAGTTTGGACTAACAAAGATTCAGCATCACATACTGTTACAAGTGGAACCCCAAGTGCAGGTCCATCAGGAACATTTGACTCTGGATTAATAAAAGCTGGCAACACATTCCAATACAAATTTAGTTCTGCAGGTACTACAGAATATTTCTGCACAATACATCCCTGGATGATGGGAAAAGTTACAGTAGGATAAACTTGCAAAAAAGCTTAGTGCTTTTACAAAATCATATAGAACTTCTTACTAACCACGCAAAAAAAAACATTCCAAATGAATCATGTGCTATTTTATTTGGCAAAATTGAAGATGAAACCTTTGATGTAAAAGACATTTTTTTGACAAAAAATATAGAAAATTCACCAGTCAACTTTTCAATATCTAATGATGAGTTACTAGCAGCTTACAGTGAAGCAGAAAAAAGGAAACTTGAGGTAATTGGAATTTTCCATTCACATCCAGACTCCATTGCATATCCATCTTTGACGGACAAGAGATACATGGAGATAAATCCAGTTCCATGGGTCATATTTTCTAACAAAAATAAGGAATTCAAGGCATATATTTTTGAATCAGAAATTATGTCCATACTATTAGAAATAAAGTAGAATTATTTATGGATAATTTTTTTGTGTCTTTCCAAGTGTTCTTTATCGAAAAATGTAGCATCGCATTCTTTGCATTTGAGTTGAGTTTTAAAGCCCCACAATCACTAGTATATACGATCAGGTTGCGTAAAAGGATACCTACATCGTTTAGAGTCTAAAAGTAACCATCATGCCATCAGGTATATTTTTTAGAAATTTCTTATCAGTATTCTTGATTTTCCCTATTACATTTACAGGTGAATATGGTTTGATCTCATCTTTTTTGCCTATGGGGGTGGGTCCGAAAAAAAGACATATTGCTTTTCCTGAAGGCCAATAGGCCACATCCATTAAATCTACCAAGGGTTTGGCGTTCTCCTCACCTATAGCAACAGGAGTTTCATCTGTGTAGAGCTCCTCTCCCCAAGAGTGTATTTTCACATCAAGTGGCAGACATTTAAGAAAAGAAGATACTGTTTCGGGGGCTAGTTCGTCGTCTATTTCTAAATCTATGGTCTTTATTTTTGGAATATTTAGTGTAACCCTATGGATCAACAGCCGATCTTTGTGATTTAGATTAAATATCCCTTCTCAGAATTGTCAAAATATGGACATTCACGTATACGATACATATGTAGAGGCTAAGGACGGCCACACCATGCACTTTGATGTTATTACAGATGTCAAAGACCACAAAAAGGCTATAGAGTATGCAAAGCAATGGCTAAAATCAGTTGGAGAGGCAGATGCAGCTGTTTCAACAGAGGAATGCCAATTTTGTCATACTCAAGGAGCTCCAGAACCAATAGCAGAACAAATCCATAAAAATGGATATTTCATCCAAAAGATGGAAGGCTGCCCATAGTTCTTTTTTAATTTTTTAACTTTTTCTGACAAAGTCTTTTTAGAACAGTCACATAAGTGAAAAACATGGACAAACCTAAAGTCGCGTACAATAGATTAACCGTAGAAGGAGAGATACGAACTCAATGGATATGTGGTTGCTTTGAGACAGTGGATGGATTCTTCAAGTTCTGTCCGGATCACAGCAATGCTATGAGAAAATCAATTGAGGCTCAAATAGATGAGCTTGACATGACACTTGTTATTGATGACAAAAAATCAGATTAATCTACAGAATAAAAATACCGACAAACGCAGATACGAAAACTATTGCCACAGTGTTTAACAATTTAATGACAGTGTTTAGTGCAGGTCCTGCAGTGTCTTTGTAAGGATCTCCAATTATATCACCGACTATTGCTATCTTGTGTTCTTCAGTACCTTTCATACCTTTAATTTCCATGTACTTTTTGGCATTGTCCCATGCACCGCCAGTATTTGCTAGATGAAAGGCCAAGAAAATTCCTGTAATTACTGCACCCATTAAAAGCCCAACTACTGCAGAGGGTCCCAAAATTACACCAAGTATTATTGGTGCTGCAATTGTTATTGTTGCAGATTTCCAAAGCTCACGTAATGAAGCTACTGTTGCAACATCTACACATTTTGCATAGTCAGGTTTTGTTTTGCCTGTCAGAATGTCTGGAGTTTCTTTGAATTGTCGTCTTACTTCTTCTACCATCTTAGAGGCTGCCCTTGCTACTGCAGAAATAAGCTGACTTGTAATAAAGAATGGTAGTAAACCGCCTACAAGTAATCCAATAACTACTGCTGGATTTGAAAGACTATAATCAAAAACATGATGAAATACTTTTCCTGCCTCATATTGAAATGCTTGAATCATAGCTAGTGCCGCCAGACCTGCACTTGCAATTGCAAAACCTTTAGTCACTGCCTTTGTAGTATTCCCTACTGCATCAATTTCGTCTGTCACTTTGCGGTTTTCTTCTCCCATACCTGTCATTTCTACAATTCCACCAGCATTATCACTGATAGGACCAAATGCATCTATACTCAATACAATTCCTGCAAGGCTTAGCATTGCCATAGCAGTAAGTGAAGTACCGAAGATCCCATAAAGTGTAGATTGTGTGGGATCTGGAGCTGCAGATGATGCCAGTACATATGAGGTAGCTAAAGCCACAACAATTGCAATCATAAATGGACCTGTTGAACGCATTCCTTGTATTATTCCCATTAGTGTAAGTGATGCATATCCCCATTTTGCAGAAGCGGCAATTTCTTGGACAGGTTTGAATCTGTAGCTTGTAAAGTAGTCGGTGATTCTCTGTATTACTGGCACTAGAATAACTCCTATCACTGTACTACCAAACAGTGCATAGGCAATCTGTGTATGACCAAGGAAAAGATATGTGAAAATAAAATTAAGTGCAATAGCTATTGCAGCGGAAACATAAAATGCATTGGCAAGTGGCTTGTTTACATCCGTCATCTTTCGTGGGCCTATTGTTGCAATACCAATTATAGATGCAAATAATCCTGAAGCGCCAATTAACATTGGATAAAACAAGTTTTGCGGAGTTCCAATCAATCCCGCAATCAGTAACGATGCAAGCATAGTTACAATATACGATTCATAAATATCAGAACCCATCCCAGCTGCATCTCCTACATTGTCTCCTACGTTATCAGCAATCGTTGCCGGGTTTCGTGGGTCATCTTCTGGGATATTTGCTTCTACTTTTCCTACCAAATCTGCACCCATGTCTGCAGCCTTTGTGAAAATTCCACCACCAACTCTGATAAACAATGCAATCAAGCTAGCGCCTATACCAACTCCTGCAATTGTGATAGGATTTGGAAATGCAAAATAAAGTAAACTCATGCCCAAAAGAGCCATAGCTGGTACAGCA
>Ga0207081_1181_pt1 | contig 11457 bp, 10 predicted proteins | sample Alteio_BWMinHeat_59_FD_153524 | JGI IMG/M metagenome (GOLD analysis project Ga0207081, IMG submission 153524) | Enriched cells from forest soil in Barre Woods Harvard Forest LTER site, Petersham, Massachusetts, United States -... | ecosystem: Environmental > Terrestrial > Soil > Temperate forest >... | reverse complement strand
TATAGAGACTGGATCACCACGTCGCTTACGCTCCTCGTGACGACGTAATGTGCGCTATATTTCCACCAATATTGTTTCTTTTTAATGCAGTTGCCTTGCTGGAGTTGCCATGTGTCATATAATTATCGCTTGCAGTTTATAAAGAATGGTATAAAATGCTTAAACTATGTAAAAATTTGTATTGGAGTTAAAGCTTAATGTCGCTATACGAGTGTACTTTTATCGCGCGCCAGGATATATCAGCACCAGATGTGCACAAGCTGGCTGATAAATTCATTGAAATCTTGAAAGGCCTGGGTGGCAAACTGATTAAAAAAGAATATTGGGGTCTTAGGACTCTTGCCTATGTTGTTAAGAAAAACAAGAAAGGCCATTATATTATGCTGGGAGTTGAAGCAACCCCTGAAGCAATTAAAGAATATGAACGCAATTGTAAGATCCACGAAGACATCATTAAATACATGTCTTACAAAGTGGAGAAAATTGATGAAGCAGCATCGCCAATGATGCAAGCTCCTGCTAAGGCTACGCCTGGCATCGGTGCTGTTGATGAAATGATAATGTAGGTAATGAGAATGGAAGGAAATCAAAACACCACTAATAATTTTGTTGCAGCAATTGTTCCAAATTCAGTACTATTCAATCGCAAGGGAAGCTTTAAAAAAGGCTCAAGGTGCCCACTTTCTCAGAAGGATGCCCCGCCGATTGACTACAAAAACCTAACACTTCTCAGCCAGTATGTGTCTGAAAAAGGAAGAATGCTTCCTAGCCGGATTACTAATGTCTGCGCGAAGAAACAAAGAGAATTAAAAAGAGCTATCAAGATTGCAAGAAATCTTGCTTTGCTACCGTTTACAGTGAAATAATTATTTGGATAAGAACAATGCAGGTCATTCTTTTAGAAAAAGTTGGAAAATTTGGTAACATTGGTTCGGTTGTAACTGTCAAAGATGGTTATGCCCGCAACTATTTATTGCCTAGAAAAAAGGCAATCCGTGCTACACGCACAAACGTAGAGTACTTTGAAAGAAGACGCGAAGAGCTGGAATTGGACAATGCTACTAAGAAAGCAGAAGCAGAAACTCTATCAGCTAAACTTAACGGCATGACAATTATCCTCATCCGCCAGGCTGGTGATGATGGCAGGCTTTACGGTTCGGTTACTGGTCGCGATATCGCAAGGTCTATTGCTGAAAAAGCTCAGGTTGAAGTTGAAAGCGAATGCATCGTTCTTGGCAATAAAGTAAAGGAAATCGGTATCTATACCGTTAACGTGGCTTTGCACCCGGAAGTTTCGGTTGCGATTTCCCTCAATGTTGCACGTAGTGATAACGAAGCCAAGTCTGCACATAAAAAGAGTAAAGGTGAAGAGGAAGAAGCTCCTAAAAGAGAACCTAAAAGCAAAACCAAAAAAACTCGCGCCAAAACCACTAAAGCAAAAGAAGAAGCTGAATCCGAAGCCGAAGCCTAGCCGTAGCTCGCAGAGCGAAGGCTGGACTAGAGAAATAACAATAAATAAGGGACTTGGTATCTAAGGTGTTCTGGCGGGGACTTCTGTGTGCCCACCAAATTGAATTATATTTCTTTCAGAGTAATTTCTTTTCAGCATCGGTTGTGGTGAATGATCAATACTCAAGATAGTTAAAGTATCCTTATTCTTTTTGAGCACAGATCTTAAAATATCAAATGCCTCCGCTTGCATATGCTGATCTAAAGCATTTATCGCTTCATCAAGAAGCAGTACAACTTTCTCGTTAGGTGCTTTGATCCTGCAAATGGCAATACTTACCAGCGCATGCAGGAAGTTAACCCGTTGGCGCTCTCCATCACTGATACCAATTGTCCAGTTGTTTGGGTTATCCATAGCTTTATGCAAAACCTTCTGTAGATTCAACTTATCGATATAAGTATGAATATCTTTGCTAATTTCATCAATGCCTTGCAAAGAGCCCCGTTCCTTTTGGTCAAGTGGGTAGTATAAGATATCTAGCCAACTTAATCCCGGCCTTAATATAAATGACTGTGATAAGTATATTATATTATCTTCCTTAGGCACAGTAACTGAACCTTGTGCGTATATGCTCATACCTAAAATAGCCTTGAAGAAGCTGGTTTTACCCGCCCCTGATTTTCCTGAGATAGCATACATTTTCCCAGGTTCGAATCTTTTATTAATTTTGGATAGAATTTCTGGTTTCTTAGAGTGTGGATTGATGATTTTAAGATCAACAGAAAGCATAGAACTTGGCGTCACTCGCAATGAAAATTGAGTATTGCTTTTTAATAGCCCTGCATACTCGTCAATAGCATCTACAAATTGAACTATTTTTGTACAGGCAAATGCAGAGTCAGCTGTTTTAGAGTACTTGGTAATGGTGCTGCTTAAATTCATTGAAAAATGGCCGACCAGACCTAGAACATCATATAGGGCATAATACAGCTGGGGTTTCCTTAAAATACTGGGAATAAAATAGTTGAGCAGCTCGGTTTCAAGAACTGTATTAAGCACCAATCCTACGTTTTGAATCATGTTTTCCAGGATCTCACGAACAAAACTCTGATAGGATAATATAGCTAATCTATTTCCTAGGCCTGTGCTTTCACGCATAGAGGTTCGACTTGTTTCAACCTGAAATGCGTAATCAGAGTTATAGCTTAGTGACTGCCGGAATGATGACCTTATATTACTGGTTGAATATATAAGCTTCTTAAGAAAATAGTTTGCAACCAGAGTAATGGCTAAATACACGGTAAACATATTAAGAGTACAGGAAGTAAAATTAGAACTCTCCTCGCTGTTAAATTTGTTGGTCTGCTCATAAATATGAAAAAGATTGCTTATTACTACTAAAGTGTCGATAAACAAGCTGATTTGGTTGGTCAGGCCAATAGAATAATGCCAGGTATGGTCAACCATTATATCTTTGGCTTGATTGGCCATTTCCGGATTAAATATTTTTAAACCGATCTGGCTATTTTTATTCTCCTGAAGCCATCTGCGTTTAAGGTAGCAAACTAGCGAATGATTCAATATTAGCCTGATCGCCGCAAGCATAATAGGCTTGACTAGACGTATAGAGAAGCTCTCAAGTACGGCCCAGCGAGCTTTGCTTACTGCATCTAATAATAATGTTTCGTCTTCAATACTATATGTGTTGGCTCTGATAGAGAAGTCAGAAAAAACCTGGTGGATAATTCTCGAGTTGGTAGCAAAGTTCTTTAAGTAGAAAATTTCATGATAAGACAGGTAGCAGTATACACCGCCACAAAGCACTCCCATTGCGCTCAGTTTCTTATTTTCTTTAAAAGCTAAAAGCCAGGGGTATCTCATAAATAATCATAGTTGCTATATTTAAGTCTAGAGTGAGTTTAAGGCAAAAATCAACACACTAATCTTGAAAAGGGTAGGATTCATGGCAAAACTATGGAGATTGATCTATTGCAATCAGGAAATCAATAGAAATTTTATTGCACAATAGTTTTATTATAAACTAATCTATACATTTATTGTGTTCTATCATAAGTAGATTGAGCTTTGGAAATGTTATAGCGAATGTGATGCTTGCTTTTATATAATGCTATGAATTACATACATTACAATTGCATTAACTTTAATATGGACGACAATAAAACTTTATGTAAAAGTGTCTAAAGGATTTGGAACGGTAATAGATATGTTGCGTAATAAAAATACAAAATCCACTACCCCTCCGGTCGAATCTGGTGGGAGATTTTTAAATAAAACGCTATGGCATTATTTCAATCCGTCGGTGAATGCGTCACTTGAAAAAATTCAGCAGCTTGTAAGTAAATCAAAAAGCGAGAAGTATGTACTGGGGATTTTGCATGTACAGAATATGGCCTCAATTATATTTAGTTATGGGGATGAAATCAGCATTTCTAAAACCGAAGGGTTGGAAGAAGTCATTAAAAATGGTCTGGGCGCGCATAGCAAGGTAGTCCGGGTAAGTGTTGACGATTTCTTATACATCTGCCCTTATGCCAATGAAGAAGAGTATATGCTGAGTTTTGAGAAAGTGAGTAAAAACATCAGGAACTATGGTTCCAATCTGGAAGGCACGCCAATATTTTTTGCTTTTAAGGCCGGAGCGACAATTTTTTCAAGCAATGATCCGTTAGGGGTTGCATTAGATCATGCATTTATAGCACTTCATGAATGCTGTAATACCGATTCAAAATCGCATTGTATGTTCAGTCAGATATCTGGGAAAATGATCGAATATAAAGAGCAAATGAAGATGGCGGCTTTTTTCCAGAATATTATGAATAACAATCGCATTCAGCTTGCTTATCAGCCTGTTATAAACAGTAAAACCGGTGAAATTAAAAGCTATGAAGCTTTACTGCGCATCATCAAAGATGATGGCGCCATTATCACCGCTGGTCCCTATATAGCAATAGCAGAACAGTATGGGTATATTACCCAGATTGATCACTATGTTCTTCATGCTGTTGCCAAAGAACTGCAAGCCTGCCCAGACATTTCGATTGGCTTAAATGTATCTAGTTTGACAATTGATGATAAAACCTGGCTCAGCGAGGCACGTGAGTTATTGAAAGATCCCGATGTTGCGAAAAGGGTGATTGTTGAGATCACTGAAACCGGTGTGCAGCGGCAAATGGCTAAAATCGTTGAGTTTGTTGAAGCGGTTCAAAGCCTGGGTTGCCAGGTTGCGATTGATGATTTTGGTGCGGGGTATACCTCTTTTACTCAACTTAAAATGCTCAATGTTGATATTCTTAAAATCGATGGAGTATTTATTAAAGACATCCATTTAAATCCAGACAACCAGCTTTTTGTAAAGACGCTGCTTGAATTCGCTAAAGCCTTCGGGTTGAAAACCGTGGCTGAGTTTGTGGAGAATGGAGAAATCGCAAAAGTTCTCATCGACCTAGGAGTTGATTATATGCAGGGATACTACTTTGAAAAGCCTTTGAATTACCGCCCTTGGATAAAAGATGACCGTGAGGGTTAATTAATCTGTTTAGTTTTAAATAGTGCTTGCCAAAAGTGTGATTTAATAATTAAATACACACATCGAGCATGAAAAGTGGCGGGGTAGCTCAGGTGGTTAGAGCAGCGGAATCATAATCCGTTTGTCGGGGGTTCGAGTCCCTCTCCCGCTACCAAACTTAAAATGTAAACTGACAGCTGAGCCGAAGGGTATTAATGAAGTATGAACTGTTAATATTTGATTGTGATGGAACGCTTGTTGACAGTGAAGCACTGCTTAACAAAGCTCTCGCCGAGATATTACAAGATCTCGGCTACCATGAGTATACACTAGACTTTTGCATGGAAGAGTTTGTTGGCCATTCTTCAACTGATATAGAAAAGTATTTGCTCTCTCGGCATCCGGAAATGCCGATTCGTGATATTGAAGCCAAGTTCCTTAAACTGGCCAGTCATCTGGTACCTTTAGAACTAAAACCTATGCCCGGTGCAGTGGAGATGCTAGCAAAAGTTGAACATCTGCCAAAGGCCCTGGTGTCCAACGGGGAAAACCCCATTGTGAAATATTCACTTGAAGTCACAGGATTGAAAAAATATTTTCCTGATGATGTGATCTTTACCTATGATATGGTGGGAAAGCCTAAACCTGATCCAGAGCTGTTTTTTTGCGCTGCAAAGCGCTTCAATGTTAAACCTGAAAAATGCCTTGTGATCGAAGATAGTGTTGCAGGCATGCAGGGCGCAAAAGCTGCTGGTATGGATACAGTAGCGATGGTTTGCTATCCTAACCCAAGTGTGTTAGCAGAAACCAAAAATGGTAAGGTTATCTCAGTCATTAACGATCTGCAACTTCTTGAGCAGGTATTAAAATAGTTATGCCGGATTTATTTGCTCAAGCCTATGCGCCTGCACCTGTCAATACGCAAGAATTCACAGTAAGCCAAATATCCGAGTTGTTGAAGCGCACTTTGGAAGACAAATTCTCTTCAGTCCGAGTCAGAGGTGAAATCTCCGGTCTCACAGTTGCATCTTCTGGACATGTCTATTTTAAACTTAAAGACAAAAATGCAGTTCTAGATGGTGTTTGCTGGGCAGGTGTGGCAGGAAGAATGCCGGTGAAGCCAGAAGATGGTATGGAAGTTATTTGCACAGGGAAGATATCCGCATATGCCGGGCGTTCAACCTATCAGCTTATAATCGAGCGTATGGAGGCGGCTGGGGTAGGGGCTTTGCTTGCCATGCTCGAAAAGCGCAGGAAGTTGCTGGAGAGTGAAGGGCTTTTTGCCCCTGAGCGCAAACGCCCACTACCTTTTATGCCTGCAGTGATTGGGATTGTTACCTCGCCAACTGGTGCGGTGATTCGCGATATACTGCATCGCCTGGGCGAGCGATTTCCTCTACATGTTGTCATTTGGCCGGTGTTAGTTCAGGGTAATGGTGCTGCCCAACAGATTGCTAATGCTATAAATGGCTTTAATGCTCTGCCTAAAAACTTGCCGCAGCCGGATGTGTTGATCATCGCTCGGGGCGGAGGGTCGATTGAGGACTTATGGTCGTTTAATGAAGAGATTGTGGTCAGGGCTGCTGCAGCATCACGTATACCACTTATCTCTGCGGTCGGGCATGAAACCGATACTACACTTATAGATTTTGCCTCAGATAAGCGGGCGCCAACTCCAACGGCGGCTGCGGAGATTGCCGTCCCGGTGAGAGCTGATCTGGTTACGGTTATCCAGGCTAATAGCAGGCGGATGCAGGTTGCGCTTTCCAATTTTTATAAAATGAAGGAGGCGCACGTTCAGAGGCTAAGCAATGGGCTAATTAAATTTGCCGCGGCATTACAACAAATGGCAAATAGAGTTGACAGGCTCACTATGGTATTAGGACATGCCTTGCACAATCTTGTGAGTAGCAAAGCAAAGAGGCTTGAGCTCAGCGCAGGTCGCCTTAGCATTAAACCTATAGAGCTTGACCGGGAGCGCAAAACGGTACAGGTGCAAAACGCTGGAAATATGCTCGTTCACCATTGGAGCAATTATTTCAAGCTGCAATCCGCCAGGCTAGACACCCTGTCGCGGTTGCTTGATAGCTACCATTATAACAAGATCCTGGCGCGGGGCTTTGCCCTCGTGCGCAATGATAATGGGCAGCCGGTTACCAGCGTTACCCAAGCTCTGCCCGATATGCCTATGGAAATTGAATTCTTCGACGGCAGAAAGAAAGGTAGGTTTCTTTAAATGTATAGAAGTGATTTTAGTTGATGAGGTTGTAGAAAAATGCTATTCTACACTTAATAGAACCCGTAACGCCTCTTCGCAATGCGCACCAGGCGGGTCTCTTTTTATCCGTGGTAATATGCATTACGACAAACCATCCCTATCTATTGCAGAACAAATTAAGTTGCTTAAAAGTAGAGGGATTAAAATTTCAAATATGGAGTATGCTTCAAAGCACTTGCATTTTGTAGGCTATTATAGATTAACTGGATACATCAAACACTTCGAAATCAGTAGGGATAAATACCAAGTAGATTTTGAAGATATTATAAGTCTATATAAGTTTGATAAAGAACTTAGATTAGTGGTGTTGGATGCTATTGAAGCAATAGAAATTGCAGTTAAATCCTGCCTTACCTTAACATTAAGCAATGAGTATGGGGCACACTGGTTTCAAAGACCTGAGTTGTTTGGAAGCCAAAAAGATTATAGAAACTTCATTGAAATAGTAGATTCAGAAGTAATAAATAAAAGTAAGTGTAGCAGGGATATATTTATAAATCACTATTATACCAAATATACCTTTCCAAAATACCCGCCGAGCTGGATGGTTTTAGAATGTTTAACTATGGGAACTATTTCAAAGCTTTTTCAGAGTTTAAACAGAGAACAAAGAAAGAAAATAGCAAAGCACTTTGGTTTAGATGAGATAATATTGGTATCTTGGTTGCATATACTAACATACATAAGAAATGTATGCGCACATCACTCTAGATTATGGGATAGAAAACTAACCCTTAAACCAAAAATTGCTAAAGTCTTTAAAAAAGAGATGGCAAATAACCTATCATTTTATGTTGTGGCATTTATAACGAAAGTTCTAATAAAAAGAATAGGCATTAACCTAAAGTGGGAAGGTAGATTATTAGCACTATTTAATAAACATAGCAGCGTTATTGATTTAATAAAAATGGGCTTTCCAAAAAATTGGGAAGGATTTGTATAACTATACACGCCCCTTCAATAGCTTGACAATAGTTGGTTTGTGCTTAACGTTGATACCAGATTTATCAAGCATGTAGCTTAGCAATGTACGTTATCGCTCTTATAGTGCAATTATTCTGCCGCCCGAGTAAGTTCTTTGAGTCTATGGATGACCTCTTCAACAAAACGCTTCTCTTCATTATGACCTGGCTGGTTGGCGCTTTAACCATAGCAGACCAGGTGGATGAGACTTCGGTTAGTCTTAAATCTGCTCAGAAGCTTGCTGATTCTTTAAAGGATTATACGTCGCAAATGGGCATGCCACTGGATATGACAAAGATGAATACTGATGTTCATATGCTTACAGATAGCTGGCTGAATTATTGGGGGTTTGTGCTTGGGCTAGGGCTTTTAATTGCGCCGCTCATTTGGTATATATCGGGCTGGGGCTTTAATCTGTTTATTCAATGGAGTGGGGATCCTAACTATAACAAGACTTATGGCAGGATGATATACATCTACACTTCGATGATCTACTGCCTGCCTCGCGTGCTAGACCTATTTTGTGAAACCGTTTTCTATAAAGATGACAATACGGCTTTGGATGTCGATGCTAAATCAATCTCAGCTTTTTTGCTGGCTGTGGTATTTGCTATTTTGCCGTTTTGGTCCTGGATTACAGCTTATATAGCTGTTAGAAAGAATTTTGTCGTGCAAACTAAAAAAGCGATTTTCTGGTTTGTAGGCCTGCCAGCAGTTTGGTACTTTTTAACACTCTGGCAGCCGCTTCTTTTTGGGTAAATAAAAGCCAGGTCCATTGAAGAACCTGGCTTTCAAATTAGGCAACTTACTGACCTTGTCTGTTTTGGTTTTGTTGGTTCCTAGATTGATTTTGATTTGGTTGCTGTCTAGGATCTTGTTGTTGTCTGCGTTCGCTATCACGACGAGCTTGTTCTTGTTGTTCGCGTTGACGACGAGCTTGTTCTTGTTGTGCTGGTGATTGTGATTGTGACATTGTAATTACCTTATTTTGTTTTGCACTACTATTAAAATAGCAGCAACTCCCAAAAAGCCTACAAGGTAATGGTTAACGAAAAGTTAACAAAAACTACTAAAAAAATACAAAAGCTAAAAATCTGTGTTTGGGTTGTGTTTTGATATTAGTATATAAATATCGCTTTAAAAACTGGTCCTGAGGTTATTTAAACGGCATAAAAGTCTCTATATGTAGTCGCGACATCATTTTTTTTATTCTTGAATAAAATCAGGTTTATATTTTCCTTGTGTAGCCCAGTGTTTATGGGGTAAATCAATTAATATAAGTTTTTTTAAAAAAATTATCAGATTGCGTGGTTATTTAATACATTAACCATCAATTGCTTCTTCATCAGGAATAAATCCATTGATTTGCATGTTCCAGAGTTTAAGGTAATGGCCACCAAGTTCCATAAGTTTTTTATGAGAGCCATCTTCTACTATGTCACCATCCTTAAAGACGAGGATCCTATCCATGTCTGCCAGAGTTGAAAGCCTATGGGCAATGACAATTGAGGTGCAGTGCTGAGAGATATCCTTGATGCTTTGTTGGATATGGCGTTCAGTGACTGAATCGAGCGCAGAAGTTGCTTCATCCATAATCAATATAGGTGCTTTCTTCAGAATGGCTCTTGCGATAGCTATGCGCTGGCGCTGGCCGCCAGAAAGCTTTAGGCCGCGTTCACCTACTGTGGTATCATAACCATATTTGAGTTTGAGAATAAATTCATGGCAATGAGCCTTAGTTGCCGCGGCGATGACTTCGTCATCAGTTGCGTTGATGTTGCCATAGCGAATGTTCTCTATTAAGTTGCGGTGAAAAAGCATAGGTTCCTGAGGGATCATCGCAATCTGATTGCGCAAGCTTCCTTGCGTGATGGAAGAAATATCCTGGCCATCAATGAGAATGCGTCCTTCATTGACATCAAAATAGCGGAGCAGCAGGTTGACAAATGTGGTTTTGCCCGAGCCGGAAAAGCCTACCAGTCCTACTTTCTGGCCGGATTTAATGAGAATGCTATTATTTTCAAAAATATTGTTATTGCGCTGATATCGAAAGGTCACATTATCAAACAGGATTTCTCCCTTATCGATAACAATGGGTTTGGCACCGGGCTGGTCAAGCACTTCTATTTCCGCCTTAACCAGGCCAAGGGCTTGCTGACATACCCCAACTTCCTGGAAGAAACGCGGCAGTTCAAGCCCCGCCCACCACGCGAGCATGGTGATATGGAATGAAGCCTGTAAAGTAAATACAAGATCTCCCAGAGAGATTAGGCCCTTCTTATAGGTGTAAACCTGGGTGTAGGTGAGAAAAATGCCTAGAAATATAAAGCATATAACGCCCAGTAATATCTTAACTTTCTCAATATACCAAAGCGCTTGTTTATGCTTCATGACCTCGTCATTTTGTTGTTCCATAACGTAATCAAACTCAAAAGCCCGGCGGGAAAAAAGCCTAACGCTTGTGCTGTTGGCAAAACTATCAACCATGCGTCCGGAAAGCCTGCTACGACTCTCTGCATGGATATCAGAATAGCGGCTACAAGTTTTGGCTGTATATAAACAAATACCTATATGAATGCAGAACCAGGTGAATATAATCATCCCAAAAAGCGGGTAAATTCGGGCGAACATTGAGGTTAAAATCAGTGTGGTCAGCATGACTGGGATGAACAGCGACATAATCATAGTCAGAATATTATAGGTGCTGCGCGGCATATCATTGATTTTATTGGCCAAAGACCCCGCAAAATTATTGCTAAAAAATTCGTAAGACTGGTAACCTAAGTGTTTGAATAGAGCCATGCGAATGTCAGACTCCAGTTTTGGCAGTACCTTCATTGCAACAATAAAGGCGCTGCGGAAGCAGATTTCTATGGTTATCCAGACGGCGGCGCCAAGGAAAACTACCCCGGATATTGCTGGCCAAATATACTCTCGATCTCCGGTGTAGCCTTCAATTGCTGCGATAATCATGCGGGTGATTTGCGGCCATACCACGTTATCAATTGTCATGCCCAGGTAAAAAATTTGCATGAATATGAAGCTCACCCAGTACTTTTTCACAAAATGAAAAATAAATTTAACGGTGGTTTTGGGTAGGGCTTCCATAAAAAATAATTAAAAGATGTTAAATTAAGTGGTAAATATAGTCCTCGCAGGATTAGAGGGTTATACGTAAGGTAGCTAATATACAGAGAAGCTGTTAATTTCGAATAACATAGTCTAAAGAAAATATGTTCA
>Ga0207081_1130_pt1 | contig 11471 bp, 15 predicted proteins | sample Alteio_BWMinHeat_59_FD_153524 | JGI IMG/M metagenome (GOLD analysis project Ga0207081, IMG submission 153524) | Enriched cells from forest soil in Barre Woods Harvard Forest LTER site, Petersham, Massachusetts, United States -... | ecosystem: Environmental > Terrestrial > Soil > Temperate forest >... | reverse complement strand
GTATTTGAAACATATACAACATATAGAATTATAATTGCTGTAATTCCTGCCAATCCAATAATTGTTGCGCGTTTTACAAAAGTACTTACCATGTTTTTAAGGGCGAGCAACATCGATTTCAATTGTGGATACATTTCTTTCTTTACCATCTAGCGAGGTCATTCTTTCTGAAAATATCCTTACACCACTAACCTTGTAACCTACTGCGTTTAGTCTTTTTACTATCATTTGGGATACATCTACAGCTGTGACTATGCTCTTTCCACGCGCTTTGATAGTCACAACTGGTTCTACAGATAGTTGTGTGAGTGTAGCATTAACATAAGTAGGAATTGGCTTTTTCCCAATGAATATGATGTTTGGAATACGGCTCACAAACGCATCTCACGTAGTGTTTTATTTAATGGTTAAGATTCTCTTTATCTATAAATTTCTGAAGAAGGTTTTCAATATCTTCAGCAGAGGAGGAGTTTTTTACAGCATCAACAATTTCTTTTTCTTCAATTTCATAACAATTTAGCAATTCACCTTGATCTTTAAAAAAAAGCAACACCTTGTCTTGAAATACACAATAATACAGCTTTTCAATTTCCATTAATTCAGGTTTAATTTTAACACCCTCAGATTCTGCGATAACAGGATAATCCACGTATGGTCTAATTTCTTGAAGATATTTAGACAGTTGGTTTCGATAATATAATAAGCATTTTTCTTCTCAAAGTAACATGGAAAAACGCATCATATTTCACATAGATTTTGATTATTTTTTTGCACAGTGTGAAGAATTACGAAATCCAGATCTAAAAACAAAACCAGTAGCAGTTTGTGTTTTTTCTGACCGTGGTGGAGATAGCGGCGCAATAGCAACTGCCAATTACATTGCAAGAAACTATGGAGTAAAATCTGGCATGCCGATAAAATTTGCCAAGAAAAAATTAGAAAAAGTACATGATGCTGTTTTTCTGCCTACTGATTTTGAATATTATGCAGAAATCTCACAAAAGGCCATGGATACAATAAAAGAATTTGCCGATATTTTTGAATATGTAGGAAGAGATGAGGCGTATCTTGATGTATCGACAAGAACAGAAGGAAATTTTGACAAGGCATCACATTTTGCACAACAATTAAAAAATGCAGTTAGAAAGTCATCAAAGCTTTCCTGCACCATAGGAGTATCATCAAACAAGCTTGTAGCAAAAATTGCCTCAAATTTTAAAAAACCAGATGGATTGACTATAGTTTCTCCAGAAAAGATTGAAAGTTTCCTAGATCCCCTTCCAATTAGAACAATTCCGGGAATAGGGAAAAAAACAGAGAGTGTCTTTACAGATATGGGTCTAGAAACAATTTCTCAGCTAAAAAATCTAGATGTGTTTTCTCTTAATAGTAAGTTTGGCAGAAAAATTGGCGCGTATATTTACAATGCGGCAAGGGGTATTGATAATGAACCAGTTTCTCCAAGGCAAGAAGCAACACAATATAGCAGAATAATCACACTAAAACAGGATTCAAAAGAATATGATTTTCTTGTAAAAAATTTAGAGAGACTTTGTGATGAGATTCATTCTACAATTATCTCAGATAATATAATTTTCAAATCAGTTGGAATACAATTTGTACAGTCAGATCTATCTAACAAAACTAAATCAAAAACTCTAAAGAATCCCACTTCTAGCCTTGATGAGCTCAAAAAAACTGTCATGCAGCTTTTAAGTGAAGCCCTAGAAGATCAACAGATTTTGGTACGAAGAATTGGAGTCAGAGTATCTGATCTCTCAAAAATATCAGGGCAAGACAACATAACAAGATATTTCTAAAATAAACCCACGTGTGTTGCTAATCTTTTATGTTCTTCTGGAGTAATCCATTCTACAAGAAGATAATCCAAAATCTCTTCGTCATTCATTCCGAGATTTTTTGCTTCCAGAACCGCTATCTCATATGCCTCAATCTCAGTTGGCCTATCAACATATGCATATGATTTGTTATACAGATCAAGACCTTGTCTTTGCTGCATTACATGCACAAGCTCATGAACAATATCAAGATAAAGTATTTTTGAATCAGAGTTTTGCAAATGCCTAAATCCAATCACAATTGACGCATCATCATTTTTTACGTACATGTAGTGATCACTTTCTTCAACAATTACTTTGGTTTTTACGAGAACATCATCAAGTTCTTCTTTTGTTTTGAAAACTCGCATAAGAATATCTACCTCTTGCAATCCATCAAAAATTTCAGCAAGTAAATAATCCCCGGGAGTTATGTTTCTATTGATTTTTATCATGTTCTTGTTTAGCTATCTCAAGTTTTTTTATACGCTTTGTTTCCACAGATGTCACTATTAGTAGGAATATGAACAGCCATGGCAAAAACATTATTTCACCTGCAATACCATGAAATGATTCAAATTCGTTTACGTTAGTAGATACTTTTAGTACAAAAAGTGATAATGAAAATATTCTAATCACGTTTACTCCTATTGTTCCTATAACACCAAGTACAAAGTACATGGCCTTTCTATTTCTTGGAATGTTCATTTTGAGTAAAAATGCCATCATCACAAGAGAATAGATTATGATGCTATGCACACCTGCTGAAGGCCAGAATACTTGGAGTGCAAACGGACCATGCTCTCCAACTAAGAGCATGATATTTGCATGTGCACTTGCAACACCCAGATGAAATGAATTTATCAAGAAAACATCGAATTGTACTAGATAAGGCACAACATATTGTAGTGGCCCCAGAGTATCATATGGAAAGAAGGCATCAAGTGACAAAATTATTGCAGTGCCAGCTGTGTATATTGGCCCTGCTGGAGATATTCGTATCCATCTTTTTCCAAACAATATTGTCATGGATGTAACAAAGAAAATTGCCATGACGATAAAATCCCACATCCAAGTCCATGAATCTTTTAGTAGAACGTTAAAGTGCGGTGCGACAGAAATTAGATAATCACGCAAGCCAAATTCTAGACTTATCAGATAGATGATTACAATTGCAGCTAGTGGAATTATAGCAATTAGTCTTTTTTTGGGGATGACTAGTCTTAGACCAATAAGCTCTGCAGCAATAAACGCCATTGCAAAAAGAAATCCTCCTCTACCTTGATTCCAGCTCAAACTAAAAGAATCTGGGAAGGCAGCTAACGCAAGTATTGTTGGACTTGCAAATATCAAGATTGCATAAATGACACTTTTGTTCTGCATTAATAAAGTAGAAATTTGTGGTAAATAAAAACTCTAGCAACTAGAAAAAGTCTGAGATTGATTTTTGTTTTCTTGCCTTTTGCAAGTTACTTTTTGCAATCCATTCTTTCTTATCAATACTCAAACTTTTACAGGCAAGATCAAGACCTTCTTCAAAACTTGAAACTAGAACTGGTTTTTGTTTTAATGCCATTCTTATCCCCTCTCGTATTTGCCAAACCCCAACAGGAACAGCATATTCTGGCCTTATCTCTCGTAGCACAAGAGCTCCTGCCTGTATTTTGTTTTTAAAAAGATATTCTGCAACACCTAGTTTTGAGGCAAAATGAGCTCCCGCTGTAGCTGGATAATGATCTAATCCACTTCCATCCTCAAAATCAGAACCAAATCCAATATTTCCCTGCTGATCATACCATGCTTCTTGCATTTCAAACATCCACCTGCTTGGGAAAATAATTACAGAGAAAAAGTTTCCAATATGATTAAAGAAAAATACCTGACAGCTGTCAATTACACCAAACTGCATTATTTCTGATATCAAAGACTTTGATATCATATCATCAGTAGCTGTAATACTCCATCTAGTAGGAACCAGCTTTCTATTTTTGCCAAACATTCCTATGCTAAAGCATTTTTGAATTCTTGATATCTCAATGCCCTTGTTGTAGAGCTCCAAAACAGAATCCTGAGCAAGCAAATCTTTGTCGTAATAGATTTTTTGTATGTGTTTGTCTGAACTAGAATTGGAAAATTTTGCCGTTTTAATTTCTCCTATTGGACCAAATGGAGGATTCTCTCCATCAATTGATGTAATGGGAGTTGTATTTTTTAAAAATTGAATATCAGAATCAATTGGCCTTGATGCCATTGCCACTTCTTGAAGACTTTCAATGTATTTTCCAGTAGGATTTGTTACTGGAATATTTTGTATCCCTCTAACCAAACTGAGTCGATAATTTACAATCTCCTCTAGACTTTTGCCTAACCATTGTTCAGGAGAATCTAAAATCATGGTGTCACCATGTACAGGCGGAAGCATGGGACCAACCGAGACTTTGGGGTAACCATATGTTCCAACAAAGACAGAAGGTGGGCTTGAGCCGCTTATAAAATCAGAGGAAAAGAGATTGCCATATTTTGACAGATATTCGTTCCAGTTTGTCTCAATTGCTTTACGAATATCTGTAGCAGTACGTTTCATGAGGTATCAAATGTATCCTATCTAATAATATTGTACAATCAATTGGTACTAGCTTGTAGTTAGATTCATGTACCATACTTGAAAAAGTAAAAGAAATGGTAGATGCAGAGTCGTTTGGAATTGAGAAAGGATATGGTAGTCAAGCTGTACAATGGATGAATGAACAGGCCAAAATATCAGATTGGAAGTTTGAAGCAAGACTTTACAATTATGAAATTATCACAAAAAACTTTGGTTCATTTGAAATGTATTCATGGATTGGCGATCCTAAGGCAGCAAGAGATTTGATAATAAAAGCAAGCAACAGATTCAAAATCAAAGTTATAGAAGGAGGTTACAAATCAAAACAGTTCATTTTAAAACTTGAAAAAAACGAGTACGGCATGGTTCGAAAAGGAGACAGGGTGATAGGCCGCATAGAATTTGCATCTTCCAGATTAACAGAAAGCAAGTGGGTAGTAAAATTAGAAGAAAGAAAATAATTTATAAAATCTACAGTTTGGTTCTTGCAAGTATTTGAGCAACTCTAAGTGGTTCTGGTATAGAACCCTGGAGAGTAAAGGCATCTAAGAGAGTTTTAGTTTCTTGTATGGTACAACCTTCAATTCGGACATACAAGTCATGTCCAGTATGAAGTGTTAATTTTGTCCTTTCACCAAGATTATGATATTCTTCAATCTTGGATTGATAGGAATCTGGGAAGTGAGATTTTATTGCATCTTCAATTCCCTTTGAATCGTCATAGGTTACACCAATAATTGGAATTTTTATTTCATTCCAGATTTTTTTTATATCCACTATGTTATACATTGAAATAATCAATCCTGAAATCATAAGGAAGCTAATATCATCTCGGTGCAGTTTTTTGTACATTTGTAATATAGAATCAGTCGCGTCATTTCCTTCTATAGTGGTTTGACCAAAAACAAAACCATCAATAATAAAATCGCGTCTCATAACAACGCCTGCCAGTGTTGAGATTTTGTCCTCTTCTTGAAAACTTTCTGCTATAGCAAGTCCTCGTAAACCTTTTTTTTCAATGTGAAGGTGATTCATCTTTTTGTTGTCTAGAAAACTTTCTATAAGCCAGACTTATCACTGCAATAAAGATTGCCGTAATTACAGACCAGGAACTAAACGCCACAATATCATTAAGATTCATGTTTTAGTTTGCTTTCTTGGAAAGCGCTAGAATTATCCCAACAGTATTTAAAATAATCAAGACACCATTCATGAAAAACAGGATCATCGCTATAGAACATTTCACTCATATCAACTTCGCCCTCAAATTTAGGAAATGTAACACATGCATCTTTTTCATTTAATATTACAGTAACTTGCACATTTTCTCTCATCTTTCTTTCAATATGACCTTGCTCTATGAGTTTTTTAAAACCAAATTTTTCTAGAGTTTGTTTCCTATCTTTAGGAATTATTGCGGATTCAGAAAATATTGAATTTACTTTTACTCCGTTACCCACCTTCTTTACTATTATTTCTAAAAGATCTGAGTCATATGGAACTTCAAATAAAATATTATAGATGTATTCATTGGAATTTTTGTAAATGTTCTTCCATTGTTCTAATACTTTGACAAACCCTTTGATATGTTGACTCTTTTCAAGTGCCCCAATTCTTTGAATGAATTTTTGTGGAAGATCTCCAAAATCATGGTTTCTAAAATATTTTTTATTTTGTGATAAAAATGCCAGAGAAGAAATTTGGCCACACACCGTTTTACCATATGTTGTAATACTATAATCACCATCGGTATCTTTTACGATTAGATCTGCCTTTACAAGGCGTTCAAAATTTCGGTATACCTCAGGTACTGTCGCGTCAAGATCTTTTGCAATTACCGAGACTTTAGATTTTTTGTCTAAAAGTCTTAAAAGTATACCAAGACGTTGTTGGCTTGCCAGCTCTAAAAAATCATCTGCAGTTTTTTCATAATCGTAATTCACATGATACCCTTACAGTATTAGAATCTAAATCTTGCTTGCCCTATGATTCAGGCCAATTTGAACCACATCTTGGGCATGTACCTCTCAAGCCCCTATATTGTCGCACAAAAATTAAGAGTGCTTTAGGACATCCGCATCCCATACATTCAACAGTCCCATATCGATTCATGCTAACGCTTTAGGTTTCGATATATATGAATAAGATTTTGTGTATTAGCTAAGCATTTACAAAATTAGCTAAATTGATCTTATCAGCCCAGTTTTACCCTTCTACAATATTATGAGTAAATTGCCTAACTCACAAACCGAAGAGTACAACAATAATATAAAATCAGAACTTGCTAGATATATAAAAAATACATTATATAATGAAATCACATTTTCTGGAAATTATAAAAGTTGTTGTGTTGGAATAGTGGATGTAGTAGATTCTACCAGTACTACAGCTAAGCTTGTCAATGGGAAATTGTGTAAGTACTATAGTATTTTTCTAAATGTAATGTCTGTAATAATAAAAGAATTTGGTGGGGAGGTGATCAAGAATATAGGAGATAGTCTATTGTATTACTTTCCGGGCACTTTGGATGGTTGCAGTAATTCTGCATTAAAAGACACATTAGAATGCAGTATAGCTATGATAGAATCAAATATAATAATTAATGAAAAAATGCGAGATGAAGATTTACCATTAGTGAATTATCGTGTCAGTGTAGATTATGGTAACGTAATGATAGCAAAATCATTAAACTCAGTAACTGATGACATTTTTGGTTCTACAGTAAACCTTTGTGCAAAGATAAACTCCAAGATAGTGCCAAACAGTATTGCCATAGGTGGAGACCTGCATCAAATTGTAAAAAATTTTGTCGGATATGATTTTAATTTAATTACATCGTATTCAGCAGGATTGAAGCTTGATTATCCAATCTATTCCGTGACACGAAGTAAGACCAAAAAATGGTTTTCATCATAATCTGTAGAAAAGGATTTGATTTATTGTGTTATTTTTCCACTACCCACTATGCGAATAGTTTGTGACTCTGGTTTGAGAATTACACAGATGTCACCTTCATCAAATACAGCGGGTTTTCCAAGAGATAGTTTTAGTGGCTTTAAGGAAATTATCTTTGCAGGTCGAATTTGCAAACCTATGTTTACAAGATACATCTGGTTTTCCGCTAGTTCACCTTTGAAAAACTTATTCTGTGTATAGTCGGTTGTAATTTCCTGTGATATTTTAGCTGAATCAGGTAGAGATAACAAGTCACCTCTTTGAACATCGTCTGTGGAGATTCCTTTAACAGAAAGACCTACACGTGCAGGTGATACGGCCTCATCCACAGGATCATCATGCATTTGAATGGATTTTATCAAAACATCAGAGCCTTTAGGTAGAAGTTTTAGGTTATCGTATGTCTTTGCTTTTCCTTGAAGCACTTTGCCCAGTATAACAGTTCCAACACCCTTGACATCAAAACAGTGATCTATTGAGATTTTGGTTTTTCCTTCCTTTATTATTGGTTGTAATGCATCCGCTTCTTTTTTTAGATCAGCAAGCTCAACTAGCTTGTATTGTTCTACTACCGTACCCTTTATCATGGTGAGAAGCTTTTCCCTGTCTACTTCGTATGAATGACATAACAATCCTTGTGTTTTTTTAAGAACGTCTAGTGCAACAATCTGTTCACCGGTGAATTTGTCAAGCTTTGTCACATAAAAAATTACATATTCTCCCATGTTGATTGCCTGAAAAAGTGGTTGTATTTTTTCCGGAAAACCTGTCGGGGCAGTCCAAGTTTTTACAATGTCTGATTCCTTTCTATCATATATTGTAAGATCTGTCGAGGTTCCTTTTTTGCCAAAATCTTTGGCGATTGATTCGTCACCAAGTAATGTATAATTAATTGATTTCACCATAATCAGAAATTCATTAAGTCGCTTCTAAAAATCTTGTTACTTGTTTTACCATTCAAATCTAAATGCATCATAGGCATGCAAATTAGAAGCTTGCCAAGTAACCTCCGTTTTATCTTTTAGATATTTTGTTTCAGCAGCTGGTGACGCATGAACTTTGTATCTTGTTGCAGGATCAACTTTGAGAACTCGTTGTTTGATTTCTACTCCTTTAGGCATTGTAAGCAAATATTTGAATCTCTTACAATCTGTTGAGAGGGTATAAAGAAAGTTTCTTTCTGGTTCTTCCCAATCATATTCTAATTTTAGAAATCTTCTTTTTTGGTTTGGTTTTAACGGTTTATTTAATTTTACAATAAATTCTTTGTTATATGGTTTATTCACATTTACACTCATTATTTTCAGTTTTTTATTTTCTTCATCTTTTATGGAGACATTAAGATCTGCAAAGTCTTTTGGGGTATCACCTTCAAGATAATACGAGACTTGATCTAATGGTCCATCTGTGATGTTGACCAAATGCCAAATCCAAGTATGATGAGTCATCATATTTTTTGCATTTGTAACCTCAAGTTCTAACTCAATTTTAGGAAACATGAATTTTATTTTTGGTTCATCTTCCAGTTTTCTTGCATCTATTTTTCCAGCCGGTGCAAGTTTGTTACCCCAACCATCACCATATATATTAAATAATGATAATTTTTCGCCATGTTTTATTTTATATTCTCCAATGTAATGCATCACTGATTTATTTTCAGGCGATAACTTACGAATATCTTCTGCAATTCTTGAAGATGCCAGTATTTGCATTGGTCTTGCCAAATCCATAACTCGTCTTGCCATTATTATGCCAGGTCCCCAGAAATTATCCTTGCCAGTTAAATCTTTTATAAAATAAACAGGACCGGTATCTATTCCAATTCGTATATTGAGTTTGGTCTTTCCTTTTTTTATTTGATTATATTTTGAAAGTATCTTATGTAATTCTATTGCAAGGCGTAAAGGTTTTTCAGGACTATCATTAAAACCAATAACCATGCCATCCCCCGTGATAGTCATCACATCAGACTTCGTATTTCGTTGTCTAAATGTTTCAGTTCTTCCAACCAATTCATTTAATGCCCAAACTTTACGAGCTTGATCCTTAGTAAGTATTGTTGGATTAGCACTACCAACAATATCAGTAAAAAACCATTGATATGTTTTTGTCAAAGTTTTAATGTCTGGAAAATTTTCAAATCCGTCATTTTTTAATACACGTAAAAGATATGAGATAAAACCATCAGGACAGCATTTTAAAATTTCAAAACTGTTCATTGTTGTTTTTATTTGAGTTTTGAGCTTGTTCTTCTTTATTTCTTGTAATATCCAGCCTTTTCCTTTTCCCGATTCTTCAAGTAACCCAAGAATTTCTGCAATTTTGGAATTCTTATCAGTCTGATTTGTATTATTTTTTTTGTTTGTTCTACCTTGAGCTTTTAACAACCCTTTTTTTGTTCAACACTCACATATTCAAGGTTAGTGGTGTATGATCATACAAAAACAGAATTTTATTTCCAAATGAATATAATCATAATGCACAAAAAACTCCGCCCTCTCCAAATCTTGGGGCGTAAATTATTGCATGGTGATTTGCCCTAAGATCTTCCATCCATTGTTTACGTTTACTAGATTCCATTCCAGATAGGTCATATGGACATATCAGAGAGCCTCCAAAATCCTCAAACTTGTCATGTGTGGTACATTCAAGCTCCAATTCAACTGACATCCCATCAGTAGTACTAACATCTTGTACTATTCTTGAGACCATTCTAAACGGTGGAATTAGATCGAACAAAATCATTTCAACATCTCTTTTGCATCCTTTCATTATTTCGTCACGACCACCGCAAGTACGATGAATTTGATAAACCTTCAATTGTCTGCTCTGAAAGTATCTCAATGGTATTCCATAATTTAGCATCTTAAGTACTATCGAACCCGAGTCTTCTTCTGTTGCATATACACAATACTCACCAATTTCTAATCCATGTTTTATAAATCGAAACTCTATCAATCTTGCATATTCTGATTCTTCATAAAATAGTGCAATGTGTTGTTTAGGTTCAAGTGAGTCGACATATTTGAAAGGTATTGGAGTTAGATCAGACATGGTACACCTTTCCTTCTATTGAATCAAGAAATGATTTTGATTGCTCACAGATTATTGTTGTAGTTGTACGAACTTTTTGGATTTTTCTAATCTTAAATTCAATAGTTTCTCGTAATGCATCTACTGATGGAACTGCAATTTTTGTAACAATATCATATGGTCCTACTGTGGTTATCATCTCTTTAACACATTTAATTGATTTTAGCTCTTCCACCACGTATTCCTGGGCACCATCTTCACAGTTGATCATGACGTATGCCTGCTGAGATTCATACTCTAATTCCTCAGGGTTTCTAAGCATGATGATAGGTTCGTGACAATATGATATTACCACTGCTTGATAAATTAGCTAAAAGTTTCAGATCTAGCTTAGTTGTTGTAACATAAGCTAACTCCTAGAATATTTTCCCATCAGGGTAGCTTGTTCCAAAATGTACCCGTTCATCGCTTGTACAAGATTATCTTTTGTAGAGCCATCTCCAAGATCAAGTACGGTATCTAGCGCATATAGTTTGAAAAAGTATCTATGAGTGCCAGATGGTGGACAGGGTCCCTTGTAACCAGTAGTGCCAGCTACTGTGATTCCTTGTGGAAAATTTATTTTTTCACCTTCAGCAAATTGAGATTTTTGCGGCTGAATATTCCAAACAACCCAGTGGGTCACAGTTCCGCTAGGAGCATCAGGATCTTCTACTATCAAAGCAAGACTTTGTGCATTTTTTGGCACGTTAGTTATTTTAAGTGGGGGAGAAATGTCAGTCCCATCACATGTGTAAACTGATGGAATGGTTCCATTATTTTCAAATGCGGAACTTGATAAAACCATGATCTGTTCTGATTTAATTTGTATGATATTTTCCTGTATCAAATATTGAATTCCGTTAACAAAATCATTATCAGTGACGGTACCGTTTGCCCACCAACCAGCATTGTTTTTAATCCAACTTGGAATTTGCTGAGAAGAACCATATCCTGATTGAGTTTGTGGAACTTTCATTATTCCAGTTTGTATCAAATAT
>Ga0207081_1180_pt1 | contig 11535 bp, 9 predicted proteins | sample Alteio_BWMinHeat_59_FD_153524 | JGI IMG/M metagenome (GOLD analysis project Ga0207081, IMG submission 153524) | Enriched cells from forest soil in Barre Woods Harvard Forest LTER site, Petersham, Massachusetts, United States -... | ecosystem: Environmental > Terrestrial > Soil > Temperate forest >... | reverse complement strand
GCCAGCCGGAACACAACCATATTATCTGACGAGCTATGCCACGCCAGCCTTATAGACGGAATAAGGCTTAGCCAATGCAGCCGAAAATATAAGTTCCCACACAATGACTTGAATGAGCTTAGCGGCCAATTAAGAAAGTATAAAAAAGAAGGGCCTGTTTTAGTAGTTGTTGAGTCAATATATTCAATGGACGGAGATATGGCACCGCTTGCAGAGATGGTGCACCTTTGTGAAGAACATGAAGCACAACTGATAGTGGATGAAGCCCATGCAACCGGGGTTATCGGGAAAAATGGCGAAGGTGTTGTTTGTGCGCTGGGATTGCAGGATAAAGTATTTGCCAGGGTGCATACTTTCGGCAAGGCGCTTGGCTGCCATGGAGCCGCTATCGTTGGCAGCGCGTTACTAAAGCAATACCTGGTAAATTTTGCCAGGCCTTTTATTTATACAACTGCTTTGCCGGGCCATTCGGTACATGCCATTAACTGCGCATACCAGTATTTATCAGGCCATAGTTTTACTAATGAGCCATTGCATCAATTAATTTCCTGGTTCGGTACACGCATAAAAGAATCAGGTGTTGAAGGATGGAAAGAGAGCGTTAGCCCAATACAAGCTTTTGTGGCAGGTAACAACGAACGATGCAAGCAGCTTGCCGCTAAACTGCAACAGGCCGGACTACAGGTAAACCCTATTTTGCACCCAACGGTACCATTAGGTATGGAAAGGCTCAGGGTATGCGTGCATACTTATAATACAAAGGAGCAGGTTGAATTGTTATTTGAAAAAATGAGGGTACAATAGCTTAACCTGATAATAATGTCTGTTTTGCTGGTTTGCGAGCACTACCGATTGATCAGTTGAGATAGTACATATCAATGTCCCCTTTATTCTTAGCCATTATTTTGCCCCGGTACACACATGCATATTTATCTTTTATCAACTGGTAGGTAGAGTCGGATATATTGATCTTGCCCTCTTCGCTGTTTTGCTCCATACGGGCGGCAATATTTACGGTATCGCCCCAGATGTCGTAGGAGAATTTTCTTACACCTACTATTCCGGCAACCACATTACCGCTGTTTATACCTATTCTTATTCCAAAAGTGCCATTGCCAAGCTCGGTCTTTCTTTTTGCCATAAAATCTTTTATTTCTATGGCTGCTGCGGCAATATCTGCGGCATGGTTCGGGTTGGAGACGGGGAGCCCGGAAACAGCGAGGTAAGCGTCCCCCACGGTTTTGATCTTTTCGATATGATACTTGCCGAGGATCATATCAAAGGCTTTAAAGCAGACGTGCAGTTCTCCAACCAGTTTCTCCGGCGTCATTGTTTCTGCCACGGTGGTAAAATTGACAAAGTCGGTAAATAAAACGGTTACGTCATAAAAATGCTTGGCATCGGTAAATCCCTTTTTCATCAATTCCGCAGCAACCTCCTCGGGCAGGATATTGAGCAATAACTCTTCAGACCTTTTCTTTTCATTGAGCACCGCCAGGTTAGCCTTTTTTTGTATTTTATTACTTCGATAGATCAGCGCACAAAAAGCCAGTAATACCAAAATGCCTACAATGTATAAATAACGTGTTTTTTTGATCTCATCAAGCGCCTTGTCTTTCATTTGCAGCTCATCCTGCTGCAATTGCAGCTTGCTCTGCTGTAGTTGCAGGTTTGCGGCCTGCAAAGCAGCCGTGGCTTCAGCCTGTGTCAATTCTTTTGTCTTCTCCTCCGAATTGCTTTTCTCAAGGGTTAAGTCCGTTTGTGTTTTTTGCAAAGCATTTTGTGCGGCTTGTCTTTCCTTTTCAGCGGCGGTAAGTGTTTGGTTTGATGCCTGTAGTTGTTGTTGCTGTTGCGTTAGCTGTTGTGATTGCTCGTTTACTTTCTGCGCCTGTTCTTTTGCCCGCTCCTCGGCAATCTGTTGCTGGCGGCGCATAGAATCTTCCTTCTTATTATATTCGTATTGCAATTGCTTGCGCTCCATTTCCTTCGCGAGGGTAGGATTTAATATCGCATGTTTTAACGCAAGGATCTTAGTATAAGTTGCCGCGGCATCCTTTACATATCCTGCTGCCTTTTGGGCGGCGTAAAGCTCCTGGTAAGATGTCTTTAACTGATCTTTGTATCCTATTTCGTCGCTTATAGCAATAGATTTATTAAAATAATCAATAGACTTATCCTGGTTTACTTTTTTATCAGGATTCAAACCGAATTCCTTAATGACCTCAGGCGCTTGTTTTGAAATACCCATATAGATACTCCCAAGATTTCCAAGCGCGTGCGCTTCGCTCTTCTTGTCGCCCTGCCCCTGGGCCGTCTTTAGTGTCCTGGATTCAGATTCTATTGACCTTGCAAGGTCCTGCATTTCTGATTCCGGGCTCTTTCCCTGGGCATTTGCAATTGCAGGTATTAATAGCAGTACAAAGAGTAATAGCTTATTCACTTTTAAAATGATTTTAGCAGACCGTGAAAATTGTTCAATTTTGGTATTAAAGATTGTTAATTTAATGCAAATTAGCAAATAACCATCAATATAATAAGTTGGGCTGGTGCGAAAAATATGATTATCAAATAGTTGCAAATACCTGCATCTTGTGTATTAGTTTTGCTTCAGCTTAATTTAAACAAGCCCTTTTTATACAGTTCAATAAATGACTAAGTCAATTGCAATTGCGGGTATCCACACAGGCATTGGCAAAACTATTGCATCAGCAGTAATAGCAGAGGCAATTAATGCAGATTACTGGAAGCCGGTGCAGGCCGGGATAGAAGAAAGAGATACAGTGCTGATAAAGCAATTACTTACAAACGGAGAAAAAAGGGTGCATCCTGAGGAAGTCGTTTTATCGCAACCTATGTCTCCTCATGCTGCTGCGAACATAGACGGGATAACAATTGATCTTACGACGTTTAAATGGCCCAAAACGAACAAGACATTATTGATAGAAACCGCTGGTGGTTTGTTGTCTCCTATGTCGGCATCGGCTACCATGGCTGATTTCATTGCCTATTATCAACTGCCTGTAATATTGATCGTTCAAAATTATCTCGGAAGTATAAATCATACCTTATTGAGTATAGAAGTATTAAAGAGCAGGGATATTCAATTGTTAGGAATAGTAATTAGTGGAAGCGAAAACGAATCCTCTGAAACGTTTATTGAGCAATATGCCCATGTGCCAATAATTGCACGGATACCTTATTTTGACCGTCTGGACAATGAGTCTATAGCAAAATGCGCTGCCAGGATAAAACAATCATTGCTAAATATTCCGATGTAAATTGACAGTACTACATGCACACTTTTTTGATTTTACTTATGACCTTTGACTCATAATGGCAACGATAAAAGAGCGGGACCGGGATGTGATCTGGCATCCATACACGCCAATGAAGATATGGCCGGAAGCAATAGCAATTGTGAAGGGCGAGGGCGTATATCTTATAGACGAAGAGGGTAGCCGTTATATAGATGCCATCTCATCCTGGTGGGTAAACCTTCATGGGCACTCCCATCCTTATATAGCGCAAAAGGTAAGTGAGCAATTGGCCATGCTGGAACATTGCATATTTGCGGGGTTTACTCATGAGCCTGCGGTAAGGCTTGCAGAAAGGCTTTTGGAGATATTGCCAAAAGGAATGAAAAAAATATTCTATTCTGACAATGGCTCTACCGCTGTGGAGGTTGCTATAAAAATGGCTTTGCAGTATTGGAACAATAAAGGATCGGGGAAGAAAAAACTGGTGGCGATGGAAAATGCCTATCACGGGGATACCTTTGGGGCAATGGCGGTAAGCGGCAGGAGTATTTTTACAGAAGCATTTACCGATTTTCTTTTCGATGTGTCATTTATCCCCTTCCCGGCTAAGGGTAATGAGTTGCAAAGCCTAATGGCATTAGAAGGCATTTTGCAAAAAGGAGATGTAGCGGCCTTTATTGCCGAACCGCTGGTGCAGGGATCTGCAGGTATGTGCATGTATGGCCCGGACGTTTTGGAGCAATATTTTCTGTTATGCAAAAAATATAACACCCTTATTATTGCCGATGAGGTAATGACCGGCTTTGGGCGCACAGGGCCTTTGTTTGCGTGTGACCATATTGCCACGGCACCTGATATTGTTTGCCTTTCAAAAGGCCTTACGGGCGGCTCCATGCCGATGGGCATTACGGCAACAACCCAGGATATCTTTGATGCGTTTTATGATGATGACCGGATGAAGACGCTATATCACGGGCATTCTTTCACTGCCAATCCAACTATATGCGCTGCTGCATTAGCAAGCCTTGATCTTTTGCTTGAGGAAAGTTGCACTGCAAGCCGGTATCGAATCATAGAGGCACACAGGGCATTTGGCGAATCTGTGAAAGCACACCCGATGGTTGCGGAAGCAAGGCAAACAGGAACAATAATAGCCATTGAGCTTAGAACTGATACACCTTCCTACCATAATTCGCTCCGGGATGTGATGTACCGCTTTTTCCTTGACAAGAAGATTGTGATGCGCCCGCTTGGGCATATTATTTACCTGATACCGCCGTATTGTATCAGCGATGATGAACTTAAGTATATCTATGAGTGCATAAGGGAACTGCTTGGGGACATTCAAAAACAAATGTGGCGTACAACTTAAAATCATCAAAATTCCTAATTTACTTTTGATGTAAGAAATTGGCTGTCTTGTAAATGACAGTTCCAGTTTAAAATATTTACATCATGTACATAACTTTTGATCCGCATTATATAGGTATCCAATTTGACACAACAAACTGTTATGAATTAACCGGCTATACAGAAAAAGAGCTAATAGCATTAGCAGGGATATTTGGTTATGCTAATGATTTTGAAATCACCTGTTTTGAAGGAATCTATCCGAACTTAAGAATTGCAATAGAATGTAATGCCCTTACTTTACAGATTGAAATACAAATTGGTGAAGGAATAATTCAAAACGAATTAATGATATGCCATAGCCCCGGAGAAGGAATAGGGTTAAAAGTTTTTTGTGCGCAAACAGAAGCTGCAATTGATGCGGGGTTCAGCCAAATCCGCTGCCTGGCAGTGGGTAGATTTGAGGTAATCGAAATGTGGAACGGGTATATAACGTGGGGTAAGCTTGGTTTTATTATTGACAATTATTTCTTAGATAGATTTCTTGCTTTACTAAAAGAATATAACAGGAAAGAAACAACATTGGGGGAACTATTAGCAACAAAAGATGGTGAAAGATTCTGGACGGAACATGGAATGAGCTGGCCGGGAAAGTTTGATCTTTATGCCGGTTCGGAAAGCCGGGATTTACAGTATTTGCAGTAAAAGATAATGGTGTCGGTATGAACAAACAAATACTTTCACAACTATTTAAACCCTTGCAAAGCAGTGAGGGTACCGCTCATGAAAAAGGGAACGGCATAGGATTAATGCTGTGCAAAGAGTTTGCCGTTCAAAACGGGGGCGACCTTTGGGTAGAGAGCGAGCCCGGCAAAGGGTCAACATTCTATTTCTCCGTAAAATCCCAGCGAAAAAATCTTAATTGATCTCGTCTCCTATTCTTTAGCAGAATCAGGCACGGTTGTTGTAACTTAATATTAGAACACTGTGATTTATTTTTTATTTATTTTTGAACAATTTAAAATTATTAGTGAAGTTTATGAAAAAAATACTTGTATCATTTTCTATCATTGCCGCTATCATCGCATTTTCAGCGTGCAAAAAGACGAATAAGAGTACTCCAAGTACTAATGCTAATGTAATGTTTGTTCATGCCTGTGCAGCAGGGGCAACAACTATTAACCTGGATGGCAAAGCGAACGGCTCGACCGTTGCAGGCGCCGCGAATATGGCATTTTTAAAGGGTTCCGGTTATCAACCAATAGCCGCAGGCAGCGGGGTTGACCTGTCATTTTTTGTAACGGGCCTGAACATATTAACCCATAGCGCTGAAAGCCTTACAGCTAATACTTACTATACCGCGTTTGCCGGTGGTTCCATCACTGCTCCAAGCTTTGTTTTTACTACTGATGATCTTTCGGCCCCCTCTTCTGGAAATGCAAAGATCAGGTTCGTTAATCTAAGCCCTGATAATCTAACTACAAGCTGTTACGTAGGCACAACAAAAAATTGATTCTAATGTAGCCTACCAAACCTGCACACCGTTTTTCCAGGTGGCGGCAACAACGGGCAAAGTTGGAATGTTTGACCAGGTAACCCCTACAAATTCCGGTATTATTACGAGCCAGGCGCTGGTGGCCGGTAAAATTTATACTTTTATTTTCACAGGCACAGCTGCGGGTACTGGGTCGTCAGTTCTCACGCTTACACCTATTAACAATAATTAAACAATAAAACACATTAATTTTGCTTTGCACCCATTGGCAATATATCGCTGATGGGTGCTTCATTTATACCCCTTTTATGGTTATAAAAGAGTAAACAAAACAACCTACTTTTATAGTTAAATCAAAAGCCAATGGTAAAAACGTTAATTGTGGCGATCTTGTTCGCAACAATATTTATGGCATGTGGCCCGCAGGCTCCAAAAGAAACAGCAAGGCAAGACTTTATTTGTGCGAATTTAGATACTGCCGTAAGGCCAAATGACGATTTCTTTTCGTATGCTAATGGCGGCTGGATGAAAAACAACCGGATCCCCGCAGATGAAACATCGTATGGCATAGGGGAATTGGTGCAAAAAGAACTGTATGTCAGGCTCCAAAAAATAAACGAAGACGCGGAAAAGAAGGGTGAAAAAACCGGCTCTGGCCAGCAGATCGGAGATTTCTGGTATAGCGCGATGGACACTGTTTCTATTGAAAAAAATGGCATTGATCCGCTGCGCCGGGAGCTCAATAAAATAGCGGCGGTAAAATCGAAGCAGGATGTATTAACTCAGGCTGCTTATATGCATACGCTGGGGGTCAGTGTATTTTTTGATGAGGGAGTATCCCAGGACCCGAAGCACAGCGACGTGGAGGCCTATTTTATGTCGCAGGGCGGCCTTGGGATGCCCAATCGTGATTACTATTTTAATACAGATGCGCGCACCATGAAGGTGCGGGCCATGTACCCGCAATACATTGCCGCAATATTTCGCCTGATGGTCGCGGACAGCCTGCAGGCCAGCCAAAAAGCTGCGGCAATAATATTGCTGGAAACCAACCTGGCAAAATCATCTCGAAAACTGGAAGATTTAAGGGATCCTTATACCAATTATAACAAGTTTGCCATAACAAATTTGCGCAGCTTATCACCAGGCATAGACTGGCCTGTTTACCTCGCTGAGATGGGTGTGAAGCATGTGGATAGCGTAATAGTAGGCCAGCCCGAATTTTACAAAGCGCTGGATAAGGCGGTCGCCGCCGCCGATATACAAACGCTCAGGGATTACATGGCGTTCCACCTTGTGTCGGCATTTGGAGGCTATCTGAGCAAGCCTTATGCAGACGCAAACTTTAATTTCTATTCCAAAACAATTCGCGGCGCTGAGGCACAGCATCCGCGCTGGCGGCGTGCACTGGATGCTGAAGAAGGGGCTATAGGGGAGGAATTAGGGCAGTTGTTCGTAAAGGAATATTTCGACTCGGCGGCAAAAGCCCGCTATGAGCAGGTGGTAGAGAACGTGCGCAATGCTTATAAAGCCCGCATGGAAAAGCTGGACTGGATGAATGACAGCACCAAAAAGAAAGCGATTCACAAGCTTATGGCCATCCGTAAAAAGGTGGGGTACCCTGAGAAGTGGAAGGATTTTTCTAACCTGAAAATAGACCGTGGGCCCTATGTCCTGAATGTGGTGCGTGCCAATGAATGGTGGAATAACTATGAAATGAACAAACTGGGTAAGCCTGTGGACCGTGAAGAGTGGAGCATGACGCCGCAGACCTACAATGCCTACTACAACGAATCAAATAATGAAATTGTGCTGCCCGCGGCAATGATGACCGTGCCGGGTTTTCGCGATGCCGAGCTGGATGATGCGCTTGTATATGGCTATACTGCCGCATCTACAGTGGGGCATGAGATCACTCATGGCTTTGACGACCAGGGCCGTAAATTTGATGAGAATGGCAATCTGTGCAGTTGGTGGTCGGTTTCTGATACAGTGCAATTTATGAAGCGTGCGGACGTGCTGGTGCAGCAATTCAATAAAATGGTGCCTTTGGATACCCTCCACATCAACGGCAGGGCGACGCTCGGAGAAAACCTGGCCGACCTTGGCGGCATACTCATTGGCCTCGATGCTTTTAAACAGACGGAAACCTATAAAAAGGGGGATAAGATAAATGGTATGACCCCCTTACAGCGTTTCTTTCTTGGTTATTCTCTCGGATGGCTGCTGGAAGAACGCCCGGAACGCATAGCTACCCAACTGCTTACCGACGTCCATTCACCGGCTAAATACCGTGTTAACGGGCCTTTCCCCAATGTGCCGGAATTCTATGAAGCGTTTGGCATAAAGCCCGGTGATAAGATGTACCTGCCTGATAGTTTAAGAGTGCATTTGTGGTGATTTTGAAAGATATGCATTTAAAAATTTGAGGATTTGAAATGGAGCGCAGAATCTCCGGTTACGGTTTTATTGGAGAATATGATTTTCATGGAATAAGATAGGTGACGGGCATAATATCAATTTGGAGTAGATGCCTCGTTTGTTAAAATATCCAGTTGTTCTAACAATATTTTCAAAAAAAATTAGTTATGCGTTAGTCGTTGATCACTTCGGCGTGGAACCTATCCCCGGCAATCCGTTTGCATGTCACTACACCAAAATCCAAATAAATTTTTCCACTCGGATTCTATTTCCCGATCTTTGCATGGTAAACATATTTCTGCCATCGCGCATAATAGTTTAAAGTGAGTTCAATGGGCTATATTGTAGTTTTGCCCCGTCAGCTTACCTAAAAGGTAAGACGCGCATTAGTATAGTACATTCTACTTTTGTAAATAAATAACTGCATTCACAATAATCAAGCACAAACCAAGTCAAAATGCCCCTGTATCCTCTTGTCCACATTACTAATATAACACTTATTTTTAATTAAAATAATAAGCAACCCTGCAGCACAAAAAAACATACCGGGTTCCTCCCCCAAAAGCACCCTAATGCCCGCCCCTCAACTGCCTCTTTTTTTTAGGGGCGCTATCAAAATAAGGGGCATTATTAGGGGAAAAACTTGCTCTTTGAAATTTGTTTTTTTTGTATTTGGAAATTACAAAAACTGGAATATTTATAATGAAAAAAAAGGATAGTGTCCTCCCCCAAAAGCACCCTAAGGCCCGCTCCCACAAGTACCTCTTATTTTTAGGCGCCATCAAAATAAGGGCATTATTAGGGGAAAAAACTTGCTCTTTGAAATTTGTTTTTTTTGTATTTGGAAATTACAAAAACTGGAATATTTAGAAGCTAAACTAACAAAGAAGCCCATGACAATAGAGGACATCATTACATATGCCTATGCTGACGAAATAGAAGCCGAAAAAAGGCTAAGAGAACGAAAGACAAGGAAATAATAAGAGGGCTGCGATTGCAGCCTTTTTTATTAATTTTGATATATGCTGAAATATGAATTGCAAGAAGCCGTTATCGTAGCTTCACTTTATATCATACTCCTTGCAGTCACTTTTGTAAAGCGAAAGACCTTTAAGAGGTTTACATATAAAAAACTGGTAACATCTCTGAATTATTCTTTAAAATACGGAATAATAATTTTTATAACACTGATTATTTTATTAATAGCTCAGTTTTGCGTGAATAGCGTTATAGGGGAAATATTATTTGATGTTTTGTGTGAGTATATCATAATAGCATTTTTTTACCTTCCAATTCTCTTCATTTTAAATTTACCATTTTTGTCAAGGTTTATACGGATAACGGTAAAGGTAATACGCAGACAAAATGCAGTGAGAAACAAACCAATGAACCTATAACTTCCCGGTAACATTCAAACTGAGACACTACCGAATATTTATAATGAAAAAAAAGGATAGTGTCCTCCCCCAAAAGCACCCTAAGGCCCGCTCCCCCAACTACCTCTTTTTTTTAGGGGCGCTATCAAAATAAGGGGCATTATTAGGGGAAATAACTCGCTCTTTGAAATTTGTTTTTTTGCATTTGGAAATTACAAAAACTGGGGTGTTAAAATAAAAAAACAGGTGGGGGTGACAAACTTTACATATGTAAACACATGTAAATTATCTTAATGTAATTAATTATTTTTTTTAATTTGTTAAAGCTGCACACCTGCCCCGGTTTTTTTACCTCAAAAACAGGCTGGAATAGAAGGAAAAAGAGAGGGCGGAGCACTACAGGCGCTCTCCGCTCTCACCTTTAGTGGCCTCGCCAGGACTAAAAACCCCTATATTGGCTTATCCTTTATTATACTTGTTTCATGTCTGAAACCCTTACCAGTACGGGGCTACAGCAAAACACAAAATATAACTAACACCGTCTTAGTATAATGCTGCATAAAATAAGTGTACCACAATTTGTACCACAAAATTATTATACCTACCTTTACGCTGTTATACTAAAACAGCACAAAAATGAAAGTCTCTTTTTACCTTGCCCGGCCTGTCATTATAGACACAGATGGCAACCAACAGGTTAACCCAAATCCAACGGTTATATATTGCCGTATCTGCTACTTAGGTTATAAGATGAAGTATTTCACGCCGGAATGTATCTTACCTAAATTTTGGAACGGCAAGATCAAACCACATCGGGCAAAGGAAACAACCAAATACCCGGAACACCCTGAATTTAATAAACGGTTGGACAACATAGAAACCGACATTAAAAATACTATCAGGAAATATGCAAATGATAACGGTGGCACGTACCCAACACCTAATCAAGTAAAGCCATTATTGGACATTGCTGTTAAGAACGGTGGTAAGGTTGAAAAAATTACCTTACTGAAATACTTTACAGATTATATAGAGCGATGCAAAACGGGGGCTGTTACTCATTACAAGACTAAAAAAGCACTATCGGAAAATACTGTAAGAACCTTTCAAACAACCTTAAATACTATTGAGAAGTACATTAAGGATACACATAAAGCAGTGGATTTTGAAACAATTACTATGGACTTTTATAATCACTTCAATGACTACTTAGCCAAAACACAAGAACTATCACTTAACAGCATAGGTAAGCATACAAAAGTATTAAAGACTATTTTAGCCGCAGCAACAGAAAGCGGTATCAATACAAACCGTGCATTTGAAGGACGGGGATTTATTACAGCAAGCGAAGAAGCAGACACAGTATATTTAGCAGATTGGGAATTAAAGCAAATAGCAGATTTTGATTTGAGCAATAATAAAAAACTTGACGTTGTTAGGGACTTATTTTTAATCGGGTGCAATACAGGTTTAAGATTCTCCGACCTATCTTCATTAACCCCGGCGCAAATAAATAAAGGAATGATAACAATAACACAAATCAAGACCGGGAAACCCGTAATTATTCCCGTTTCTGAAATGGTAACTAAGATACTGGATAAATACGACGGCAAGTTACCAGAGGCCCGGAGTAATC
>Ga0207081_1179_pt1 | contig 11566 bp, 15 predicted proteins | sample Alteio_BWMinHeat_59_FD_153524 | JGI IMG/M metagenome (GOLD analysis project Ga0207081, IMG submission 153524) | Enriched cells from forest soil in Barre Woods Harvard Forest LTER site, Petersham, Massachusetts, United States -... | ecosystem: Environmental > Terrestrial > Soil > Temperate forest >... | reverse complement strand
GCGCTCATAAATCCGGTTATATTCCGCCTGCGCTTCGGGCGGCAATTCGCTGACCTCAAACTTTTTGTAAACAGAATTGCCGTCCACATCCTTTTCCGTATAACGTAGAATACCATCCAACCCCCGCTTTAAAACCTCGGTAAAATCTGCGTTAATCGTATCTCCATCAGAAACAGGCAGACCCTGTTCATTTTCTAAGGTTTCAATAAAGCTGCCCATTGTGGAAGCAAAAGCGATAACAGGCTTTTTGCCTTCCTGCAAACGCATAATTGCCCTTTCTGCAACCGCCTCAGCTTTCAGGCTGAACAGCATTTGGTTAATCACCTGGAATACTTTGGAGAAATAAGGCTGGTTGTCAACACCTGCCTGCGATGTGCCTTCCCTTACTTCTACTTCTTTTCCTTCCGCTACGGCTACTTTATCCATTTCCTCAACAATCTCATTAACATGCTTACCCTGAAAGGCAATAATGTCCCGGAGTATTCCGGTTATGTTGTCCGCAATAGCCCTGTGTTCTTCTGCCTTATCATCAAGGCTGATATAGTTAACCTCAATACCTTCAAAGCTGCGTTCCCGGCGTAGCATCTGCCCCTCCGCTACCAATTGGGAGGATAACACTTCCTGTAAGGCTACGCCACCCCTTGTTATGGAATCCACCAATTCGTCCTTGCTCATGTTACAATCGGCAATAGCCGTCTTCATGGCATATATGGGCATGTTATCCGGCCTTTTGGCAAAAGTGGCAGAGAGGAATACTACCCCTTTGGTATTCCTGACCGCACCCTGCAAAAATTCACCCGTATTGGAAGAACCGGAACTATTGTGCGCCTCGTCCATAATGAATACGTTGCCTTCGGCAATGGCTTGCAGGAAAAACGGTTTCTCCGGTTTCTTTTCGGGACTGTTGAATTGGGAATAAGTACCTAACACAAAATCGTATTTAGCCGGGATTTCCCTTGCTTTAAAAACCGCCTGTTGTTCGGTCAAAGCCGGGGCGGTATATATTACGTTGCCGTCCTCGTCCTTAATATCCGTCTTTGGCTCCCTGCTATTTACAATGAAGGGTTTTAAGTGGGCAGACCCTATGGCCGACAAGTCCCTGTATATATCGGAGAACAGGTTGGCTTTTTCCGTAAGGAAAACAGGCTTTAAGCCCTGGCAAACCGCATAGCGGATCATAGAAGCTGCAATGCGGCCTTTCCCGATACCTGTCTGGTCGCCTATAATCATTCCCTGTCCCCTTGCCTCAATATTATAAATTGCCATTGCCACTGCATCTATCTGCTCGGCTGAAAGGGCTTTACACAAAGCCGCATGGGTAGGAAATTGCAGCCTGTGCCGTACAAAGTTGTCTATATCCCCGCCTACTTCTTCTTTTATCTGCTCTATTGCCGATTGGGTTTCAAAAGACATGCTGTCCGGGACTTGCGTGTTGAGTATTACACAGCTTTCAGATGCAGGCAGGTAGGGTGCGCCCAAACCTCTTACTTCAATACCAAACATCCGCTGCAATGCCAGTGCCTCGCTTTCCAGTTCATTTAATTTGTTCATATCATGTTCTTTGATCGGGGCAGGTATATCCATTGCATCCATTACCCGGTCATACAACTCATCAAAAGTTTTTATTACCGCATCCCTGCCGGAATTGAATACCGGGGCTGCGCCTTCCGGTTTGTTCTTTTTACCATTTATCAGGATTAACCGCACATCAAAAGATGTTCCCTGCCGTGAATACAGCTTATGCCCGTCAATCTGCAATACATCAGCAACATGGTAGCGGCTGTACAGGTAATTGAAAAAAATCCGGTTCCTGCCACGTTCAATTCTTCCTTTGTCATCATAGCGGGTATGTCCCCCGATGATTATGGCAGCTTTACCATCATGGGTCATAGTCTCCAAAGCCCGTAAAGCCATCAGGTGATCGAGCGTATCCATTTTAAATGTGTCGAACATAACAGGCTTATCCAGCTTGCCAAAAGGCGGGTTGGTGAGTACGGCTATAAAATGGTTCTGCACGTCAAAAAACGGCTTTGTGGCATCCCTTTGCCAGACATTGGCGTAATCCTGCTTCTTTAGATTGCTGTTACGGAGATTATCAATCTCATTGACATAAATCCTTTCAGGATTGCCTGCAATGGTCAATAAACCATTCCCGGCAGAAGGCTCAAAGCCATAGCCGCCATGTTCTTTCAGCTTATCCAGTTCGCAAAAAACACCTGCTATAAAACCTATCGGGGCTGGTGTGGAGTATTGCTGCAATAAAATGGATTGGCTTGTCCGGTGCGAAAGGTTAACCTGTCCCTCATATAGCTCAACAATCCTGTCGTACCGCTCTTTTGTAGTCCCTTCGCCCCGTGCAATTTTTCTTGCCTGCTTAACGATTGCCAACTCCGTCAGTTCCTTTACTTCAGTTTTGTCCGTGATACCATAAGTGGCTGCCAATTTTTCAATAGAAGTTTTGTTGTGCTTCTTTTTCAGCATCAATTCAGCTTCTACCGCAAATACAAATGCTCCGTTCATTTTGTTTAATTTTAAAAAGGTATGGCCGGAGCCATACCTTTTATGCACTTTTCCTACTACTACAGTCCTGCTGGTAAATAATTCAGGTTGTACCTTTTATCCCAACTGTTCGTGTATTGCTTGTTGCCATTTGCCCATTCGTAGATATACATATCCCCGTTGCGGGTTATCCGCTGGATAGCCCAAACCGGGTCTGCCGTTGCTGCGCCTACCGTACCTGCAAAACCGTTGTACACCACCATCGGCACGGATTCGTCCACACGAACCGGCTGCGAAAGGTTATTGTTGGCCGTTGCCAGTGTCTGGTTGATCTGCACAAGTGTCTGTGCCATACTGGTTAGCAGGGCGGATTGGTTTTTCCCCGAGTTAATGACCTCCTGCTTTATGCCATCCAGTTGCCCTGATTGGTTAGTGCTGATCTGGGCTAATGCGTCCACACTTTGCTTTACGGCTGTAAGGTTTTGCGTTTGCGTATTTCCTGATGCGGTAACTTGCTGCGTGAGGGTATCAACACTTGTCTTTACGGCTACAATGTTCTGTGATTGCGTATTACCCGATGCCGTAACTTGTTGCGCAAGGTTGTCAACACTTGTCTTTACAGCCACAATGTTCTGTGATTGGGTATTGCCGGACGTGGCAACCTGCTGGTTGAGGGTGTCCATACTTTCCTTTACGGCTGCAAGGTTTTGTGTTTGGGCATTACCTGTTGCGGTAACTATTGAGGCCAGTGTATCTATACCAGCCTTTACTTCTATTATATGCCCTGATTGTGTATTGCCGGATGTGGTAACCTGTTGGGAAAGAGAATCCACGCTTGCTTTAACCGCACTTATACCATCCGTTTGCCCTTTACAGCAATTCTGCATTGCATCCATTAAAGGGGTTAAATCAGCCTGGGATTGCTGTGGAGTGTCCAGCATGGCTTTTATTACATCCCTGAGCGCAAATACATCACCTACACCTGCCGGGATAGTTACATCGGCATAATTAATGTAAATATGCTTTAACGCGCCTTCCCCGATGTCAATACGCACCATTTCATTTTTCACAGTGTCAATGGTTTTCACCTGTGTTTTGATAATTAACAGTGGGGTGCCGTCATTTATCACTCTGATACATGAATTGTCGTTGATAATCTGTGTTTCCATTTTTTTACCGTTTTTGTTTTTTACTCTTTTTCATTTTTTTTGACCTGGTCTGCTATTCCTTCACCGATAAGAGAGCCAACAAAACCGCCAAGCATAACAAGAGGCGCAGCGTCTTTACCGGCAGCCTTTGCATACCAGTAGGCGACAAGTGAAGTAAGCAGTGTTGCGGACGAAATAATTGTCTTCTCTTTCATGTGGTTTTTACCTCCTTTTTGTTTTGTGTTAGTGATGTAATAAACTGTACGTTGTAATCCCGGTCAGGATAAACAGCCCTGCCGATAGCAGCTTGTTTTTGACCCTAAATTTTTTTAGCTGCTTTTCATATAACAGGTTTTGGCCTGAGAGAACATCCTGCTGCAAAAGGCTTTTATCAAAGGATAGTTTCAGGCAATTGTATTGTTCCTGTTGTAATCCAATGGTGCTGTCTTTATTACTTACCTGCGCCTGAAGCGTAGCCGCCAGGTTGTCGTACAGGCTGTCCTTTTCATTGGATGATGTAATGAGGTACTGTACGGCTACATCTATACTATCGCATTGCACAAGTTTTGCAGCCGTGTCAGTTGTCTGCCCGGCATGGGCTATTAATGTGTCCACCAATTCCAGTAAAACTTTATTGTCCTGCTTTGCCTTTTGCAATTCCGATTTGGTGTTGCCCACTTTATGCTCCAAAACAATATTTGTTTGCACGAGGGAATCTACCTTGTTTTGAAAATGGGCTTCAACTGCCACACTTGTATTTTTAATGTCTGCGGGCGATTGAAGCGTTGCCGCATATACGGGCTTCTTTGGGCTATTGCTGCCGTTAAAGAACATGGTGCCGCCAATTCCTGCTATTAGCCCAAGCACTAAAAAAATTACCGAGTTTAATCTTGTCTGCATTGTTTTTTGTTTTTTAATGATGAATAAAAAATTGATAGGGTTTACAAGTTTTTACAGATGAACGAATGAGCTACTGTTCCGTATTTTGTTGTGTGCCCTTCTTCTCGAAAGTGTAGCCGAAGCATCCGGCGGCAATCAAACTGCCGAAAGTGTAGAACATAAACTCCGGTACGTCCTTGCCCCAAAACTGCTTTGCAATCCAGCTAACAATTAAAGCCATGAGCAATACGCCTATTACCATTTCCCTCATGCTGTAGCTACCCAATTTGTCCATGAGCAACTGTTGAATAAACTGTTTCATCTTCTTTGTTTAAGTGTTTAATTAATAGATAAGTCCCTAACCCCATCGCCGCAGCGATTATCAGCCCGACAATATCAATGACCGGGTGTTTTCAGGCTGCCATGCTCAATATGGATGTTTCATGCAGCAGGGTATAGGTAAAGCTGTTGCCATATAGCTGCTTGTGCCGTTCACATAAGTCCATAAAGGCATTGAAATCTTCGGCATTGGCAAATACCTGGCACCCGGCGGAAAACTTGTCAATGTATTTTGTAGTGCCTTCCTGCAAAGCCCGGTGTATATTGATGCCGAACTGCCCCGTGTCCTCGTTGCCGCTAAAGTCCAGCCTGCCATCCCGCTTGATGTCCCTGATAACCGTAACAGGGTTTCTTTGTACAAGGGCCGTGTATTTGTTCCGGTGCAATCCTATCATGTGTGAATTGAGGTATTGCCCTGCTTTCAGAATGGCCGTACCCTGCGGGTTAAGGGGATTTTTCAGCCAGTATGTCCCCGGATCGGTAGTGGCTGCATAGCTGTGTAATTGCCATGCACCTTTATCATCTTTGAAAAGGACATTTATGGTGTCATTAAACACATTGGGGATTAAACTGTCGCTTCTTAACCCGACAATGTTCAGCTCAAACGGGCGTGTAAATACCCGGTAGCCTTGCGCCATAAGCGCAGCTATCAATTTTTCTTTCATGTTAAATTTGATTGGTTAAATAATGAACTGTATCAGTTTTGGCAGTCAGGCGGCATTCTGTAAGAAAGCAGGTATATAGTCGTTCAGCCATGCTTTCAGGTCAAAACCGGGATTGGCATACCCATATACATACAGTTTGTCTGCGCTTGTTATCTCCGCTTCATCAAATTTTTCCGTCAGCACGAGCAAGGTATTAAACAGGGTTTCGCTTTGCTGTTCAGTGCGGTTGTCCACATGCCTGCCATGCTTATCCAACCCGCCCAGCCATGCCACTTCTACCGTGCCGTCTGTGGTTTGGACTGGTTTCAGGTTAATCAGCCTGCCGTTGCGGGTTATCAGGAAATGAAAGGGCAGTTTATCCAGTTCTTTAACCAGCATATCCGGCCTTGTACCTGTGCTGTGCACCACTATGTACCGCACGTTCGTGTGTTGTGTCTTTACGTTTCGCTTGTTATACATATCAGAGATATTTTACAGATTGTGTTTTAACTAAAAAATATTTGTTGTTGTTTTCAAAAAGTGTAAAGTCTAACCTTTGGGTTACTTCATTGCCAAGAACCATCATGGCAGGCACTTGTACGCTTTCGGTTGCATTCACCCAAACGGTCGCAGGCTCTTTGGTTACAATAGGCTTGCCGTCAAAACCGGACAGGCTCCATTTATTACCGTCATATTGCAGTCCCATGCGGATGAACTCCATGCGTATTTTCTGTTTCTGGTCCTCACTGCTGAAACTGCCAAGCAAACCATTTACGAGTGTTTGCCTTACGCCATGCAGTCTTTGCTGCATGAAGGCGTTGCTTACCTGCTGGTAGTCGTCCTTGTTATCAATGTTTTTGAGCAGGCTGATAACACTATTGAAGTTTTTAGCGGATGCCGCATTATACAGCTTTTGGGCAAGGGACGATAAAGAAGATTTGTCCGGGCCGCCGCCCTGCGTTATAACATTAAAAGTGCTTTCACTGATAATATTGGGCAATCCTTTTTTCTTCAGGGCATTTTGCGTTTCGCTGCCAAAATCTCCGTCTGCGCCATACTTAGGCAGTATGCCGCTGCCATACTTATTTATCAGGGCTTGCTGCAACTGCCGTACATTATCTCCTTTACTTCCTTTTTTCAGCGGGAAGTCATCCCCTGTGCCGGAAGACGTGCTTTTTGTTTTGCCGCTCTTAGTTCCTGTCGTATCAACGGGCGGGGTATAGGTGGTATCTGCGGCAGTGGTATGGTGCGTGGTATCGGCAGGGTTTACCGGGGTGGTGTTAGGGTGGATTTTCAGCAATTCATTGTCCAGGTTTTCACTTTTGGCATCCTTCTTTTTCTTGTAATACTGCCAGCCAAAGTAACCCACTACGCCTGCCGCACCTACTGAAAGTGTGGCAAGCAGTATCTTGCCAGTATTGCTTTTTGCAGGCTGTGGTAATTGCCAACGTGCAGTGTCGGGCTTAGTCCTGGGCTTATTAGCTTTGCTTTTGCTGCCGCTTTTTTGATTTGTTTTTGCTTTCATCTGTTTAATTTTTTGGTTTGCTGGTAATGATCTGCATCATAGGGTCGTACTCCCAAAATTCAAGTTCGTTTTTAAGGTCGGCTGTCAGGTCGTTTCCGTACAGGGATTTATAGACAACCCCAACCTGGTTAAATACTTCCTGTGTGGGTATTTCCAGAAATACGGCTTTAATGGCGTTCTCATCAGTTCCGGGGAAAATCCCGTATTTAATATCGAATGCCGCCTTTAACCGTTTAGCCCATGCCTGCAATTGCTCCATTGTTAATTGTTGCGGCCTTTGGGGATTGTACGTTTCCGGTTTTGCGGAAACGATGTAAAGCATTTCATCGTATTCCGTGCTTTTTAATGCCTTTTGCATATCTCCCAACATGCTGCTGTTATACAACTTCTGGTATGAGGTCATTACCTTTCGGAACTCTTTTTTATCCGGTATGTCTCTTATTGCCTGCCTTAAAGCATCCTTGTCCGTCCCCGGCCAGCCGTCATTGTGAAACGCCATTTTTATCTGTTTGGCATATGTAGGTACGCTGCCATCCTCCAATGTTTTCCGTTGCTCATTTTTTGCAACAGATTTTTTAACAATGTTCCTGCCGATCAGGAAAGTCCCACCTATTACGATAATGCCCAGCAACGAATACTGAATTTTCTCCTTCAACGAAAAACCCTGCTCTGCCGGAGCCATTGGCTGCCGGTAGGGTATAACGCCATTGTTGTATCCGTAACTCATCCGTTGCTTTTTGTTGTTTATACGCCTAAGTATTTTTTAGCGAGGGCGGTTTTAACAGGGTCGTTTGCCACTACATGCGCCAGCTTTTTCAACTCCTTCGTGGATAGCCTGTTGGCTAATACGGTCAATGCTTCAATCTTTTCATTTACCGCTGTTTGGTCTTTTCCGGTAATGGTCAGTGTTTTGCTAAATTTGTCCATGTTCTTTTTCAATTTTTACGTTAAGTAATTCTGCTACCGGGATTAACTGTCCGGGATTTTCCATCAGCTTTATCATAACCTGGTTCATAATGGGCAATTGTTCCGGCGTAAAGGCTTTTTCCATTTGCTGTATGCTTTCCAATATGAGCAATTGCATGTCTGTAAACCCTTGTTTGTGATTGCCCTGTTGTTCCTGAACGGTAACTTCGCACTCAGGTTCTGATTCGGTTTGGGGCGGTAATGCAGGCTGATCCATGCTATTTAACGCCCCCAATATGCCGGACAGTTGCGCCGCAAACGGTGATTTCTTTGCGTTCTTGTTAATGGTAAACTTTAATATTTCCGCGCCTACTTCTAACAGGTTTACGTCTTTCACCTGAAACCTGTTAGCTTTTATATGCTCCAGTTCCTCTTTGAGTATGTCGGCATATTCTTCCGCTTCTTCCAGTTTTTCTTCCGTATCTGCCAGCTTCTCTTTTAAAGAGCTTATCTGGTAATCTTTATCCTTCTCATCCATTTTTTGCTGGATGATATGGTCAATATCTCCAAGACTGCCCAACCCGTTTTGCGGCTGCTGCGGAATGGTGTTATCCTGATTTAAGACGAAAGAATAACGGGTATTGCGGTTAGTCTTATCCCCGTCATAGATAAGAAAGCTCAGGTTGCGGGTTGTGTCCCTGATTTCCTGTTCGTAATCATCAAACTCATTCACCTCATTGGTTCGGGAGACTACCTTAAACCCGTCTATGATAATTTCATAATCCCTTGCCCTGCCTTTCTCTGCTTCCCTTTGCAGGTAGCGTTTCAGGCTGTCCACTTTATGCTGGTCAAATCTTTCTTCTAATAATGGCATTCTACTTTTTATTTAAAAATTACCTGTATCATTTGTACCTGTTGGGGTAACGGACTGTAATTGGTAAGCTGCACTGCCCCTTTATGTTCGTATTGCAGTTCATTGGTAGAAAACTCCGCTGCATCGAATACCCCCATGTCGCTTTGAATACGGATACATTCTTTGGGCTGCGCCAGTATCAATAACTGTAACCCTGCATCAATCTTTCTCTGCTCCATAGGCCCTAAAACAAAATGGCGGAAACGGGTACGGTAGTTATCCTCATGCCCCAGCTCCCTCATCCTGCGTTTGATATATTCATTTGCCAGTTCCGGTGTCATACCTGTTTGTTTTGCGTTTACTTATATTTTGTCCAAAGGCATAGGGAAACGGAATAGGAAATATTCTGATTCAGGTCTTTCCCAAGCAGGTCTTCATAGCATCCGTAAAGGGTATAGCTGTCAATTGTCTCTACTGATGGTATCGGTTTGTAATCATTCTCATAGTATGGAGTAACAAACATGTTAATCAGGTCGCCGCACACATCTGTGAAACCGGGCAATAGTGCTTCTACAGGGCTGTTCCCAAAAGTTAGCAACGAGCTATAATACAGGTCTGCGGTATTTTCAGATTGCAGTTTTATTATTCCTGCTACATTCATCCCTTTCAAACGTCTCAAATCTTTTATACCGTTTATTCCGGTAATTGTCGCCTGCGTATCAAAGGCAAGCGTTACATCCTTCGGAATATTGACCTCAAAAAAGTTTAATTGACCTTTCTTGGTTACCGGAATCTCCACAATTACGCATGTTACCATCTTAGTTGTCTTTCAGTATGCAATCAAGTGTTACCAATACCCAATACGGTTCAAATGGCGCCAAAGCATCGGATGTGTCCCTGTAATCAACTTTTATAGTGCCATTGCCAACCGGAATTTTCCCGCCCCTTCGTAAAAACCTTTTGTGCGCTTCGATACTCGGCAGGTGATATAATCTTTTGCTGAGAAAACCTTCCGGTACTATTTCCTGCCTGTTGATCTCTATTTTTTGGGAGCCTCTTTGTACAAGCAGCCGTTCCCTGTTGGAATCCAGTGCTATGCCTGTAACAAAGCCTATCGTCTTATCCAGTTCATAGCTTACAGTATAGACCGCATCGGGAGCGGTAACATTTATAAGAAACCACTTATAAATAAGCCCGCTTATTGGTATCTCGTGATTTGTATTGTTATCCATTTCAGTTTTCTTTTACTGTTAAGCTGCCATTTGTCCGCCTGCACTCTGATATACCTGTGTCAGCGATACGATACTCCTTTCCCCTTGTCCGTAGCCTGCTCCCGGAAATGATGCCCATTCCTTCCGGCATTTGTCTATTGCTGCTGCAAACCTCCCCCCAAGCACGTCTTCCAATGCACCCCGCCTGCTGATTAGCTCTATGGCTGCCCTGTCCTGGCTTAGTGGAGAGAAGTCCGTCAGCCCTAATGATTGCGCTACAGTTGCCCATGAGCCGTACAGTATCTGGTATGCTCCTGCCGCCGTGCTGGTGATGCCGCCGCTTGTAACTGCGATGTTGGGATGCCAGCTATAACCTGAGAAAAGCTGCCCGCCATACAGGGTTCGGTAAGCATTTTTACCATAAGTGCCTTCTGCGTATTGTATCATGGTTAAAAATGCTCTCAGGTTGGCATAGGGGTTTCGTTTTGTCCTGTTTGTCTGCGCTTTCAACTTGCTTGAAAAGAACATTACGAGTGCAGGGGCGGCAAGTCCGGCAAGGATATATTTCCAATGTGTTTTTAACAGGTCGGCCATAAATCTTGCTTTTAAAACCGGGTAAAAAAGGTGGTAGCTACCGCCGTAGCAATAGCTACACCTCTTGACCCAGGCTTACGGTGTGGTGATCGTACCGTGCAATCCCGCATAGACATAGGTATTGTTTTGAATGCCTGTGCTTGTGCCAAGTTGCAGGGTCAGCTCTATCAGCACATCATCCATAATCAGGCGGGGATTTGCCAGTTTATAGTAGCCTATCGGCCTTGTGTGGTTGTTGAGCGATTTGAATATATAACAGCTTGTTTCAGGCATAATCTGTTTTTTGTTTGCCTTCAGGTCAATTTCACCGGAAACTATGGCAGGGTAGTTTTCTATCCCGTCATACTTTGCGGCCATGATGCTGTCTTTTCCGCCATCTGCGGCTATGCCTGCAAGGAGGATAATGCCGCTGCAAAGAAATACCTGGTTTTTTGGCAGTTTTGCCCCTGAAATGTTGGTAATGCCGATTTCCTTCGTGTCCTGTGTCTCGAACATCTTTATTGTTTTCGAGTTCACTATTTTGGTGGAATAGATAATGGTATCGGCAAGCCTCAATTCACCTTTCACAAGAGACTCTTTGATACCCGGCGGCAATTCCCCGAAGTGCTTTTCCATTTCGGCACGGGAACCCTTACTCGGTGCGCCTGTGTGGGCAAGTTTGTTAATGGTCTTTTGCCGTTTGACCGGGTTCATTCGGCGCAATGCACCAAGCAGTTCATCGCCGTCTATGCCATCAATGCCGAGCAATGCGCCCTGGTTGTTGTACTCTTCAACTCCTTCAAATTCGTACATAATTGTTCTGTTTTTTGGTTTTAAAATTGAGTGCCTTATTGTTTACTGCATTTTACCGTTTGTTTAGAGGTTGTAATCCGAAGCGTCAACGAGCGATAAATCCCCCATTTCTCCGAGGTGTCCGACATCGCCCATTCCTATCCCGTTCATCTCCATGTGCGCCATGCCGCTTTCCT
>Ga0207081_1178_pt1 | contig 11622 bp, 8 predicted proteins | sample Alteio_BWMinHeat_59_FD_153524 | JGI IMG/M metagenome (GOLD analysis project Ga0207081, IMG submission 153524) | Enriched cells from forest soil in Barre Woods Harvard Forest LTER site, Petersham, Massachusetts, United States -... | ecosystem: Environmental > Terrestrial > Soil > Temperate forest >... | reverse complement strand
AATGTGCGAAGGAGCGAGCATTGCTTAAAATACGCAAAAAAAATGAGCTCGGTTTTAAACCTGACATAAAGCCGCTTTCAAAGGATGTGCTCGGTATCACCGATGAGGCAGCCGTAAAAATATTGGAAAATAAAGATCTGTTGAGAGTGTCTCTAAGAGGTGGAGGCTGCTCTGGTTTAAGCATTCATTATGAATTTGTGACCTCATCAAGACCAGAAGATCAGCTCTTTGAGCACAAAGGCGCTAAGGTTTGCATCGATAAAAAATCCTTGAGCATGCTTGGAGGCGCAACCCTCCATGTCTCTGATGAACTCGGGGTTAAGCATTTCATATTAGTCAACAATCCCGCGGCAAAACAATGCTCCTGTGGTCGCTCATTTAGTCTGTGATTTTAAAATTTTCAAAGAACCTCTCTCTTCCATTTCGGAAATCGAAGTGGTAATTGCAATTTTTACAAATCATACCGTCGCATCCGCTGATCCGATTAACGATCATCTTACAGTGAGGGCATTGAGTATAAGAATTTGGCTGACTTAGCATGAGCTCTTGTAGAAGATTGTAGTTTTTTTGTATGTGCTCTTCTATATCTATAGTTTCTTCATCATACCAGCTGATGATTTTAATATATTCATTGGGCATCAGCTCCTCAATTTGAGATAGCTTTAATTCTTCATTACAATCCATTGCGAAGCATTGAATGGGTATTCTTTTAGCGAAGAGCGCTTGCTTTACATAATTTTCATAACAATCATCACAAGACCAATGATCATCGCAGTGATAAATTTTTTTGTCGTTGAGAATTAGGCTATAGCAAATTTCACAATTCGAATAAAAATTGTTAATTTTTTCAAAGGATTTGGGAAAATATCTTTCGATAAAATCTAGGTCTATAAGAGCATTACAATAATTACATTTTGGTAGTTGGGTTCTTGAGACATATTTTTCTATATTCTCCTTCATGCATGCGCGGCAGCTAAAATGATCATCACAGGAAAAATATCTGGATTTATCTTTAGGGATATATTCATCACAAATTTTGCAATAGCGATCTATTTCTAAGAGCTGGTTTTTATACTCAAGAAAACTATCTTCTATTAAATCTTTGATATTTACGTTGTTCTTGCAAGATCTCTTGATGCAAGTGGCATAGATGATCTCTTTTTTTAGCTGGTCCTCGATGTAATTCTCAGAGCAATCGGGGCACAGCCAATGCTTTTTACAAAGATGGACTTTATTTTTTTTTGAGGTTTTGTGTTTGCAGGTTATGCATTTTTTATCAAAAAAACCAGCTTCAGCATTGAGTGCGCACAGTAAAAAAAATGCAAAAAATAATCTAAAAAATACCGAATTCATGATCATACCAAGCCATAGATTACTCATGGGCAAAACTGGAGATATAAATTTTTTATTCCGAGCCCTCACCCTAACCCTCTCCCAGAGGGAGAGGGAATAAGGGTGGCCCCTGCAACGTATCAAATAAAGGGCCGACACAGTGGTCGGCCCCTACAATACATCAAATAAAGGGCTGATATAATGGTTAGCCCCTGCAACGCATCAAATAAAGGGCCGACACGGTGGTCGGCCCCTACAACATCAAATAAAGGGCTGATATAATGGTTAGCCCCTGCAACGTATCAAATAAAGGGCCGACACAGTGGTCGGCCCCTACGGGGAGAGGGTGAGGGGGCAATTTTAGGGCAAAAAATCTTTAGGATTTTTAAGTTTTTTAGGCAGGTATTCTTCTATTACGAAATTTAATCCGTGTAGGCTCAGGGCTTGTTGTTCAGCCCGAACTTCCATTTTTAATAATTTTTTAAATGCCTGCTGCCATTCTTTATGCGCTTGAAAAAAAGGATCGTTTTTTAAAGCATCGTGCGCTCTTTTTTTATCTTGCTCCTCTAGAGGGTGAGTTGCTTTTTTTAAGTCGTAATCTTCAATATCGTCGGGGGTGAGTCCTAAATATTTGACATTAGGCACGCAAAAAAATCTGTTGATGTGGGCAGCATTTCCTGAACCAACTTTGAGCGTGCGATAAATATTTCCGATTCCATAAGGATCGCAATCTGTGAAGGCATACACAGGTATTTTGCCGCTCTCGGATAGCCTCCTCACAAAGCGTCTGCAAGCTCTGGTTGGTACGCCTCCCATGCTTATCAAAATGCAATTGGCCGACCGCCAGTAATTGTGACTTTGCAAGCGCTGAAACATACCTTGAGTTTCGATGCATAAGATAAATTTGGCTTTGGTTTTAAAATCCAAGTGCTCAACCCACGAAGGAACAGCATAAGCGCCTGATCCAAATTTAGTGCAATCTATCTCAACCCTTTCACCGCTCTCCAAGTTGTAATCGATGACGGTGAGCTCACCGGCAACTGCTCCTCCATGTTGATCGGGAATAAATCTAAGCTGCTCTCTAGAGACCCCGCTCACTGCAAACATGGCCTCGATATCATCCATCACCGTATCTGATTCCGTCTGATCCAAAAAACGCGCATCTTGCCAGTTTTTTGATTGATAATAGGCATCTCTTTTGGTTGCAAAATCGTCAGCTTCGATCAGCTCTTTGCTTAAGGCCATCATCTTTAGGGTCTGGGCAAATGTTTTTACGGTATTTACACTCAATGTCCTTTTTTTGGTTTTTTTTCCTATCTCTAAAAACCCTGCGCTTTTATCGTATTTCACATTGCTCAAAGCGCGCACTGGCAAGCTCATAGAGGGAGCCTTTTTTTTTAAAATCGATTGATGAATGGCTAATGCTGCATCTTTGATCGCGTGAATGGTTTTTTGGTCATCTGCATAACTTTTGCTTTTGCTAATTTTTTTGGCCATCTCATCTCTCCACGACTTCTATTTTGCGCTCTGCTAATTTTACTTCTTTGTGAGCACGGCTTTTTTCTAGGATCGCTTGTAAATTGTTTGCGATGCTTTCTTTGCTTATCTTCGATCCTAAAATATCGATCAAGGCTTCTTCTATGGGGGAAAGATATTTTTCGATCACCTTACGTTTTTTGGCTTCATCAAAATGCCTTTTTCTTTTGGCGATAAATTTTGAAAGCCTTCTTCCAGACTCCATTAACGCTAAACGCAATTCCTTAATTATCTCTGGATAATGAGCTACCGCTTCTTTAGATTCTGAGGTGTAGGGTACAAAAACCGAGCTTATCGAGATCATGAGAACCATTGGTCCTAAAGGAAGTGCACCTTTTGCTTGAGAAATCCCATAAGACTTCCAAGGCGCTGAAGCCACTGCTTTGGTCATCGCGCAAGCCGCAGCCTGATATTGCAGTGGTACCCGGTTAGCGTATCGAAATATTTGCACTGTTTCATCAAAAGGTAGGGAGCGGCCATAAAAAATCCCGACCTCTACCTGAAATGGATTGCCCCGATATACTGCAGGCGGCCTCGTAACCGCTGTTACAAAGTAGCCTTCCTCTTCGCTCAAAACCGCTTCTTTGGATTCTTTCGTGATCTCGTCTAATTTTTGTCCGATCTTTTCTTTTTTAATGATGGGCAATTCTTCTTTGGTTTTTTCTTCGAGAGCCAGATCTTCATCAGATTCTTCTTCTCTTTGCTCATTCGCCATCACAAAGAACCAATAAAGGGCCTTGAGCATTGATTCTTCTCCGATGGGAGAGAGACAATTCGTCGGTGGAGGCATGAACTTGGTCTCTGCTATCGCCTTAAAGATAGCCTCTGCTTCAGTTCTCGATGCCTTACGCGCAGGCATGTAAGGATCGATGCCTGCTAATTTGCAGATCGATTTTGCTAAATCATCCGTGACTCTAGAAAATTCATTGGTCAAAAAAGATAGCAAAGTTTTATTTCCGGCATCATGCAGAAACTGCATTAGCACGCCGAGCTCTAGGCCCTGTGGATGAGGCTTAATCTCTTTTGGTTCTATAGGAAGATTTTCTAGAAGCCTTGGAAATTCATGAGTAGTGCCTTTAGGATCGATAAATAAAAAAGAAGCGTGAGGATTCGCTAGCGCAGTTTGTCTGATGTAAGCGGCTATTCCATGGCGGTTGTCTTTATAAGATCCATCGAGTGTGATCGCAATTTTAGTACCTGAGTCTTTTTGCTCCCAATGCTCATCCTTTAAAATCTTATCGCTTATAATTTGTGGTGCATTTTTTTTGGTGTCTATCTGCAATAAAATTTTATGAATGGGTCCACTCTTTTTGGTCTTTGAGATCACTTCTGAAGCCTTGCCGGTCGTCATCTGTCCATACATGACGGCAGCTGAAATTCCTATGCCCTGCTGACCGCGGCTTTGCTTTAATCGATGAAACTTTGAACCATATAGCAGCTTTCCAAAAATATTTGGCAAATGAGTTTTTATAATCCCTGGTCCATTATCTTCCACTGAAACGAAAAACCGCCCATCTGCAATTTCATCTACTTTTACTGTTAGGACAGGCATTATTAATGCTTCTTCACAGGCATCTAGTGAATTATCGACTGCTTCTTTTACGGTGGTTAAAAGTGACTTCATTGGATTGTCAAAGCCGAGTAGGTGTCGATTTTTACTAAAGAATTCCGATATAGATATTTCACGAATTTTTTCAGCCATCGCCTTGGCGTCGCGGCCTGCTTTTTTAATCATCTAAGTGGATCACTCCGAAAATTTTTTACTCCACCACAACTATAGCTGAATTGATTAAAGTCAAAATGTTTAGGATCGGGAAATAATAAAAGTAAAAAATTATATCTCGAGATAATTTTTGCCATCAGTAATAACTACCTTATTCATCATTTTTTCGATGATTAATTTTCCTTCTTGGACATTTGAAGAACAAGAAGATTTAAATATATTTTTAAAACGCGAAAAAAAACACATCAACAAAATGTTTTTAGAATTAGAAAAGTTATTTAAAACTATAACAGTCTCTATTACCAATCTTGACGGCACTGATGAAGAGATAATGCCGTTATTATTTATTTTAAAAGATGAAGAAAATAAATTTATGATCACGGCGCAAGAGTTTAATCGCTTATTTGCAAATGGCATCGTAGCTACCAAAACCAATTTTTTGATAAAACTGTGTTTTAAAAACAGCTGTGGCGATATACCAAATCTTTCATCTATTGATGAAATATCCGAGATATCAAATATAGAAAAAATTAAGAGCCATCTGACCTATTTAAATGTCATCAATTATATGGTTTTACTAAATGGTTGGGGAGGCAGCCCTTCGCTGGTAAATAGGGAAAATACATTTGAAGCATTAGGTCCGAGTTTCGACGTGGGCCAGCTTTTAAGCAATCTATACATGGCTCCGATCGACGGATCTTTGGGGCAGATGATAATGCTAAGCCCTCTTTATCTGCTTTTTTACAATGGAAATTTAAATTTCAATGGGCAAGGTGTTTCGTGGTGGAATTATTTAGCATCTGGTGACGCAGGCCTTGGTTTAAACTATGTATTAAATTTCGAACAAAACTCTAAATGGACCGAATCCTTTTTAAGCATAGGTCCAAGCGCATTAGGGTGGAAAAACCGCCTTCTCCTCGGCCTAAATTTTTATACTTCGATGGCAAATAATTTTGCATTCGGAGCTAGAGCTTTCCTAAAAATAACCAGAGATCACAAAGTAAGCTCTTTAGGTCGTTACCCACTCGATGGCAAATATGAGAGCCTAAGGGGGCTACATAAGATCGAAATAAGAAGAACTAAGGGGATCGGTGGAAGTTTTCAGCCGTTACTAAATTTCACTAATGTCTCGGTGCCGAGCATGATCGCCTTTAGCGTGGGTGCTGAATACACCAAAAAGCGTGTGATCAGAACCTACATCGGCGATGATGATTCTTTAGAAAAAGCATTCGATCATGAAAAAAAGCTGAAATTCGACAATCCTTTTTTACTAAAAGATGGTGATGAACTCTTAGAAACCAAATCGGGGCTTTTGACTGGAACTTTTGCCGTCGGCTTGCAAGCCTTTACCACGATGACGGATGTGCGGGTGGGTGGAAGCATTGATATAAAGGGAGAATTTGATCTCGCTATAAGGCGTTTACCTTTTGATCAGTTTGAGGTGAGCATCGAGCTCATTAAAATAATTGAGCTTGCACTTTTTCAAAACCTGTTAAGTGTTTTTAGTTTGGCGGAGGTAAAAAGTATCGCTCTGGCTAGAAAGCAAATCTTTAGCTTTGATTTTAAAGAAGAATCCGCACGCAAAGCTTATTTTGATCTCATTTTAAATGGGCAGCTGCCTATAGATGGGCAGATCGAAATATATACTAAGGATCATGAGCCTGAATATCTGCTGAGCTTATTTCGCTCCCAAAACGAGAGCCTGGCTAAAGGTGTTCGTCTCACATATCTGGAAAAAGTAGACTTTTCAGTAAAGAGATTGTTTGCTGGGATCACCTCACCCTTTGTTCGAGCATTTTTTGATATCTCCGAACACATAGCCAAAAAAGTTCATAACAATAGGCTCAATCTGCATTTTGAGGGTGCGGATGTTGATGTTTTGTGGAGCCAGTCAAAAATTGTAGCAACTGACGGAGTAGTTGCCCTTTATAGTGAGACCGTCGGTGGTGGAATTTCTAAAGGTAGAGGTTTTCATGGGCGGCGTTTGGATCATCTTTTTGTAACGAAACGCCAGCTTCATACGATCACAAAAAATTTTTTTGGCAATGTCGAAAATCGCTGGTTGTTTGACAGCCTCATAATCCATGCAGAGCTAAACAGCACAGTTCTTATCCGCAATGAAGAAAAGAGAATAATTAACAAGCTCAATCGTCTATTTAATACCTATATAGAGTTAACTAATGAAAAATATGCTCGCAAAGCGCGTTCAGTCATCTTAGAAAGAAGACTGGATGCACTAGATATTAAGCGCCTTTTAGATCCCATAACCAAAAACTTTATTTTCAAAGCAAGCCGTGCCTCAGGAATAGATAGTGCCAAGATAGAGATGTTTTTAAAAAAGCTAAATGGGCATAACCCCGATGAGCAAGGCGAAATTATTAAATTGTACATCGCACAGCAAGGTTTAAAAGGCTTTTCTGTAATACATCAACTTTTAGGAGCTGAACCAAATAAATTAATCTTAAGGGTTACTAGCGGCTATGAAGCAGAAATAGATAGCGCCAATGAGTTCATCATGAAATCAAGGCCACTCGATTTTCTTCGTGGAGAATCAAAAAAAAGCAAGCATCGAATACAAAAATTTTACGAAAAGGCATACATGTATTTGGAAAAGATAGAAGAGCAATTAAGTTTTCTTGAGAGAGACAAATTTTTTATCGATGAAAATAGCCCCTTAAGCCAAATTTATGGAGAAAAACAGATTGAGGCGATGATAAATGAAAATGTTAGGCAGACAAAGAAGCCTTTAAGGGAAGCATTGTGCTCACGCAGAACTGATATACATAAACTGCTCGATTTAAGTTCTCAAGGATTAAGCCCAGATGAAAGGAAGGATATTTATAAGATCGCTGGCAAAAACAGATATGGTTTACTAGAGCGATCGGAGCTTTTGTTATCAGAGCTTTTCAAAAAACCGATTCTTCAAGTTTTTCCCAAAAAAAGACGTGATCGGATGCTTAAAAAAGTTTTTAATATCATTTTAAAACTTGAAGATGAAATACATAGGATCAAAGATAAAAATATAGGAAAAGACAAAACTTCTTGGCTGATCAGGCATGAAAATGCTCTAGAAAATTTGAGATCGACGATTCCCTTAAACTTTTAGGCACAAAGTCGTACACGGAGGCGCAAAGAGATACATGAAGGCCGATGCTCTACTAGTCAAAAATTCAAAATCATCGGGCAGCAAAGAAAAGATTGTTGAAGAGATAAAAATAATGGCTAAAGAAAAAATAGAGCCGAACCTGCCGGCTATAAAAATCGAAGAGAACACAAATACTGAACATGATGCCCCAAAGAATGCAGATAATTTATTTTTATTGGCGGAGGAGCAGCTAAAAAATGCTTTTAAAGTGGTGTCGATTGATAGCTCTTTGGAAAGAATTCTTTCTCAACCAAAGAACGAAATAATCATACATTTTCCCGTACGCCTCACTTCGGGAAAAGTGGTTTTATTCAAGGGATATCGTGTGCAGCACAATAATATACTGGGGCCATTTAAAGGAGGGTTTCGTTATCACCATGATGTATATCTGGACGAATGCAAGGCTTTGTCTACTTGGATGACATGGAAATGTGCTCTGCAGCAATTACCTTTCGGGGGCGGCAAAGGCGGTATAAAATTTGACCCTTCCCAGCACAATATTGAAGATCTAGAGCGAATAACCAGGCGGTTTACCCATTCTTTAGGATCAAATATAGGGCCTGATTGGGATATCCCGGCTCCAGATATGGGAACCAACGCACAGATCATGGATTGGATGATGGACACCTACAGCAATATGGTCTCTGCTGCCGAAAAGCAAACTGTAAAAGGTGTGGTCACGGGAAAATCCATAATATGCGGAGGCATACCTGGAAGAGAGGAAGCTACTGGTAGAGGAATCGTCCATTGCCTAAGCGAGTGGGCGCGAGAAAAGCATTTGAATTTAGCAGGCGCAACCCTTGCTGTTCAAGGATTTGGCAATGTGGGATCTCATACCGCAATGATCCTCTCCCGCATGGGAGTGAGCCTAATAGCTGTAGGGGATCATGCTGGCTATTATTATCATTCCGAAGGCTTTAATCCTTATAAGGTTGCAGAATATACGCGGATCAACAGAAATTTAAGAGGATATCCAGGTGGCGAGCCCATAAGTAGGGATGAGTTTTTTCAAATCAAGTGTGACATTTTGGTTCCGGCTGCAACCGAGCTACAGATAAGAAAAAAGGAGGCCTTGAGCCTTAATTGCCGAGTAGTGATAGAAGGTGCAAATGGGCCTACTGATTTGGAGGCAGAAGAGATATTGCTCAAAAGAAATATTGATATCATCCCTGATATTTTAGCGAATTCAGGAGGAGTGGTGGTGAGTTATTTCGAATGGATTCAAAATAAGCGATCTGAGATCTGGGATATTTCAGAGGTGAGAAATCAACTCGAGCGCCGAATGCTTCATAGCTATCAGGCGGTTTCTGAAAAATCTCGTGAGCTAAAGATCGGCATGCGTACCGCTGCTTACGCCTTAGCCCTTGATCGCCTGCAAGAGGTCTATAGCCGCAGGGGTATTTGGCCATGAACGTACAGCGCGACTTACGCTGTATTGCGTTTGTTAATGTTTGTATATATTTAAGGTATTATCTATGGCGATAAAAGATGTAATAATTTGGCCGGACCCGATGCTTAAAAAAATATCCGTTCCGGTCACTGATTTCGGGGACAATACCCAAAGAGTTATAAAAGATCTGCTAGACACCATGGCCAATGAGCCGATGGCTGGTCTTTCGGCTCCGCAGATTGGAGAGTTGGTGCGCATTTTTGTCGTGGATATATCGCCAAAAAGTAATGATGGAAATGGTACCGATGGGGCAGAAGCATTTGTTAATCCAGAGATCATAAAGAAGAGCGAGGAAACCTTCTCATGGCGGGAAGGATGTGTATCGATCCCGGGACATCGCGGAGAAGTAAAGCGTTTCAAAAATATTATTTTACGCTATCAGGATTCTTTTGGGCACACCAAAGAAAGAGAGGTGATGGATTATTTGAGCGGGTGTTTTCAGCATGAGATCGATCATCTAAATGGAATTTTATGGGTGGATTATCAAACTGCTATCAAGCGAGAATTTGTCAGGAAAAAAATGATTAAACTGAAGACTTTGCCTAAAGAAGAGCAAAAATGGCCAAGAGGCCCTAAATGAAAAAAAAGAGTCTATTTATTTCAATTGTCCGATATATTTTGGGCCTATTTTTGATATTTGCCATAGTGCTAGGATTTGTGCTTTGGTGGGCGGTTGGAGAAACTCTTCCTTGGCGCTCAGACCTGCATATAGAAAGCGATCATGATGCCATAGATGCACAGGCAAAACCTGCGATAACTGTGGCAACTTATAATATAGGTCATGGTCAAGGGATCAAAAAGAATGCGTGGGATTTTCGAGATAAAGAAGTGACCATTGCTCAGCTTGAAAAGATAGCTCAAGCGATGAAAAAAATTGATGCAGATATTTTTCTTCTCCAAGAAGTGGATTTAGATTCAGACCGCACGCAGAGGATCGATGAAATTCAATTTCTTAAAAAATATTTAAGTATTCCGTATACAGCTTGTGCTCTGGTTTGGAAAAAGAATTACGTTCCTTTTCCATATTGGCCTCCCAAGCATCACATAGGCTATGTTCGTTCAGCCAATTGCATTCTTTCGAAATATAAACTCAAGAATCATCAAAGCGAAATCTTTAGTAAACCAAAAAATAATCCCTTTTGGTACAACTGGGGATACATCGATCGCGGCGTGCATAAGGTCGATGCCGTAATTGGCGATCAAGAGATAGCTATCTTTAATGTGCATTTGGAAGCCTGGGATCCTGAGACACGCGAACAGCAGATCAGATCCTTGAAAGCATTCATAGACGAGACAAAACTACCGATTATCTTAGGCGGAGATTTTAACACTTTGATGCCTACCGAAGAAAAAAAGTCCGGCTTTATAGATGAGCCAGAAGTCGACTTTTCCAAAGAAAAAACTCTTACCTGGTTTTTTGAAGAAGAGCCTGCTTTGAAATTTCCTGCAAAGCGCGCTGATCATCTGCATGCATTAAGCCGCTTAACTTTTCCAAGCGATCATCCCACTCGTCAGATCGATCACATCTTTATCAGAGGAAAGGAGCTAGAGTTCATCGATGTCTATGCGGCAGGAGATGCATTTATCGCATCTGATCATTTGCCACTAGTCGCAAAGATTGCGATTCATCCATAGCCTTTTCGCCATATTTTCTGGATTGCTTCACTTCGTTCGCAATGACAGGTTAATTGCGACTTGGGTTTTAATGGGAGTCCATTTCAATCTGATATATCTTGACAGATAGAAAAAGGAATATAATAAGGATTTAATAAATATAGGATTTTTATGAAAAATTTGCTTTTATTTGCTCTATTATTATCAAATCTTTCTCTGGGGATGCACGAGAAATAAAAAAACCAACAAATTTGAAAAAAACACCATAAATGGCCTGGTAGAAGTCACCTTGCAAAAATTTTATAAACAGGCTCAGCAGTCTGCTAAGCCTAGATCTAAAATATAAAAACCTAGGCTTGAGATAAACAAGGATTATTTATAATCACCATTATTCATTTTTTCTTTCAGCTCTTCCAAGCTAGAAGCGTGGTATCCATTACCACCAGTAAAAAAATGTATAGATTTTAAATTGGCTAGATTCAATTCATTCAGATCTTCTATCGTAACATAGTTATCAACGAAAAAATCTAGTTTTTCAAGTTCAGTGCAAAGATTTATAATCTTAAAAAGATCAGAATAAGATATAACTGCAGCTCTTTGACCAACAGATCTAAGCCCCTGTTTATGTATTTTAATATGCAGGTTTTTAAGATCTGGGAGCATATATAAAATATTTAATTGACCTATTTCTTTAGGAAAAATATTCAATCGTAAGTCTTTTAACTTAGGCCAATTAAAACATGAAGAATTATCAAATGCTGTAAGTTCTATTCTATTTCCAATTTGAAGTTCACGAAGATTTGTTAATTTAGTTAAAAACTC
>Ga0207081_1056_pt3 | contig 11712 bp, 10 predicted proteins | sample Alteio_BWMinHeat_59_FD_153524 | JGI IMG/M metagenome (GOLD analysis project Ga0207081, IMG submission 153524) | Enriched cells from forest soil in Barre Woods Harvard Forest LTER site, Petersham, Massachusetts, United States -... | ecosystem: Environmental > Terrestrial > Soil > Temperate forest >... | reverse complement strand
GTCCAGGACGCCATGCGCGAGCGCGCGCCGGAGTTTTTGGGCGATCCCGACGCGAATCTCGCCGTCGGCGTGACAAATCTTGCCCTCGAACTCAATCGCGTGGTGATGCAGACTGCCGGCGGAGTTCATCCAGCCCCGACATTCCTGGCCTGTCTGGATGAACAATTTGGCCTCATGCACTACGTAAGTGCCGGGCACACGCCGGCTTTTATCAAGAGCGGCTCGGAGATAACCCAACTGGACCCAACCGGTCTACCGTTTGGCCTCTTCTCGCACGCCACCCATGATTCGCAAGTGTCAGTGGCACAGCCCGGCGCTTCGATTGTGCTGGTTTCCAAGGGCGTGGTAGAGGTGGCCGCGGGACGCAATGAGTTTGGCGTGGAGCGCGTCCTCAAAGCGCTGGAGGAGCTGCCGTTCGGCTCGGCGCAGGACGCTTGCCATCATCTACTTGAGACTGCGGTAAAGTTCGCCGAGCAACCCTCGTCGTTCGGTCCGCAATTTTCGATTCCGGGCTTCCGCAGCATCCACGAGCCAAACGATATGACTGTCGTCTGCCTTATGCGGATGGCCAAGTCCGCCGCGGCGGTCTGAGTCGCGCTTATTCGTTCCGAGCTTCGATGTGGGCGAGAGACGCAGTCGGAGCCGTTCAAACTATGTTTAGCTTCTCGCAGTAATCGAGCAGCGCCAGCCGGTCTTTCATCCCGAGGTTCAGGAATTCGATTCCCACCCGCGCTCCTTCCACATGCCGGACGGAACCCTTAACGCTCACCAGAGGCGAATCCGAATCCAGGCGATACTCGACGGTGATTTCAGCCTCTGAGGGAAGCGGCCTTTCACAGGTGAGGGATAGCCCGCCCGCGCCGATCTCGTAGCCGCGGCAGGTTGTCGATTGAGTCTCCCATTGCAAACGAACCTCGAAGTCGAGCACCCAGCGCGGAGAGGCACGACGATTGCGCTTGCGCCGGTCCTGTGCTCGAGCTGTTGTCTTTCTGCGATCGATCATTCGGAAACCAACGGACAATTCGGTTGAGGGAGTCCATAATATATCGAGGGTGGCTGGTTTTCCCCAACGCCAAAACGCAACCAGCCTCGAAGAAACCCGGATTTCGGGTCGCTCAGCAGGTTTGGAAACGCATTGAACCCAATTTGCCTATTCCTTATTCGCGGGCCATGTAAAATTAGGGCTATAGAATCATTATGAATCGCAAGTTTCTGCTTAGCCTTTTCACTGTTTTCCTGCTTTCCGTTTCGCTCGCCGCCGACACGGTGATCGAGGAGATCATCGCGCGAGTCAACGGTTCGATCATCACCCGGTCCGATCTGGCCAAGGAAAAGGAACAGCTTCAGCAGGAGATGAAGCAGCAAAACGTCCCGGAGAGCGATCCTCGCGCCAAGGAGCAGGAACAGGACATTCTGCGGGGCTTGATCGACAAGCAATTGCTGCTCGACAAAGGCAAAGACCTCGGGATCACCGGCGACACCGAACTCGTCAAGAAGCTCGCTGATCTCCGCAAACAGCTAAACCTCGAAAGCATGGACGACCTTGAAAAAGAGGCCCAGAAGCAGGGCGTATCGTTCGAAGATTTCAAAGCGGGCATCCGCAGCCAGATCGTCACGCAGCAGGTGATCAGCCACGAGGTCGGACCAAGAATCCAGATTACTGAGAAGGAAATCCAGGACTATTACGACAAGCACAAAGCGGAACTTGAGCAGCCCGAGGCTGTGGATCTGTCCGAAATTCTGATCTCAACCGCATCGGAGAGCGTGAACGTCGATCCGAAAGCGCCGCCGCCCGCGGAGGATCCGGGCAAGGTCACTGCATCCGAAGAGAAAGCCAAACAGGTGCTGGCCAGCATCAAGGGCGGTTCAAAGTTTGAAGACGTGGCGAAGAAATTCTCAGACGGAGGTACTGCCGGAGATGGCGGAGAGTTGGGACAATTCAAACGCGGCACCCTCGCCAAAGAACTCGAGGATCTCACTTTCGGCATGAAGCCGGGGAGCGTCTCTGATGTGATTCGCACTAAGCAAGGCTACGTGATTCTGAAAGTGAACGAGCACACGCAGGCCGGAGTCGCTCCGCTGAAGCAGGTACAAGGTCGGATTCAGGAAACCCTCTATTACGAGAAACTGCAACCGGCTCTGCGCGTTTATTTGACCAAGCTGCGTGAAGAAGCTTTCGTCGACATCAAGGCGGGCTATACCGATACCGGCGCCAGCCCTAACCAAACCAAGCCGATCTACACCGCCGCCGCCGATACGAATCCGACTAAGAAGGCAAAGCGGAAGAAGAAGCTGGGAATCTTGTAGGAGTGGCAATAGGCAATCAGCGAGGCAGCGCGGCTCCAGCCTATTGCGCCTATTGCTTATTGCCTACCGCTTATTGCGGCCCCTAAAGTAGAATCCCGACACCGGGCCATGAAGCAGTTTTTCATCAAGGACGCAGCTAGTTACGAAAACCAGGTCATCACCTCTTCCTTCCTGGTTTCTTCCAAGCAAATTAAACCTAAGAAGACCGGCGACATTTTTCTTGCGCTCACGCTCTCCGATCGCTCCGGGCAGATCGACGGGAAGATGTGGGACAACGTAGCCGATGCCGTCGACACGTTTGAGCAGGACGACTTCCTCAAAATCCGCGGCCTCGTCAACAAGTATTCGAACCGGTATCAGCTCACGATTCACAAAATCCGTCGCATGGAAGAATCGGAGGTCGAATACTCCGATTACCTCCCCAAGACAACGAAGGATGTGGATGAGCTGTGGCGCACCGTAACCGCCTACGTCGCCGGATTTCAGAACGTGCACTTGAAGTCGTTGCTCGAAGCCTTCATGGGCGATCCGCAAATCGCCGAGGCTTACCGGCAGGCTCCGGCGGCGAAGTCTCTGCACCACGCCTTCATTGGAGGATTGCTGGAGCACGTGGTCTCGCTGATGAAGCTATGCGAAACGGTCGCACCGCTCTATCCGCAGATCAATCGCGATCTTCTGCTCGCAGGGGCTTTCCTGCACGACATCGGCAAGATCTACGAACTCAACTACCAGCGCTCGTTCTCCTACACCACTAAGGGGCAGCTTCTCGGCCACATGATCATCGAGCTGGAAATGCTGCACGACAAGATCGCGCTGGTCCCAGGATTTCCTGCCGAACTCAAAGTGCTCATCGAGCACTTAATCATCAGCCATCACGGCAAGTACGAGTTCGGCTCGCCCAAGCTGCCGATGTTTCCCGAAGCACTCATGCTGCATTATCTCGACGATCTCGATTCCAAAATGGAAAGCATGCGCGCCCATTTTGAACGCGAACCTGATGCCGAGTGGACCAGCTATAACGGCTCGCTCAGCCGCACGCTGTTGAACTGCGAGAAGGTGCTGGCCAAGATCGCGGCTCCCGAGCAGCCGTCGGCCGAGTCTCCCGAACCCGAGCAGATCGTGATGAAGGCTGTCGCGGGAGAGAGCGAGTAAATCGAAAACACCTCTAACCACAGAGGACACAGAGTTTCACTGAGGAAAAGAAGCTTGTGGCACAGCCGCCTCTGGCTGTGTAGTTGCTGTTTACCTCTTGGCATACTGCCTAAGGCACAGTGGTCAGATTTTCTTCCCTTATTTCTTTGTGATTTCCTCTGTGGCCTTCGTGTCCTCTGTGGTGAGGGGTTTTTCATCCTGTACAATTTCGCGCGTGCTCATCTCTAAATGGATTCTGCACTTTCTCACGGCTCTTCTTCTCTCTTGCTTCCTGATCGCCACGGCGTCTTCCCAACAGCTTGATCCCAAGCTCTACCAGGGACTGCGCTGGCGGCTCGTGGGCCCGTTTCGTGGCGGACGCACAGTTTCTGTTGCCGGGATCCCGGGAAATCCGAATGTCTATTACTTCGGTTCCGTAGGCGGAGGGGTCTGGAAGACGACCAATGGCGGCATCACCTGGAATCCGATCTTCGATTCGCAGAACGTGGCATCGATCGGCGCAATTGCGCTCGCGCCTTCCGATCCGAACACCATCTATGTCGGGACCGGCGAGCCCGATCTGCGCTCCGATCTTTCCACCGGGAATGGCATGTACAAGAGCACCGATGCCGGCGCGACCTGGCAGCACATTGGCCTCGAAGATTCGCGCCAGATCGCCCGCATCGCAGTCGATCCGCAGAATCCCAGCATCGTTTTGGTTGCGGCGCTCTGGCACGCCTATGGTCCAAATGAGCAGCGCGGTGTCTTCAAGTCCAGCGATGGCGGTCAGACGTGGAAGAAGGTCCTGTTTAGCGACAGTGAGACCGGCGCCGTCGATTTGACGGCTGATCCCGACAACTCCCACACGCTGTATACGGTAATGTGGCACGCGCAGCGTCCGCCATGGAGTCAATATCCGCCCGACAATGGACGTGGCACGATCTATCGCTCGACCGATGAAGGCGAGAGCTGGACGAAACTGACCAGCAGTGGGCTTCCGTCAGGAGATTGGGGTCGCGTGGGCATTCGCTCCGCCGCAGGAGCATCAGGCAAGCGCCTGTATGCGCTGATCGACCACAAGGATACAAAGCTGGCCGGCTTTTATCGTTCTGACGACGCAGGCGCGTCATGGTCCCGTATTGGAACCGACTCCCGCATCCTCGGCCGTCTCTGGTACTTCGGCGAAATCGACGTCGACCCCAAGAATCCTGACGTAGTCTATTTGCCGAACGTCTCCATCTATCGCACCAGCGACGGCGGCAAGCAGTGGGAGGCCATCAAAGGCGCGCCCGGCGGCGACGACTATCACGCGCTCTGGATCGATCCGACGAATCCGCAGCGGATGATCACCGGTAGCGACCAGGGCGCAACCATCAGCGTCGATGGCGGCAAGAGCTGGGGCTCCTGGTACAACCAGCCGACGGCCCAGTTCTATCACGTAATCACCGACAACGAGTTCCCCTACCACATCTACGGCTCGCAGCAGGACAGCGGCACTGTGGCTATCGCCAGCCGCAGCGACTATGGCTCGATCAGTTTCCGCAATTGGTACTCGATCGGAGCGGGCGAGAGCGGCTACATCGCGCCTGATCCAACCGATGCGAATACGGTTTACGGCGGCGATCCTTACGGACCAGTGCTGCGCTTCGACCGGGTCACCGGCCAGTCTCAGGATGTATCGCCCCTGCCTATGCAAGCCTTCGGCAGCGACATCTCACAACGCAAGCTGCGTGCGACCTGGACCTCGCCAATCGTGATCTCTCCACGCGATCCCAAAACGGTCTACTTCGGAGCGCAGTATCTGCTGCGCTCCACCGACCACGGAATGAGCTGGCGAAAGATCAGCCCCGACTTAACCGGTGCGAGCGAGACTGATGGCAATTCTGGCTCAGAGATCTCATTCAGTCCCAAAGATCCAAGAATCATCAAGGCGCACACTTCGGGCGTGATCTACACCATCGCTCCTTCTCCGGTTGATGAGAACTTGATTTGGACTGGAAGCGACACCGGCAGGATCTATATCACCCGCGACGGCGGCAGAACATGGAATCAGGTCATGGCGCCGCTGAGTCCGTGGAGCAAAATCAGTCTCATCGAGGTAGGACATTTCGATGCGGGTACGGCCTATGCGGCGATCGATCGCCACCGCCTCGATGACATGTTCCCGTTGATCTATCGCACGCGCGATTACGGCAAAACCTGGACGAAGATCACAAATGGCATAGCGCTTAATGCCTTCGCACGCGCGCTGCGCGAAGATCCCAAGCGCAAAGGCTTGCTCTTCGCTGGCACTGAATTCGGCGTCTACTTTTCCATCGACGATGGTGACCACTGGAACCCGCTGCAGCTCAACCTGCCAGTTACTCCGATCCATGACTTGGTGGTCAAAGACAACGATCTCGTGGTGGCTACCCACGGCCGTTCGTTCTGGGTGCTGGACGACATTTCGCCATTGCGAGAAATCAGATCCAATGCCATGAGCGATGCGGGCTATCTGTTCAAGCCAATAAACGCGCTGCGCGTCCGGCGCAGTGTGAACAGCGACACGCCGCTGCCACCGGAAGAGCCGCAGGGTGAAAATCCACCGGCAGGAGCGATTATTTACTACGAGGTCGAACCCCAAACTGCTGGCGACGTTACGCTCGAGTTCCTCGATCAATCCGGCCAGCTGGTGCGGCGCTATTCCAGCAACGACAAACCCCGCACTCCGCGCACTCCACCGCCATTCCCCAACTACTGGCTGCCAAAGGCCGAGATTCTCTCGGCTGAGCCGGGCATGCATCGCTTTACCTGGGACCTGCGCTACTCGCCTCCGCCAGCGGGAGGTGGTGGATACAGCATGGCTGTCGCAAACAAACAAACTGAGTCTCAGCCTCAAGGACCGTTCATTATCCCCGCCAGCTATCGCGTGCGCCTCACCGTAGCAGGCAAGACCTATGAGCAACCCCTAGAAGTCGGGCCCGATCCACGGGTGAAGACTACGCCTCAGGAGTTCGCTCAACAGTTTGAATGGGCGAAACGCATCTACGACGGTCTAGGCGAAGCCGCAGAAACGTTGCGCGAGATCGATCAGCGTCGCGCGCAACTCAAGCAGCAGCCCAATGCGGAACTGGATCGCAAGCTCGTCGCAATCGCCGGTCACGCTCGCGGTGAAGATGACGAAGAGGGTGAATCCGCCTCCGCGGTGACGTTGCGCACGGTCAGCGCATCGCTTTCACATTTACTCGCGGTAGTCGAGAGCGCGGATGCTGCGCCGACGAAGCAGGCGACAGACGCCACCGAGGAAACGCTCAAGCAATTAGCGACGCTGCAGTCGCAGGCAAAGCAGGCGCTACATCCGTAATGTAGATGGCAGAGGTAACGAGACAGGTGAAAGGGCACGACTTCTAGTCGTGCCGAAACGGTACTCTAAAGTTCGGGCTTTAGCCCTGGCATTGGGCAGCCACCAAAAACCCAGCGGCTAACGCCGGATTTTGACAGATGCTTACAGCATGACTAAAAGTCATGCCCTTTCACTTTTTATCGTTCAGGCCAAGACTTATAAAAACGCCCCATGGAACCTCTCACTCACTTCCTCACCGGCGCATGCATCGGACGGGCGGGATTCAACCGCACCACCGCCTACGCCACATTGATGGCTACGCTAACGGCTGAATTTCCTGACGTCGACATTCTCTGGAACCTTAAGGGACCAGTGGAAGCGTTGGCACACCATCGCGGTTTCACGCATTCATTCATCGGCGCGCCGGTTGACGCGGCTATTGTGCTCGGCTTCGTTTATGCCTTCCACAAATGGCGGACAGCTCGCGGCAAAGCGCCCCCGTTACCTCCGCGCTGGGGAATGCTGTTCCTGATTGGGATCGTCGCCGTACTCAGTCACATTCTCCTCGACTTCACCAATAACTACGGCGTACGTCCGTTCTTGCCTTTTAACTGGCATTGGTATTCGTGGGATATCGTGTTCATCATCGAGCCGCTGATTCTGCTGGCGCTGATTCTCGGTCTGGCTTTTCCGGCCATTCTTGGGCTGGTCGCGAGTGACATGGGAGCGCGGCGCGAGAAATTTCGCGGTCGCTGGGGCGCCATCTTCGCACTTCTCGCCATCTGCTCGTTGTGGTGGGTGCGCGACTATCAGCACCGCAAGGCCGTGACTCTGCTAAGCTCCACCGACTATCGCGGCGAGACGGTGAAGACCGCCGTCGCCATGCCATACCCGGTGAATCCGTTCGCCTGGGCGGGCGTTGTGGAGACCGAGAGTTTCTACGCCAAGGCGCCGCTCGATTCGCGCAATCGCGACGTGGACCAACTGGAGAGCGCGCAGATACTGCGCAAGCCCATAGAGACGCCAATCACACTGGCCGCGAAGAAGTCTCCGCTCGGGCTGGTGTATCTCGATTGGGCACGATTCCCGTTCCTCGAAACCGAACCACTGCAATCTCCTGAAAATGGGTATGTAGTGCGCTTCCGCGACCTGCGCTTCAACTATGTGCCGTTCAATTTCGGCGAACAACCGCGCGGCCGACCGACGCTGAGTGCGACCGTCGTGCTCGACAAGAATCTACACGTCGTGGAGATGAGCATGGGGAATCGCTCGGAGAAGCCGTGATATCTGTTCTGTCGGCCTAACAGGACCACAATTGCTGGGTTGACGAGTTCCCATCCCCGCCCGGAGAATAGAAGTTCGCCGAGGTCTAATAATGTTGGCTTATCTATTTGTCGTATTGGCTGTTGCAGTGAGACTGCTGCCTCATCCCTGGCACCTGACTCCGGTCGGGGCTGCATTGCTCTTCTTCGGCGCCAAGCGTCCCGTGCGGGAATGGATCGCTCCGCTCGCCCTTTTTGCTTCCGCAGACGTTTACCTCACCACGGTTCACTACCGCATGCACATGTCTGCCGACTATCTCGTCACGTGGGCCTGGTACGCAGCGGCGATGGGTATCGGATATCTGTTGGTCCGAAAGTCTGATCCGGTTCGAGTCGTGGGAGCGTCCTTGGCTTCTGCCATTTCGTTCTTCCTGGTCAGCAATTTTACGGTTTGGATGTTCGGGAACATGTACGCCAAGACATTCGCCGGCCTGGTGCAGTGCTACATCATGGCGATCCCGTTCTTCCGCGGAACCTTCGCTTCCGATCTGATCTACACGCCGGTGTTGTTCAGCGTTCCGTATGCATTGTCGCTAATTGACAGAAGGACGGCAGAAGAGCGGTTGCGGGGATAGGCTAGAGACCGGTGGTGCCCGGCCGCCGGTTCTTTTGCTTGGGGCTGACGTTTCGCAATGCGTGACTCAACGCGACAGAGCCTGTCAGCCCGGCCGAGGGCGGCCGGAACCACGGACTTATCGAGCTCCGGACTCCTTCGTTTGTATCAACAGCCACTCGCCCGCACGCCTGATGAACGTATCCGCAAAGCGCACGTGCGCGGTCTGCAACTTGTTCTTGCTTACCAGGACTGACTCGTCGCGCTCTCCCACCACCGTCGCGCGATCTCCATTCACCTGCACCTGCATGTTCTCCGGCTGTCCGAATGTGCCGGCGCGACCCTGATGGATATCGTCAAGAAGGTTGAACTTGTCTTCGGAATCTCCATTGGCGCTGATCAGGCGATAGTCGTCGGTTAGGATCCGTTCCAAAATGGAAACCTCTCTGCCGTTGATCGCTCCGGAAATCTCGTGCTCCAGCGAAATCAGCGTCTGCTCCACGAACTGCACCGGCTGGGCCGGTGGATTCACCGCTTGCTGCGGCGACCTCTGAGGTGCGGGAGCCTGTTGCTGCGGCCGAGATCGTTGCGGAGCGCCGTTTGCAGGCACATCCCCCGACGGCCGATTTGGATACTGCTGTCGTTGATTTGCAGACCCCTGCCCGTTGTTCCCACCCTGCGTGCGCGTCTGCTGTTGAGGCGCTGCGTCCCCGACCTCCCGCCCGTCAAAAATGATGCGTGACTCGGCGCCGAAACGCTTGTAATTCGTGTAATTGACGGTTTCAACCACGTGCACGGTCTGTTCGCTGAAGTGCAGATAGTCGTCCGACTTGGTATACGACGGGAACCAATACCTATCGTCGACTAGCTCGCGGTAGGTGGTGAAACTGGGAAACAGATTCTCGTTCTTTTCGTCGTAGATGTCGGGCACGGCCTTACCGGAAGTCTTCACAATCTGATAGCCGTTCACGTCTACCCAGATCCGTCCTTCGAAATAGCGCCGGTTTTCCTCCATCGCTTTTGGCGAAATGTCGAGGACATAGCAGTGCGTCCCACTGGTGTCTTGTTGGCCGCGATAGCGGATGTTGTAATCCGGGATTTCGTCCGTAGTGAGGACGAAGGGCATGCGATTGCGCAGGTCATCGATATCTTCAGGGGTCATGGAAATTCTCTTCAGCGTGTCGCGCGGGTTAGAAGCTTGTTTTACTACGCGCTCACCCTGGTCATTGAAGGTGACGTCGACGGTATCGTCATACTCGCCGTCGGCGAATCCGTTGTCGCTGATGGTCTGTATGCGAGAGCTTTGCCGGTAGGTGTAATGCTCGCGTGCCTGCTTGTACTCCTGCTCCTTCGCGGCAAAGCGAGAGATGATCTCTCGAACTGTGATGCCCTCAGGCAACGACGGATCGAGATAGGTATCCTCCTGCTGCTGCTGGCGCTGCGCCCAGGCCGAAACGGCGAGCAGGAGCACGACAATCATCCCTCTCGCGAATCGCCGGACACTGCGGGTCATATAGGGAAAGAACACAGAATCTGCAGATTAGATGCCCCAGGAGCGAGCTTGGCCCTTCAATTCACCCCGCCAGAGACTTTGCCCGCTAACCTGATCTATAGAAGAATAGACGTGGACGATGGCGAAAACGTCTCAAGTCCCTGCACCAGCGAAATGCCTCGAAATGTTTTCACGCAAGATCAGAGTCGAATACGAGAGCGATGGTGAACGCAAGCCATGCGAGCTGAAGTGGCTCGACAGCTTTTCCATGCGTAATTTCACGAACGATGCCGTCTTTGACGATACGCTGCCGGTAAGCGATGGCCTGATGGAGATCGGCGTCCGCGTCCCTGTAGATGCTCTCCGAAGCGCGATGGAAGATTGGCTTCGTCGAAAGAGCTACATCGGCAAGCAAGATCGTCTGGTAGTAACTGAAGATTCGGGTCAGGGTTCACTGACAACTGATCACTGAGTGCTAACCGCTTCTATTTCAGCACCTCTGGTGAAAGACTCCCTCGTTCATGGTGCTTGCGCCGCATAGTGGACGGTCGAATCGACGTGGGTATGTTCAAAGTCACTGTTCGAAAGCGATATCGAAATATTGCGATTTAGCACAAACAGCGCTTTGAGCCGGAACTCGGTTCCGAAGCTGGTTGGGAACCAGACACCATCCGGCTGCCGCTTGTAACTAACGCTGAATCCCAAATCCGGAAGATTCGTGCCCAGCGCAGTTCGCACGAAGAATGGAATCTTGCGCGAGAGTTTGGTAAACACGAGTACGGGTTGGAAATCCTCTTTGTCGATGAAGGCTTCGCCGGCCCAATCAACGTCGCTCTTGTCTTTTGGTTCGAAGCCGAGGCGATAAACACTGCGTCCATTCATTGCTTGCTCACCCAGCATCTTGAACTGGTATTTCTTCTGTTCCTTCGACGAAAGCGGGAACAAGTCCACGGCCAACCCATCTTTCGATCTGTTTTCATCAGCCAGGTCTTCCCTGACGTCAGAAACTAGATCGCTTCTGAAGTCGGAAACTAGATCGTTGTCGAGGCTCGTTGACGGAGGCGCCGGTTCAGCAGAGTAGTTTAAGTACTGTCCCTTATGCCAATATTTGCCCAATAGCTGCGTCAGCTTCTTGCTCGATGCCTGCGCGCCGGGAAAGACGTCGTAATCAGCGGCCTCCTCGCACATGAGCTTTCCGTTCGTCTTCCGGCTGACGACGTGAACATGCTGCTTATAAACGTATTGCCTGCGCAGTTCCTCGGCGCGATCCTGGTTGGCGGCGACGCGCGCCATGATTTCATTGGCAGAAAGCGGTTCAACGTTCTGGGCTCGCACCCAGCCAGAGGATGCCAGAAGCACGAGAGGTAAAATCGCGAGGTTGTGACGCAGGAGAAGCTCTCCACAGAACACTTACGCCAAAGGACTTGAGGAGGAGGCAAGAAATTAGCGGGGAACCAGCCGATTGGTCCCGGAACTCGGAAGAGGCTAAGGTCAGTTGCGGCGCGCGATCTGGAAGAAGCGGAGCTCGTAGGTCCCGAATGCCCGGTTACTTCTGGAAACGCAGCGATTCAGATATCTCCGGCGC
>Ga0207081_1177_pt1 | contig 11743 bp, 17 predicted proteins | sample Alteio_BWMinHeat_59_FD_153524 | JGI IMG/M metagenome (GOLD analysis project Ga0207081, IMG submission 153524) | Enriched cells from forest soil in Barre Woods Harvard Forest LTER site, Petersham, Massachusetts, United States -... | ecosystem: Environmental > Terrestrial > Soil > Temperate forest >... | reverse complement strand
TCTCTCCCTTCGGGGGGCCGGAGGGGCTACTTCTTCCACTTTTTGAGATCAATATCTTTCAGTGCGTTTGCAAAACTCTTGGCCCAGTAATTCCTGAAGCCAATGCCGCCGGCGCCCTCTGTTAGCTGCCTCGTAAGCAATACCGTTTTGCTGCCCATATTTACAAACGTTACCCACATGGAAGCCTCATCTTTATCCTTGCTCATACCCTCCACAAAGAAAAGCATTCCCAGGCCTGTATTCCCTTTGAAATCATATTTTGAAACCAGCGACGATATTTTATCCTCCGTAAGTAACTGGTAATCTCCGTTGCTACTTGTAAAATACTCGCCGGTTGACTTATTGTTTGCATTATCTGTTACGGCTAAGGCGTAAGTCACATTATCCCGGTTTACAGCGTCTGCTACATTGTATTTCTTTTCCTCCTTCACAAAAAGCTCATTCCATCCGGGAAAGTATTTATTGCGCATATCATTGCTGGTGATCTGGCCCGCGTCTTTAAACTGGTTAGCGGTGCCAATGAACTTCAACTGCGTAAAGTCCAGCCCCAGCCATGTTATTGGAGTGTTTCCAAAAATATCCGATTTTGTTTGGGCATTCGCGTTGTATACCAAAGATGCTGCGAGGAGAAACAAGAAGATCTTTTTCATAAAAAAGGTAATTTGGTATGAAATTAGAAATATCTTTTAATATTTCATAACCGTGGGATGAAATGGATGCAATTCAAATACAATCTTCGCATAATAATAAATGTAATGACTGGCATTAAAATAGCCTGAAAGGCTTAAATATCGATAGCCGTGGGTGAAGCCCACGGACAAATAAATCATTAACGCAGCCCTGAATGGGCTGAATAAAACCGCGAAGATTGAAATGCACCCAATAAAATTAAAGTTGGAGATGATAATTCTATAGCAGAAGTATTCTAAGGTGCGTTATTGCTTCACAAACTTCCACACATCTACCCCGTTTACTTTTACGAAGTATATCCCATTCGGCAGCTTTGCAACATCAACTTGCAGCGTCTTGGAGTTGTATTGATTACTGTACACTGGTTGCCCAAATAGGTTGCTGATGATTATAGAGGTTATCCTGGCTGAGGCGGAGATGGTTAGATATGTAGTAGCGGGATTCGGATAGATATTTATGGCGTTTGTTGGCGTAATTTCCTTCACTTCAAGCCATTGCCCGCATGAAACGCCATCAACAAAACTATAGCTCATTATATTTGTCATCTCATCAGTATAACCAATATAGATTAATTCGCAGGCAGGAGCTACGGAACAGGTGGTAGAATCATAAGTAGGCAGAAATCCTTGTTTAAATTTAGCATCGAAAGGACACCCTTCAAATATCCAGGGCTTGGTCGATCTGTATGCCGGGCTTAATGGCAGAACGATGTATCCGCCGGGTAATAGTAATATACGAGGTCTGCAACGGTATATTCCTCCGGCATCCGGGTTAGAAAAACCAATGAAGTATCTGTATGTAACGTATCCACATAATCCTCTGTAAAGAAACTGCTGCTGGATCCGCTGTCGTATAAATAGGTGTGTGTACCGCTGATTAAATGATGCATTGCGTAATTAACATGAAAGGAATCAACGATCGTCTTATACAGTACACTGTCAGAGTGGGAATAATTAGTTACATAATCATTCGTGCAATTGGTCCAGGTCCCATAATTTCCTGCAAACAGGTCTCCTGCACTAAAATTATACATCTCCAGGCTGGTAGGATTGTGATAAGGGACTATCGAAAATTCCGCGTTACCTGCTTGTGGACCATAACCGGAAGGGCCGTGGCTTACATAGTCCAGGTACCGATCATTTCCTGCCACATAATAGCCGGCCGAAGGAGAATAATAGGGGAAAGTATAAAGATCAAATATTTTTATAAAGCCGTTGTTTTTGCTAAGCAGGATATTGAAATTGTTCAGAGAGTCAGTAACATCAGCTAAACCACTGTGGTAGGAATTAATAACGACATTCTTTACAGAGTCAACTGCACCCAATATGGTCATAGTGTCTACCGAGGTAACTTTAGCAATATAGGTGTGATTAAGGGTGTCGCTATAAAATAACCACGTATCTCCTGTATTAGCCAGTGTTTTGATAACAACTGTATCACCCCATATATCATCAAACGAAAATGTTCCATCGGGCGACTGAAGCACTCTTCCTCCCAGCCAACTGCCTTTTTTAGTGAGGCTGGAATATCTTGTGGTTTTATACGGAAAATAAACTATAGCCCCACTAATTGTTTGCACCGAGTCTATACTTATACCCCTGAGATAATTGTTTTCATTGATAAAATAATGCTTTACGCCGTTTTGCAAGCATTGATAATTTTGCCCTTTACAAAAGTTGCTCATCAACAAAAGGTAGACAATTAAGATTCGTTTCCTATGGCTCATTATATAGTAAATATAGCCATTTTTTAGGTGTGGTGATGTTCTGTTGGACAGATGTGTTCATAGCTGGTTGAAGCATTAAGCGAAGCGTCACTTCGATCCGGCAATAAAACAAAGGCCAATTCGGTCAGATTCATACCGCTGGGGCGCAGCAACTAAGTGAAAGCAACCATTTATTAAGAAATTGATTATCAGCGCTATAGGATGTCGTTGCATAGGCTTCAATTATTTATATTATTTTTAATATTATATATTAATTACCCTTATAACACAGCACTTTTCAAAAAACAGGGCCACTGTGCTGTGTCAGGCACTCCAAAAACAAACAGCACTTTCCCAAAAAACAGTGCGACTGTGCTGTGTTATACTGTTGTATTATTTTGTTGTTTTCAAAAAACCCGCAGGCTCTATGTAATGCAACCAATAATTTCACTGCCATTACGCTACTTCAAAAATTAACAAACAAACTTCACATCAAAATTTTCCACTCGCAATTATCTCCCGTATTTTTGTATAGTATTCGGACGTGGAACTAATAACAGGCTCTGCGATCTTTGCGTGCACCTCTGCGATCTTTGCGTGAAATTTTATGTAGTATCGCATTAAAACAACAAACAGCTTGTACCAAATAATTTTAAAAGCAGTTCTAAGTGAAGATGACAAGTGCTTTCTGTCCTGGAAACTTTTATCACTTTGTACCTACTTGCAACTCATGACTTACGACTTAGAAAAACATAGGGAGTCCTCCCCAACTTTACATATGTTACCGCTTGATAATGCCCGGTTAACCACGTCCACAAACCCTAAAGCCCAATTACAAATGAGAGAGCAGAAATCACAAGAAAAACATAGGGAGTCCTCCCCAACTTTACATATGTTACCACCTGATAATGCCCGGTTAACCACGTCCACAAACCAATTACAAACCAGAGAGCAAAAATCACAAGAAAAACATAGCGAGTCCTCCCCAACTTTATATATGTTACCACCTGATAATGCCCTGTTAACCAAAGCAACAAACCCCGAAACCCAATTACAAATTAGAGCGCAAAAAAATCACTGGAAAAACATAGGAAGTCCTCCCCAGCTTTACATATGTAACCTCAGTGATAATCATCCCGTAGTAAAGATTACAAACGCTAAGCCATATTTTAAAAAACAGGGTTGCCCTAATATTAAAAACCGGCGCCTTTCGGTCGCTGGAAAATGGTCCATGCAACCGGAATTGATCCGGCAAAAAATTTGTCTTAGAAGCCAGGGAATAACATAATTCTCAGTATATTTGCAACTGAATGTTAGTTGCAAACGTTTGTGAGCAAAATTGAAAAACTTTTAGAACGATTATTATCAAACCCTAAGGACTTTACCTGGGACGAGCTTATAAATGTTTTAGCCTATTTCGGGTATCGCGAAAATAAAGGAGGCAAAACCGGTGGTTCAAGGAGGAAATTCATTGATGCCGGTAAAAATATAATAAGCCTCCATAAACCACATCCCGGCAATATTTTGAAAACTTATGCTATCAAGGAAATAAGGAAGGATGACGAAATAAAGTCCACTAAGTTAAATAGTTATTTTTCTTTTATGCGAGGCGCAAAATCTGCGAATAGTGAGCTATTTAAAGACTTTTGCAACGAAGCAGAAATGGAAAAGAACAGTTAAATTGGTGGACTTTATTTTGTTATCCTTCCTAATTGAACATTTAAAAGAAAAAGGAAAAATAAATCATGAATGACATAATAAAACATAAAGGCTATTATGCCACTGTACATTTTAGTGCAGAAGATGAAGTTTTTTATGGCAAAATTTTAGGGATAAATGACCTTGTTACTTTTGAAGGTTCATCTGTAATGGAATTGAAAAGTGCATTTAAAGAAGCAATTGAAGATTACATAGAAACGTGCAAAGCAGCCGGAAAAGAGCCTGAAAAGACTTATAAAGGCAGCTTTAATATACGCGTTTCCCCTCATTTGCACAGGGAAGCCGCTTTTGTCGCTTTGCAAAAGAATATTACATTGAATGATTTTGTACAGGATGCTATTAATTACGCTGTACATCACAAAGATGAGATCACAAAGAATTTGGTCGCGTCACGGTGAGATTTTTAGGTTTCCCGGCTGGCAGGCGTTAACACCGCAGCCTTTTATGCATATTATTCAGCCTGTTTGCAACAGGAACTAACGTATTCCATTTTTAGCTCCTATTTTTCCAGCGAATGGATCCCATGAAACAGCCTGCCCCAGCGCATATCTTTAAAAAGGTTTTCGCCATAGCTAAGCCACACAAAAGCCGCCTTGCCCACTACATGGTCTTCCGGCACAAAGCCCCAGTAGCGGGAATCAAGTGAATTATGGCGGTTATCCCCCATCATCCAGTAGTAATCCATTTTAAAGGTATAGGCGGTCGCCTCTTTACCGTTGATAAGGAATTTACCATCCCGCTCCTCCAGTGTATTGCCCTCATACCTGCTAATGATGCGCCGGTATAGCGCAATATTCTGTGACGTCAGGGGCACGGTAACGCCCGCCTTTGGAATCGTTAATGGCCCGTAATTATCCCTGTTCCACTTATAGTTTGCTGTGTCTAAAGGGAAAACCCATTCGCCGGGCTGTGAAGGCGCCACACCCGCAGGGCTGCTCATGTACAGGTCAACAGATGTTACATTGGCAGCTTTCCTTACCGCATCCAGTTGGTCATTTGCTATGTTGTAAGCATACATCCCGTTATTTATCCTTTGCAGCAATTCCACATTATCATCCACAGCAGGCGCCATCCCGTTTGTCTTCACAATATAGTTCAGTTTTGAATGTGGGTAGACGGTTCCTGGCTGGCCGTTTACATATACTCGCGCATTCTTTATTTCTATTACATCCCCCGGCAGGCCTATGCACCTTTTTATAAGGTTCTCCTTTTTATCTACCGGCCGCGTAACCACTTTAAACCTGCTCATCACATCATCACGCCCGTATAAGCGGCAAGCCTGGTAGTAGTCCATTTCGGGCTGGTCTGCCAGAGAGGTGTCCCCACTTGGGCCATTAAATACCACCACGTCATTACGCTCTATATGCCCAAAACCGGGAAGGCGGTGATACTTCCATTGCACCGCTTCACTATATGATTTGCTATCCGTTATTGGCAGCGTGTTATGTACCAGCGGCACAGCCAGCGGCGTCATAGGTATGCGGGCGCCATAGGCCATTTTACTCACAAACAGGTAATCATGTATCAGCAAAGAGCCTTCCATAGAGCCGGATGGAATGGTATATGCCTCAAAGAAAAAAGTCCGTATTAGGGTTGCCGCTACGATCGCAAATACTGCCGCATCGAGCCACTCCCGCCAAACGGGCTTTCTCTTTTTCACAGTAGTTTCGGTTGTTGTAACCGTTTCTTTTTTTCTCCAAAAGGCCATGACGATAAAATATTAATGGTACAAAATGAAATAGTATATGGTCAGCAGTTCAGGGAAATCATTTAATCAGGCTAATCATGGTTCAGACTTAAATTCTTCTATTTCTTTAAGGTTTGCCAAAATGCTATGAATGTTATTAAGGTAAGCCCGGCGATAGACTATTAGTGAGAAAATAATACCCAATACCAGCGTAATCACTGTTTCCATAACCGTAAAGGGAAGATAATCAAGTGCACTTTCATGCCTTACCCATTGGAATACCAGTATATAAACGGCAGGGGCTACAACAAAAAGCGCCGGGATAGACACGAATCGTTCCCTAATAATAAATAGCCGGAACCACTGGGTTTTTCTTGCAGTATCAGTAACAGCACCTGAACTAATGTCAATCCTGAAAAGATAGATCAATTTAAAAATGCTCAGCGAGAGCTCAATGAGAAAAGCAGCTATAGTAATAATGTAGGAAATGAGCATTTCCGGCCTGTTGCCAACTTTGGCGCCCATTAATAAAAACAGGGCTAAAAACAAAAGCGTTAAAGAGCCTATTAAATATTCCGTATTCTTTATTTTCTCCAAGGAATTATGAGATATGTCAAGGATGATGCTGCCGGGCAGATGATCGTTTACAGCGCTCACCTTTTTCAGCTCATTTTCGTGCGCCTGCCAAAGGCCTTTCATTGTTTCAAGTTCCATATTGTCTGTTTTAGTTTATCGGGATTCGTTGCGCTTGCTTTCTTAATTTCTCCTTTATCCGCCCCAGGCGTGTACCTATATTAGTTACCGTAAGCCCCATAATGGCGGCTATTTCTTCATAACTGTTATTTTCCAGGTAAAGCAGTACCAGCGCCTTTTCTAATTGCGGCAACTGCCTGATAAGCTCCCACAGTAAAAGGTATTCATCGTTCGAATCATGAGTAATATCTGCTACCAGCATAAACGAATCGTCGAATGGTATTTCTGTAAACCCGGTTTTGTTACTTCTTTTATAACTAATAGCTGTGTTCAGGGCTATCCGGTAAAGCCATGTGCTCACTTTAGCTGCATTTTGAAATTTAGGGAATGCAATCCATGTCTGTAATATTATTTCCTGGTACAGATCCTTATAGTCTTCCCGGTTATTGACAATATACAAATTGCAGACCTTGTGAATAAGCCTTTCGTTTTGTTTAATAAGCTCCATAAAATCATTGGTCTGTTGCTCGCCGGGCTTCATTTTGCTTTTGTGTACTTTATTAGTCGAAAGTTTTGGAAAAAAATCACAAAGTGCGGCATTTATTTTTGTTAATAATAATAAAAGAGGGCCGGAAAGAGTCGAAAACTTAGTGTGCCCATAAGTAAGGGCAGACAAATTTACAACCAGCAATGGCACGATTTTCCTTGTTATAGGATCGTGGGATCATAGCTGATCCGTACTATAACAATTACTTTGAAAACTATTTTATGAAAAGAAAAATCATCTTATTTTTTGCACTTGCAGTTCTTGCTATGAATTTTAGCTCTTGCATTGTTCACGAACACGACGGTGACGGGCATCGCCATTGGCATCATCATGATGATGACCGGGACAGAGATCATGACCACCGCTAAGGAACGGTGACAAAATAAGGCCGGGCCCGAAAATCAGTACGGCAAAAAATCCGGAATTAGTCATTCAGCACTAATTATTTACGGTGTATTAATTATTCCGGTCTGTTCCTTTTATGGTTTATTCAAAAAGATCAATTGCCCCAGGTGATAGGCTAGATGGTTAGTCCTGCTGACCAGGACATTGAGCCTGTTTCGGTGTGGTTCTTTTGCAAAATCCTCATCTGAAACGGAACTGTGTTTTTTAAACCAGTCTTCCGGTTGCAATGTCTTGAAATGTTTGGCTAATGTCTCATTCACATCTTTCCAATATAGCCTGAGGTCCGCAGCAGATGGCATTTCTTTTGCAGCTTTGTCGCTGCTTGTTATAAATATTTCATCTAATTGGCCATAATGGTGTTTTTCAAAGTTAAAAAGGGGTAGCATACGGTCGTGCACCGCTGTAAGATGCCCCAATAAATAGATGCCCCTGTTCCTGCCGGGGGCTACTTCATTCTGCAATTTTTCATCTGTTAGCGTGTCTAATAGATTATCTACACGGGATACATGGCTGTACCAGCTATCAAGTACCGACTTTACGAGTAATTCCTGTTGCTGTTTCATTATTTTTCTATTTGAGTGTTTGGTGTGGAAGGTTATATCCGTTTCGAAATTAAGACATGGATCAGCAATCAACCTAATGAGGATATAAGGGATAATTATGGCAGGTATTAAAGCTAAATATTTGTCATCCTTATAAATATTATTTTTTTACCAGGTCGCTCTCCAACCTGATAACCGCTTCCTTAGCTATTTTATCAGCTACGACGCCGGGAATAGTAATATTGTAGTCCTGTAGTTTTATCGTGAATTTTGTCGCGGCTTTTATTGTATTTCCTTTTACAGTAATGGTGCCCGGCACCGTGATCTCTTTGGTTACCCCATGTATATTCAGGTTACCGGTTACTTTCGCATTATAAGTCCCGTCCTTAGCAAAGTTGACCTCGTTCATATTGGTGATCGCACCCTTGAACTCAGCCCGTGGATACTTATCACTTTCCATGTAGTTTTCATTAAAATGTTCCTGCATCAGCTCTCTTTCGAACTTAAAACTTTTGACAGGCAACTGAAAAACAATGTTTCCTGTTTTGGCATCTATAATATTTGCCACCTCATTATTTACCCCCTCAATTTTTTCCGGCGATCCCGGTGTTGTAGCATTAAAAGATATCTTCCCGGTACGGGTCATAAATGTTTGTGCAAAGACCGAAGTGTTGAGGGTTATGAGGCCTGCGGCGAGAACCAGCTTTTTCATTATTATTTATCTATTGATCTTTATTAACAGGGTAAGTGAAATTAATTGTCAGGATAGCCATCATTTATCCAGCGGGTTATTTTATTTATATCGCATTGCGAAAGCTGGGTGCCATTTTTAGGCATAGTGTTATGCCCCCTGGTGGGTGTAAAGTTAATGTCAGTTAAAAGGGAGCCATCGGCTACATTCCCTGCCAGTATGGAAAACTTGGTATAGTCAAAGCCACTTGTGGCCGAGCCCGCAGCATCATGGCATCCATTGCCAGGGTTATAACAATTAGAGACAATTATTGGTGAAACGTCTTTTGAATAGGTAATGGTAGTGGTATCGCAGGTTGTAGCATTTGCAGGTGTGGCCGGATACAACTTATCATATTTATCATTATAGCAACCACTCAAGCAAACTGCGCACAAGAAAAAAAAGAATGGTAAAAGCAGGCCTTTCATAAAAATTCTATTAGAAGATGTTTAACGTACTTATTATGCAATTGTGTAAAAGTACCTTGCTATTTTTCAAAAACGCGAACCACGAGAAAATTATTTTAAGGTTAACCTATAGTTTTGTTGTAACATTAACTTCCTGCCACTTGAAAAAAAACCTGGATGTACGTGCCTTGAGTAGCACTATGCAATTTAATCCACCTAATAAAGCAAATGTACAAACATACATTTTTGCCAGAAGAGGAAAAACGGATGTTGTAAATGATATAAAATTAGTGGTGAATAATGAAACGCATAATTATGATTGAGATGCTTATTGTTTTATAAATTATTATTTTAACTCCATTTACTTTTATCTAAAATAAAGAATGTGGAAATTGGCCTCAACAATTGTTGATAAATGAAAAAAAGGAGCTACAAATAAATGCAACTCCTTTAATTTCGTATCGGTGGGCCCACCAGGACTTGAACCTGGGACCACCTGATTATGAGTCAGGTGCTCTAACCAACTGAGCTATAGGCCCGAGACGTTTTACCGTCAAAAGGAGTGCAAATGTATAGGATTTTTTTAAGAAAAGGAAAATGTTATTTATTCTTAAAATTGAGACTTATATCATGGCCAATTTGCACATTTGCACATTATCGATTTACGTTAACGAAGCATGATAGAAGGCATCAAACATATTATTTTCGATCTGGGTGGGGTAATACTGAATATTGACTACAAGCTTACGGAGCAGGCATTTATAGATGCGGGTATCAAAGATTTCCCGGTATTATATTCCCAATTGCAGCAATCTGACCTGTTTGACAGATTTGAAACCGGGCTAATTACCAGGGAAGAATTTATCGGGGCATTGCAGAAAGCTGCAACGACACCAGTTAGCGAGGCACAGGTAGTAAATGCCTGGAATGCTATGATACTGGATTACCCGGTAAGAAGATTGCAGATCTTGCAGCAGCTAAGGCTTTACTACGATCTTTTCCTGCTGAGCAATACCAACGAAATCCATGAAGATGCATTTAACAGCCTGCTGATGCGAACGCATGGCATACCTAATATTGGTGTGTTCTTCGATAAAGTTTATCTATCGCATAAAGTGGGTATGCGCAAGCCCATGACCGAAATATTTGACCGGGTGTTGAATGAAAACAGCCTGAAGGCGGCAGAGACGCTATTTATAGATGATAGCGCACAGCACATTGAAGCCGCGAAACTGGCAGGCATACAAACCATATACTTAGAAAAAGGAATGACTATTGAGGATAATGTATTCAAGGCGAAGGGGTAAATGGGATTATTTTACAAACTTTATCAAAGCAAACATAGCTGCAAGTTGTGTTGCCCAAAATACGAAAGCCCATAGTATTATTTGAAATTTGGCATCTGCTATCTTCGCCTCTACAAAATCTTTTGTTGCTATATTAGGCACTTGTTCTGTTACCTCTTCTTTTACATAAGATTTTACAAACGTTACTAACTGTTCAGCTTCATTATCGCCAAGCTTATTTTTCAAAGCATTAAATAATTGCATGTCGGATATATGTATTGTTGCCACGGGTGTAAATTTACAAAAAATATTTTGTTAGGTGGGTACTATTAGTATTTGCCATAGAGAAGCATCTCAAGGATTTGGATTTGCGACTATCGTACTTCCTCATAGTCTATATAGTCCCCTTCTTTTTCAACCTTGGGCTTTGGTGAAGTGTTCTTCATTTTTTGGTCCATCTCCCTCATTTGGTCCTGCATCTGGCGCAGGCGGCTGCCGGTAACTGCTGTAATGCGGAATATGGGTAATATATAGCGGAATAACAGGCGGGACAGTATCCATATTACGAACAGCAGGGTAATAAATCTGAATAACATAGCACACAAAGGTAGGGAATAGGTGGATTGGTTGATAAATTAATAGGCTAATGATCCGTTTTAATCGGTAGTCGGCATTTTTCGGACGTCTATCGTTAATAAAAATATAATTCGCATATAAAGTATAAAGTGATTATGCAGGAAAAAGAAAATGTTGTACATTTGCAATGGATTTATTCAAAGAGAGGGGACACATTAGTTGTCCCCTCGTTATTTAAATTATGGCCGAAGTATTTGAAAAGGTATATACTTTATTAGAACCATTGCTGGAAGGCACCGATATTTTTATCGTAAACATAAAGGTAAAACCTATTAATAATATTAAGGTTTACCTTGATGCGGATACCGGGTTTTCAATTGATAAATGCACTGCAATAAACCGCAAGCTATATGCGCTGATAGAGGCTGAGCATATGTTTCCTGCCGGCGATTACTCACTGGAGGTTTCAAGTCCCGGTGTGGATGAGCCGCTAATGCAGATGCGGCAATACAAAAAGAACATTGGCCGTAAAGTAGCAGTTACGGATATTGAAGACATGGAGAAGACCGGTTTATTAAAAGAAGTAACTGATGAACATATAACACTTGAAATAAAAGGCAAAAAGCCGAAGGATGCGGCAATAATGACGGAAATCCCATTTTCAAACATAAAAAAAACAGTAGTCCAAATTATTTTTTAATTAACATATCCCGAAGGATCGGGACGAAAAAGAGAGCATATGCCAAGTATCAACCT
>Ga0207081_1176_pt1 | contig 11753 bp, 10 predicted proteins | sample Alteio_BWMinHeat_59_FD_153524 | JGI IMG/M metagenome (GOLD analysis project Ga0207081, IMG submission 153524) | Enriched cells from forest soil in Barre Woods Harvard Forest LTER site, Petersham, Massachusetts, United States -... | ecosystem: Environmental > Terrestrial > Soil > Temperate forest >... | reverse complement strand
TCATATTTTTGTAAGCCGACTTCGATCTCAGTGACTGCAGATTCTAAACGATATTTGATAACATCATGAGGATCAGTTCCTCGCTTGATCAAGCGATTTTCTAGCTCTTCAAATGAAGGCGGAGTAATAAAAATGGTCACCGCATCAAAAAAACGCTCCTTGATCTGAAATCCTCCTTGTACATCCACGTCAAACAGCACATCGTAGCCATTATTGAGCATATCTATTGTCCAGGCTGAACTAGATCCATAATAATGCCCGTGAACAAGAGCCCATTCGAGCATCTCTCCTCTATCGATCATCAATTTGAAATTATTTTCAGAAATAAAATGATAGCTGATTCCATCTTGCTCAACCCCACGCATAGGTCTCGTGGTGTAACTAACGCTTAAGAATAGATCATTGATGCTATTAACCAATAAATGGGCAAGGGTTGTTTTTCCGGTGCCACTCGGTGCGCTAAGTACAATGGGAATTCCTCGGCGTGCCATAACAAAATACCTTTATTAAAAAATTTTTTAGTTCTTCTTGGAAGCACGATTCATAATCTGATGAGGATCCAACGCATCGCGCAGGCCATCGCCTAAAAAATTAAAACAAGCGACGGTAACCAAAATAAACAATCCCGGCCAAAAAGCTAGGCTGGGAGTTGATTTAATATAATCTATTGCATTATTCAACATATTACCCCAGGAAGATATGGGGGGCTGGATGCCTAAACCCAAAAAACTTAAGGCTGCTTCATATAGAATGTTTCCGCCCATTTCAAGCGTAGCTGCAACTATAATAGGTGCTAAAGCGTTCGGGAATATGTGGGCCAATAATATGCGAGCATCACTGGCCCCAAGAGCCTTAGCTGCAGTCACAAACTCCATATTTTTTAACTGCATAGCGCTAGCTCGCGCCAGGCGCGCAACTGACATCCATCCAAAAAATACAATTATTGCTGAGATCTTTATGATCGAGCTCAAATTATCTTGACCCAGTGCTTTTTGATCAATCAGATTAAAAAATATCAAATACGCGATCATAAGCACTGCAGAGATTATAAAAGCTTGCAAGTTCATTTTAAAAAAATATTGTGGTTTTACTTGTAAGACTCTGGCATCGGTCATGGACCGAAAAAATATGATGAAAGAAAACACGACTAAAAAAACGAAAAGCACTCCCTTAGGCGAATAGGCATTTTTTAAAAGAATATTTAAATCCAAAGCGGCAAAAACGATCATCAAAGGCAAAACAGGTACAGAGAGCATGGAATCAGTAAACCGCATTAAAAAATTATCCACCATACCTCCATGATACCCGGCGAGAAGACCGATAATTGTGCCGATAATAACGGAAGTAAAAGCTGACAATATGCCTACAGACATAGAGATGCGACCGCCAAATAAGATTCTTAAAAAAACGTCTTGCCCGAGCTCATTGGTGCCAAAAATATGAAGATAGGACGGAGGAAGCCAGGCTTTTGAAAAACTTGCCTGAATATGAGACACACCTAAAAATTTTTCAATTAGCGGCGCTAAAATCGCAAGAATTATAATTGTGCTCAAGATAACCAAAGAGAGCAGCGCGAGCTTATGCTTTTTAAACTTTCGCCACGTGAGATTACTAAAATTTTGAGCTGGTTTTTCATGATGAATGTCTAGCGCGCTCTCCATAAAACTACCTATTTTTTGCGAATGCGTGGATCTATCAATATGTAGAGAACATCTGCTAAAAGATTAGCGAGCATAACTAAAGTTGCAAAAATAAGAAAAACTACCAAACCTACATAATAATCACTGTTTAAGATCGCCTCATATTGAAGCCTTCCGATCCCTGGCCATGAAAATACCGTTTCAGTAAGAACAGCTCCTCCAAATAAGGCAGGTATAGAAAGCGTGATCACCGTGACCACTGGAATTAAGGCATTCCTGGCTGCATGTTTAACGATCACAACCTTTTCACTCAAACCTTTAGCACGAGCAGTGCGAATATAATCGGAAGGTAAAACCTCGAGCATTGAGGATCTCATATAGCGAATCCAGCGACCAATAAATAATATGGATAATACTATCGTTGGTAATAGAGCATATTTAAAACGATCCAAAACTACTTGAAGGATCCCCTGCTCATAAATACCTGGTGTTTGAATTCCGCCAGCGGGAAGAATCGGAAATAGCTCGGCAAATAAATAAATCATCATAATGCCAAACCAAAATGCTGGCAAAGAGATACCAATAAAGGCTAAAAAATTAACCAGATAATCGAGCCAAGAATACTGCCAATATGCACTCAATATTCCAACAGGAATGGCGACGATAAACGAAAGTAGTAAGGCAGGCAACATGAGTTGCAGTGTGTTACCAATGCGCCCGGACTGTACAATTTTTCCACTAAAGAAAATTTGAGCTTTAGAGATCAGGTTGTCTTTTTCTTTGATACAGTCTGCTCCGCAGCCATCTCCACTTTTTTGATTTCCATCATCGCAATTCTCTCCTGGATCTATTTGCAGATTGCCACAAACCACTTCGGGACCAAATAGCAGCTCATACACGGGGCGCTTGTAGGTTTGCGAAAAACCAAGAGCTTCTTGATCACCAGTAAAAAAGAACAAAAAACCGCGGTTAAATTTTTTTTCATTACCAATAACTCCATGCTCAACGCTAAATGCTAGAGGTATTGGATCTGCGTTTCCTTTTTTTACTTCAAACGTGATCACGCTTTGGCCTTCTTTTTCAAATTTATTTCTATAGATTCCATCATCGCTCAAAAAGCCTGGACCCTCTTCTAATAGCCTGAAATGAAGTCTTTCAGGATTTTCTAAAGCAAATTTTTTTAAATCTAAAATAAAGATTTTTTTATCATTTTCGACCACCTGATTAGGCAGTGGTAATTGCAGTGGATAGGGGTCTAAAAATGAAGTTCTCTCGTCGGTAAGAAAAAAAACCGATTGTTGGCCATATGAATTAGTGAGCGTAAACCAGATGCGAGGATCGGTATCAAGTTTTTTAGTCAAAGTAAGACCTGAAGCCTTTGCTCCAAATAGCCCTTGAACCACAATTCCTTGAGAACTATTCGTATTGATCATGGAGGCAAATATACTGCTAAAGTTCGCATTTTTTTTAGCAAGGATCGTGCTTAAAAGAACAGTGTCCTGCTTTTCTATAGCTTTAAAAATATCTCTAGAAAATTCGGAATTTTCAAAATCTGGCCAAAGCGATTTCGTTAATTCGAGGAGAGTTGTTTTATTAGGTATATAGTTTGGATCTATCAGATGAGTGGATAAATCGACTTTTATTTGATCATCCTGGATTTTCATCGTTATTGGCGTCGCAAGTAATAATTTGGAAGGCACTGCTGGTTCATGATATCCCCAAACCCAATGTAAATATTGAATATACCAAGGCTTATCTAAGCCACGAAGTTTTCTAAGCCTCGCCACATCTTCTGGCTTTACATTGGGATTGCTCGTTATTAATAAATCAACCGGATTTCCAGGCATAGCCGAAAGCAGCCCAAAAAGAGCTATGCTTAATATGGCTAAGATGAAGATCATTTGTAGGCATCGCTTTAAAAGATAAAACACTTAAAACCTCAAAGCATAAAACTTAAAAGTCAAGCTTCCATTCATATGCATTCCAGCTTACTGGTTGAAGCATGCCGGTTGGTTTCCAATTTTTTAATTTCTTTCTGGTAATGCTTACTTCCATGCGAAAAAATAACGGCAGAGCCGGAAGTTCTTCGGCAAATAGCACTTCAAAATCTTGGCCGATTTTAATACGCGATTCCTCATCTAGAGTTTTTGAGGCCATTTTTACTATTTTATCTGCTTGTTTATTGCACCATCCTGGATAATTTTGCCCCAAATAATTATTTTGCTCGCTTGGAATATAGTCACAGCGCCAAAGGGTATCAGATAAAACCAAAGGATCTTTTAGCCAAGCATACATAGCCATTCCATCATATTTTCGGTGTCTCATGGTTTCTCCAAAAAACACTTTTGCTGGTTGATTTCTGATGTTTATCTGCACACCGATCTGACGCCACTGTGATTGAAGAAATTGCTCGATCTGCTCTCTAACTCTGCTTCCTGAAGTTGTCATTATCACCAAGCTTAGCGGTTTACCATTTTTTTCTCGTATCTCTTTTTCTGGTGGCAGCAGCCATCCCGCTTCGTCGAGCAGCTTTTTGGCAAGCTCCGGAGAGTAATGATAGTGCTTTATATTTTGATTAAAATAAGGAGATTTTGGAGGCTCAGTACCGTGGGCTACCGGTTGGCGATCTTCGAATAAGGATTTGGCGATACCTTTTCGATCGGCACCATAAGCTAAGGCCATTCTCACTTTTTTATCTGCCAAAATCTCATTATCGAGATTAAAGTCCACATGCTCCCATTGAAGGCCATCGGTATAATAAAAATCGAATTTGTCCTTATGGCGCTTTTCAATCTGCATAGCCTGATCAATGGTAAGACCAGTTGGTGAAATGGCATCTATTGTGCCTGAAACCAAATTTGCTTCCAGTGTGTTTGTCTGAGGAATTAATCGCCAGATAATTTCATCCATATTTGGCACAAACATTCCCTTAATGCTCGGATTTCTTTCTGCCACGATGTGGCTTCCAGGAATCCATTCCTTGATAGTGAAAGATCCTGCGAGCGCAGGCGCTTGTCCGAATTTAGCTTTTTTGAGCTTTTCTGGCTCCTGGTCATACAATGGTTCCACCAAATGCTTAGGCACAGCCTCATGTTGTCTATAGTTATGATAATAAGCATAGCGTTCATTCCATGTGACTATGAGGGTTTTTTTATCTTTGCCGCGGCTCTCCATCTTTTCTATTTTTTCTATTACCGTACGATCCACCACCTCCTGTTTAGGATCTGAAACCACCTTTTGGGTAAAAACGAAATCATCGGCTGTAAGCGGTTTTCCATCAGGCCAAAAAAAATCGTCTTTAATATGCCATGTGGTACGCATCTTTTCGACGCCGCCTTCTCTAAATAATTCCAAAAGCCCATTTTCTAATGTAGGAATTTCTTTTGCAGCCCAAGGGATAAGCCGCCATTTTTCATCAAAGATGGTAAGCGTATAGTTTCCGGCACGCACGACCTCTTCTGATGCCATCATCTCTTTAAAAGGCATAAACAGAGAATCCGGTTCTTGGGATAGCCCTATAGTGATGGTTCTAGAATTTCTCAAATGCTTTTTTTTGCATCCACCGCAGGAAAATAAAAAAACATTATTCAATATGAAAAATAACAAAATAATTTTTTTACGCATGATTTATCCATCTAATAAAATCTCTTTACCTTAACCGCTTGAGGGTGTTTGCGTCTTCCTAAAGATTTGACATACTGCAAAATGGACGTCTAAAAGCTGTGAAAACTTCAAGGTGAAAGATGACAAGCAATTTTCTTCTCAAAGGCAAAAAATCCTTTGCAATCATATGTTTTATTTTGTTCGGCATTGGCTGTAAACCGAATTTGATTCCAAGCACCAATATCAAATCCACTCGGGAAAACAGAGAGATCGTGAAATTTTTAGAAAATTATAAAGCGGCTGTCGAGAAATTAAGTGTGGACGCCGTGATGGAGCTCGCAGCAAAGGATTTTCACGACAATGTCGGTTCAGAAGATCCAGCGAAACATCTAGACTATTTAGGGCTTAAGGAAAAGCTTGAAAAATACTTCCCTAGAATTAAAAAGATTTTCTTAGGGATGTTTGTTCAGCATGTGGCCAAAATAGAAAAAGATAAATATGAAGTGGTCGCCTATTTTAATAAAGAATTTGAAGCCGAAGTACCAGCAGGTGATAAGTGGTTTAGCATAAAAGAAGTAGTCCGCTTTGTGATTCGAAAAACCACCGGGAATGCTAAATATCCTTATGAAATACTGAGTGGCATTTAAGAAACCATATACTGCCTCATCGCCTCAAAGATCACAGCTGAAGCACATTGCGCCAAATTAAGGGATCTCACTGGGCCAAATTGAGGCAGGGTCAGAATGCGTTCTTTAAAAATGTTTTGCACTTCATCTTTAATGCATCCTGTTTCTGGGCCGAAGATGATCACATCGCCCAAAGCAAAATCTATCTGCCAAGGAGCTTTTTGACCTCTAGTTTCTACTAGCCAAGGTGTCTTTTTTAGCAAATCGAGGCAGCGTTCTAAATTATTATGGAAATGTATTCTCGCACCAAAAAAATAATCTAGCCCAGCCCTCCATTTAGTTTTGTCATTTATATCAAAAATCAAAGGTCCACATACATGAAGTGCGCATTGTGTGGCTACAGCTGTGCGAACAATAGCCGCGATATTTCCTGCAATCCTTGGACGATCTAGCACTATGTTTAACAAAGGATTTGAAACTATATGGAGATCTTTCATATCTATATTTGATTCATATACAGCGTAGCTCACTCGTATTGAAAATTTTTTACTGGTTTCTTTGAAACATATTTCACTCACTGCTCCCTCAAATAGACCAGCTATTATCGGTCACATCTCGTAAAATCTGTTTCAAAGATCCTACGCAAAATTCTTACCAATCCAAGTGAGTTACGCTGTATACCCCGCTGAGGCAAAGGAGGTTTATTAATCTTTTGCAAGCTTAAAAGATTTAGGCTTAGTATGTCATTAAAGGTACATATGCCTACAAGTAGGAGATATTATGAAATCTCATGGTCATTGTTGCTCTCCCTTAAAAGTTTCTGGCGCACTATTTGCGCTTATCGCTTTATTTTATATCGTAAGTCTCATTATGAATTGGCCCATGACCTTAAACGGGATGCCTGTTGGAATTTGGCCCTCTATTGTGATCGCAGCGATCGGTGTATTGATGGCGATATGGAATTTTAAATGTTGTCATTGCTGCTGTAAAAAATGTCATGGCAAGTCTTGCGAGCATGAGCAACCACCAACAAATCCATAAGGAATTATTCGGTCGCGCCCTATATCTAGGAGGTGCTTTTTGCATAACGAACTTTTATCTATGAAAAAGCATGCAGATCAGGCTGATTTCTGGTCAATAAATATTTTCGAGGATGAGCATGAAGAAATCATGGTCAGACTAGGAATACCAAAAGCCATTAATACTTCCTTTGATAGGGGCGCTTTGATCCTCATGCAAAAAGATGGTGCTATAGGATATTACTCAACTCAAGATTTATCCGATGATGGCATCGCATTAGCTTGCAAAGAAGCTTTGAAATGGGCTTTACAATTTAAAAAATATTCACTGCTAAATGGCAGCAATATCTCTTTTGCTGCTCATCATGGAAATTATTTAGGGCCAGGTACAAAATTTTCTGCTCAAGGCGCAACAAATGAAAAATTTTCACTACTCAAGAGATGTGATGAAATATTAAAAAGCAGCCAATACGCCATAGATAGTGAATCCTCCTTATGGAGCATTAATATAAAATCACAGTTTTTTAATTCCTTAGGCTCAGAAATTGAACAGCATCTAAGCAAGGTAGTTCCCAATTTAAGTGTTACCGTAAGCCACAGAGGAATAACTCAAATACGCACTTTAGGAGGCAACTATTGCTTGCAAGGAGATTTTGCCACTATCAAAGGATTAGATCTCGAAAAAAAAGCCGGAGAAATAATTAAGGATGCAGTAGATCTAGTTAGTGCAGCCAATTGCCCAACTGACTTTATGGATATCGTCATAGATTCTGATCAGATGATGCTTCAAATCCATGAGTCAATTGGCCATCCTTTGGAACTCGACAGAATTTTGGGAGATGAAAGAAATTATGCGGGCACCAGCTTTGTCACACTCGATATGTTTGGCGCTTATCAATATGGATCATCTTTATTAAATATAACTTTTGATCCAAGCATAAAAGAGCAATTTGCAAGCTATGGGTTTGATGATGAAGGCTTACTTGCAACTAAAGAATTTTTAATTCAAGACGGAATTTTATTAAGACCTCTAGGTGGCACTATATCTTCGGCAAGAGCCTCCATGAGCGCAGTCGCTAATGCGCGTTTTAGTTCTTGGAACAGGCCTCCTATCGATCGCATGGCTAATCTAAATCTGGAGCCTGGATCTTCCACATTTTTGGAAATGATCGAATCCATCAAATATGGAATTTTTTTAAAATCAAACTCATCATGGTCGATAGACGATTCCCGTAATAAGTTTCAATTCGGTTGCGAATGGGGCCAAATCATAAGGGATGGAAAATTAGCTGAAGTGGTGAGAAACCCAAATTATCGAGGCATCTCTGCAAATTTTTGGCGCAATCTCTCGATGGTAGGAGATAAAAGCACATTTAAAGTAATGGGCACACCATTTTGCGGCAAAGGAGAGCCGAATCAATGTATTCAAGTAGGACATGCAAGCCCGGTTTGTAAATTCGTCAATGTGGATGTTTTCGGAGGAGAATGATCATGCGCGACTATTTTTATGAGCTCGTGAAATCAACATTTTCTCTTATCCGTAGCTCAGAAAAATTTACTATATGGTTTTTTGCAGAAGATATGGAATATTCGCGATTTAATAAAACAAAAATTCGCCAAGCCGGATCAGTAAAACAACGCTATCTTACGCTCAGTTTGATCGAAGGACAAAAGCATAGTGAAGTCACCTTGGGTCTATCTGGAAAAATTGATAAAGACAAAGAGCTAATAGCATTAAGCCTAAAAAAGGTGCGGGATAAAATTTTGCATAGCGTCGATGATCCATATCTTTTGATAAACGAAGCAGTGCAAAACTCAGAAAATATTAGCCTAAATACATTGCCAGATAGAGCAGAGATTATAGACTCTTTATTTGAAGAAGCTAATGGGCTTGATTTAGTGGGCATTTATGTCGGTGGGCCTATTTATAAAGGATTTGCAAATTCATTTGGCCAACTAAACTGGTTTCATAAATCAAGCTTTGTAATAGACTCAAGCATCTATTATGAAAGAGACCAAGCCATCAAACAATGCTATGCGGACACTCATTTTGATCGAAATGTCTTAAACAAAAAAATAAATGAAGCGAGACTAGGATTAGAGCTTTTTTTAAAAAAAGCAGTAACGATAAGCCCTGGGGAATATCGTGTTTATTTAAGTCCTTCTGCTCTGCATGAGATTTTTTCTTTGCTAAATTGGGGCGGTTTTTCCAAAAAATATTTAGAAACTAAAAATTCGCCATTAAGGCCTCTTTATGATCAAAAAAAAGAGCTTGCGAAAAAATTTTCTTTAACTGAAAGCATTAGTTCCGGAACCGGACCCAATTTTCAAGAACAGGGTTTTTTAAAGCCAGAGACCTTGCCGATCATTGAGCAAGGAAAACTAATCAATACGCTCATCTCACCAAAAACTGGAAAAGAATATGGAATAAGCCATAATGCTGCTCAAAACGAAGAGAGCATGACCTCTTTAGCCATGCGTGCTGGGGAGCTAGATATGGGCGAAGTGCTTACCCATTTAAAAGATGGCCTTTACATTAATAACCTGTGGTATCTCAATTATTCAGATCGCCAAAATGGATGCATTACCGGTCTGACTAGATTTTTTTGCTTTGTGGTAAAAAATGGCGTTCCGACAGCACCGTTTAAAGTCATGCGATTCGATGATTCTTTTTATAATTTGTTTGGAAAAAACCTTTTAGCCATAACCAAAGAGCGGGAACTCATTATTGAAAGCCATACTTATGACGAGAGGTCAACGGCAAGTTTTTTGCTTCCAGGTGTCATCGTGGAAAATATGCGTTTTACATTGTAGAGAAATGAGGAAAGCATGAAAAAAAATTGGGGGGTATTTTTCTTACTGTTCTTTATTTTCATGAGTGGCCTTTGTTGCGCCAAATATACTGCACCGTGCAAAGAAAAATTGATTTTTACCACAGATAAAAATGTTACAGGCGAAGAAGCGATGAGGAAAGCTGCAACCTATAATTTGAGCTTTACCTATGGAGAGAGAAACACACCTGCAACAGCTATTTTAACCACAACCAATTCGAGCCTGGCTATTAATAAAAAAGAGTATTCTCCAAGTCGCTCCTCTATCCTCGGAAATAATGCTTTCATCTTTAATTATGGAGCGATCAGCACTAATGCCATCAAGGCAAAAGATCATATTAGTTTGTTCTGCGCAGAAAATATCCCGACAGGCTTCAACTTAATGGAAAAAAATGCACTATTACCTAATTTAGTTGGTCTTGGTTATAGCGATATCGATGAACATTCAAATTTTCCTTCTAAGTCTTTTTTTGATCAGCTTATAGAAAATCAGGGTTTTGATAATAAATTTTCTTTGCAGCTTTGCGGAAATTATGGCCCTAGCGAAATAATGATCGGAGGGGTAGATCCAAAGATAAAAGATACCTTGAGAGATTTTATCCCCATAAAAGAAAAATCAGAATTTGTGGTTCCTGCACTTTACATAAGAACATCCAACGATAAGCGAATTTTAGCCAACTTCGGTACGCGAACTGTTATTGATACCGGCACGGCTTTTACAGTTTTACCTAGAAAAATGGCCGAAATAATAAGAGATGAGATCATAAGTAGAGCACAAGAGCTAGGTATTGCCGATGAATTCCCAAAAGATTTTTTTAGGCTTGAGCGTGTGAGTACACCAAAAATGGTGCGCTTTGCCTCTTTAAAGCAAGTTCGACAATTTCCCACCTTTGAAATCGCTTTTTCTGGCCTAGATGGCAAAAAAAAATATTTGCTCATGCAGCCAATGAATTATTTTAAAGAGATGGATCCTCTAGATCCAAATTTCCGAGCTTTTGGATTTAGAGAGACCGATGGTGAGGCGCGCCTAGGTCAATCATTTTTGGAAAATTATTATATTTTTGTCGATCGAAAAAATGGCATCATCGGATTTGGTGATATCGACAAGGCTTGCAATAGACCTATCAGCTAGATCACCGATAAAGATCGTCTTTTAGCTCTATAGGCATAGAAGCAGAAACATCGAGAGTTAGTGAACTTTTTTGATCATTGTTTATTTTAATGAGTGCAGCTCTTGCGATCATCACAGCATTGTCTGTGCAATGACGGGACCCTGGCAAAAATAGTTTTATTTTTTCTTCCACTGATCGATCGCTTAAGCTGCTACGCAAATAGGAATTGGCGGCCACACCTCCGCCGATCACTATGTGCGAAATATTAAGCTCTCTAGCCGCTTTAAATGTCTTTTCTAAAAGAGCACTCACGATCGCGTATTGAAGGCTTGAGCAGAGATCATAAATATTTTGATTATCTTTTAAAAAATCTTTTTCCTGTATGACCTTAAAAGCCGCTGTCTTTAAACCAGAAAAAGAGAAATCATAGCCGCTACGGTTTCTAAGTGCGATCGGCATTTTAAAGCGGTGCTTATCTCCATATCGCGCGAGTTCATCGATTTTTTTTTCCGGCTGGATAGCCAAGTCCCATAGCTCTTCCGAGCTTGTCAAAAGCTTCGCCTGCTGCATCATCGAGCGTCTGACCTAAGGCTTTTATTTTAAAATCGCGCTCGCACAAAAAAAGCTCAGTGTGCCCACCAGACACTATCAGTGCGATAAAGGCATCATCCGGAAATCCTAGTTCCGAAAAGCCTGCAAAAATATGGCCTTCGATGTGATGAATGCCTACCAGAGGTATATCTAAACCCAATGAGTATCCTTTGGCAAATTGCGCACCCACCATCAGTGGACCTATCAGGCCTGGAGCAAAAGTGGCAGCAACCGCCTTGATATCTCTGGGCTTTAAGCCCGCAAAAGCCATCGCTTGCTTATACGTTGGAAAAATCTGATCTAAGTGGCTGCGCGAGCCTATCTCTGGAAC
>Ga0207081_1174_pt1 | contig 11886 bp, 9 predicted proteins | sample Alteio_BWMinHeat_59_FD_153524 | JGI IMG/M metagenome (GOLD analysis project Ga0207081, IMG submission 153524) | Enriched cells from forest soil in Barre Woods Harvard Forest LTER site, Petersham, Massachusetts, United States -... | ecosystem: Environmental > Terrestrial > Soil > Temperate forest >... | reverse complement strand
CGCCGGTTCCTCCTGATCCTGCGCCACTTGGCATAGTATTGCCATTAATACCAATATCGCCTGTATTGGCATTAAGCCCATTTATACCAGTGGGGGACCCTGAAATTACATAATTAACACTTGCCCCGCCGCCGCCGCCTGCAGCAATTAACAATGTATGAGTTGCGCTGTCCCAAACAAAAGACCCCCCCCCGCCGCCAGCACAATTTGATACCGTTTGGCCTGCAGCAGCTACTAATACTTTTAGTACTTGCCCAGGCGTTACCGTAAATACGCCATACATCGAAGCAGCATATCCACCTATGCCGTTGGGCGTTGTAAGCGTGGTATTTCCCCCAGACCCTCCTACCAGGCCTATACCAATGCTTGTGGTTCCCGCAGGAACATAGTAGGTTTGGATTGTTCCGGTATAACCGAAAGTATTCGTCTGGCCTTTAGCACCAAAACCAAGTGCTGATAAAAATGCTGTGAGCGCAAAATAAAATGATGTAGAAAATGATTTCATAAATAAGTTTTTAACGGTTAGAAAATGTAATTAAAACTTAAATAAACCCTTCTTATAAACCACTATAAAAATAATAATTTGTAAAATGATAAACAATTTTTTTTCAGAATTTATGTTAAAACAATATATCACAGCGCTTAACAAGTTTTATAAAATTTGGTTTCAACTAAAAGACGTGAGGGCAAAGCGCACCCCATTGCTCGGTTCCTGCCTTTGGGCAATGTCATTGAATTAAGGAAATATCGTTTTCGCAAATTTATTTTAGATTCGTCCAGGAGCCCGGAAACGCATAATATAAGCAGCCTGGGTGAAGCCCCCGCCACAACATATTTTTAAAACAAGTCCTGAAGGTGCGTGATACTCTTCGCAAGATGCTTAAGTTAATGAAATTGTATTACCCACTATTTCTTCAACGGAGAATCCGGCTCTTTAAGAAAATGTTTATAAACCAGCTTGTCAGCCAGCGCCGGGAAGAGCTTATTGAGCCACACCGCAAGCCTGCCCTGCCCTGTCATAATTATAGTACGTTTCCTTTTTTCCACGCCGTCCAGTATTATGCCGGCGCACTCTTCAGCGCTCATCAGCTTACCCTCGTCAAGCGGCGTCTCCGCCTGCGGCGAGCCATCACTGCTGCGGGCTGCATTGCGGATATTAGAAGCAGTAAATCCGGGGGCCACCCACATCACGTGCACCCCGGTATATAACTGCTCTGTGCGCAGCGCCTCAAAAAATCCCTGCATGGCAAACTTAGACGCCGAATACCCCGTGCGGCCAGGCAGCCCCCGGTAGCCAGCAACAGAGGAGACACCCACAATAACACCACGTTGCTTTGATATAGAAGGCAAGGCATACTTTGTGCAATACACGGCTCCCCAGAAATTCACGTCCATCAACTCTTTAATGACGCGCAGATCAAGGCCTTCAAACAGCGCGCGCATGCTGATACCTGCGTTATTTATCAGCACATCTATTACGCCCCAGCGCTGAAGCACCGCTTCCATAAAAGCCCTGCAGTCGCCCTCTATGCTTACATCAGCCCCAAAGCAAAACAAGCTGTCCGACTGGCCTAAAAGGCTTTGCATTTTTGCCAGGCCGCGCGCGCACACAGCAACCTTTGCGCCCCGCGCCAGCGCTATCTCCACCAGTGCCTTCCCGATGCCGGAAGACCCGCCTGTAATTACAACAACTTTATTTTTCAGAGGCATAGATCAGAAATTGGGAATTTGTTATTCGGAATTGGTTTTTTTGAATCTTGGAATTTGGCATTTATTTATAGGCCTTTTTTAAAAGGTAATAATAAGGTTCAAAAAGATGGTTCCTGAATATATTACTTCCGGTATCGGGAAAACGTTTATAATATTCTTCATCAGGCTCAAAAACAATGGGAGTGCCTGCCCGCATGTAGTTAAAGCTTGTGGTGTAAGCAGGCTTTTGATATTCAGGCATATACTTTTTCACTTGCTTATACATCACCCTGCCGAGATACTTATCAAACTTGCGTTGTGCTTTACGGGTAGATTTCGACATCCTGTTATATACATACCCGCTATAAAGGCGCACTATTAGTTTTCTTTTGCGGAATGCAGCTTTGGCGTTCGAAAAAGGATTTACCTTACTAAAATCAGTCACTGTCTGTATGGAAAAAGGCGTTTCGGGCACCCAGTCTGCTGCATTAACAATCGTGAACGCCCACCCGCCTTTATTAACGTTTTCAAAGTCGTAAGCAAAATCAAGATTGCCGGGCTTAGGTGCAGCGCTGCAATAGGCCTTCATCACTATATCACCTGGCAGCTTACCATCCGCCATAAGGTAATGCAGGTAAGCGCTCAGTAGTAACGCAAGTACCCCACCCTGGCTATGCCCCTCCACGATTAACTGTTTTATCCCTTTAGCATACCACTGCTGTATCTTGTCTACAATGTCGGGGGCCATTGTACCAACGCCAATAGCCCATCCCACATGCACCATCGCTTTTGGGTCATTGGCAAACTTGTAGTTGAAGGAATATCGGTTCGTCAGTTTTAAGGAACCGGTAGCAGGCACCATTGCACTATAAAGATTTTCCAGCCAGCTATCAAGATTGCCTGTAGTTCCGCGCAGGCTGATGATCATTATCGTTTTATCTTTATTTAGCCAAAGGTCCCATTTATTATGTAAGCCCATTTCAGGAGAACTGTACACCCTATCATAGTTTGTTTCCTTAGGTATTTCGCCGCTTGTATAAAAAGTACTGCGCCCTGCCGACCTTCTCAGCAAGCCTGCATACTCATCGGGATCAAAACCGGGCTTCAATGTTTGGGCCTGGGCCCCTGTATAAAAAAGAAGAAGTAAGACGATAGTAATGTTTCTCATCGCAACACTAAATGTAGGAAAAATAATAATTGGCCAATCGGGAAAAGACAGCCTAATAAAGCAATCTCACTTTAATGGTTTCCTTTACCTGGTTTAAGAGTTCTGCAGCATTTTTAGAAACATCATGGTTAATGTCTAAAACTACATAGCCGATCTCCTCATTGGTTTTAAGATATTGTCCCAAAATATTTACGCCATTAGCCGATAATACCGAATTGATAGCAGACAATACACCAGGCACATTCTTGTGAATGTGGAGTATCCTGTGCGTATTTTCCTGCACAGGGAGAATTAATTCGGGGATAGAAAGGGAGCCGCTTGAGGCGCCGCTTTCTACGTACTGTAGTAGTTTATTACTCACATCCAACCCTATATTTACCTGGGCTTCTTCGGTGCTGCCGCCTACATGAGGCGTAAGCAATACATTGGGCATTTGCTGCAATGGGGAGGTAAACGGGTCTCCATTTGCGGATGGTTCCTGGGCAAACACATCAATAGCGGCGCCGGATAATAATCCATCCCGGAGGGCAGCGCTCACAGCGCTGATGTCCACAACTTCGCCGCGCGCGTAATTAATAAGAATAGCACCTTTTTTGCATAGCCGGAGTGTATCACTATTAATAAGGTGATGACTGGTTGGTGTAGCAGGCGTATGAATGGAAATAATATCGGCAACACTTAAAAGGTCATTTAAGCTTTCTGCTGCAATGGCATTTCCAAGCGGCAGTTTACTGCTTGTATCATAAAAAACAACACTCATGCCCAGATTTTCAGCCAATATGCTCACCTGGCTCCCGATATTTCCATAACCAATGATGCCCATAGTTTTTCCGCGTAGTTCGTGGCTGTTGCTGGCGTCCTTCTTCCAAATCCCCTCATGCATTAACTTATTTTTTTCCGGTATACGGCGTATCAGCATTATGGACGCCCCGATAACCAACTCAGCTACTGAACGGGTATTGGAATAGGGAGCATTAAACACCACTATCCCCTTGCGCATAGCGGCAGTAATGTTAACCTGGTTAGTCCCGATACAGAAACAACCGATCCCTAAAAGCTTACTCGCCGCATTAAGTATCTTTTCAGTAATCTGCGTTTTTGAGCGAATGCCCAGGATATGCACATCACCTATTTGGCTTGCCAGATCATCTTCAGACAGTGAAGACTTCAGAACAGTTATGTTATTATATCCATTTTGCTTAAAAACCTGTATGGCTTCTTTGTTTATATTTTCCAGCAAAAGAATATTCAATTTACTTTTAGGATAGCTGGTGGGCATAAATATTTAAACTTAGTTCTTTAAGTGTATAATGCTTGGCGAAGCTAATAGTGTCAATTATTCAAAAACCTCCTTCATCTTTTTTTGGTACTCCTTTAAGTTATCAGGATTCTTTTCCGAAGCGACAATTTTTACCAATGCTGCCTTAACTACGTAAATTCGCCTGTTTGCTTTATCAGCAATATCTTTATTGTCCGACTTTTCATTTTCTTTTTGATCGGCTGCAACCTGGAACAACATGTCGGCAAGGGCTGCCCGGTAGCTCTTCAGGCTTTCCGTTTCAATGAACCTTGTATAAATATCCACTCCCCTGCCGAAAGATGCATCACTTTTTACATTTTTCAGGTAGTCATTGAGGCTATTGGCAAATAAGAACCGCTTAGTATTAAATACATATTGCGCACGCTTTTCGTAATTGACAATATCATTATCAGCACCCTTCTTCCCTATTATAGACCAAACTGCTGTTTCAAGCCCGCCCTTCGGGTCGTTGTACATTATTTCCTTTGCAACCGTATATGCGGTATCCTTATCTATTTTATACAACGCATCCAGTGCCGCTCCCGCCAGTGCGTAAGAGCTATAGCCGAGCGCCTTTACCATAAATTTCTTCGCAGAAGTAACTTTCCATTCTCCCAGCACTTCAAATGCGGCGGCGCGCACCAGTTTATCACTATCACTTGTTGCTATATACACCGTATATTCTGTCCATTTCTTATGATAGTGCTCTATGTCAACATTCTTAAGCTGGGTCATTAGATAGCGGCGTATGGCAGGTATCCGGTCGCCCAAAGCCAGGTCTATCAGCGCCTGGGAACTTGAGTCAGACATTTGCCGGCAAGCCGCGGCCAAAGCTATTTTTTTATTGATAAAATCACCGGTACGTTTGTATTGCACCAGCCATTGTGCCGGGGTCTTGTGTTCCCTTACCTCACCCGGCAAAACATTGTAGCAGTCAGGCACAATGACCGGCCTTTTACCTTTTTTATATACATATACGAAAGTATCTTTTACCTTGGTAATATTCCAGTCAACAACCGAGGACTCATGATCGTAAATTACTGCCGCATTTAACGGCAAACGATAAACTAACGAAGTATCGCTTTGGTCCTGTGTTACAGTAACAAATAATTTTTGAACTGTATCATTATAATCATAGTCCACCCTTAATACAGGATGGCCGCCGTGAAAATACCATTCATTAAAAAACCAATTCCAGTCTTGTCCTGTAGCTTCTTCAACAGCGAGCCGCCAGTTGTGGGCTTCCGCAGAATGCAGTGCATTTTTGGTGAGGTAAATATTCATTGCCTTGTCGAAGGCTTCATCTCCCATCAGGTTATTCAGATACCGGAGCACTGCGCCGCCTTTATTATAGGATATGTGGTCAAACACATCTTCCCTGCTATCGTAATAAAAGCGCACTAATGGCGGGTCGTTTGCCCGCGATGCGGATAGATAGCCCTGCAGGTCATTATAAGCCAGTTCGTCCCCCTGGGGCTTTCCATATTTATAGCTGCGCCAAAGCTGCTCGCCATAATTGGCAAAGGATTCATTAACGGTAATATTGCTCCACGATTCAGCCGTGACATAATCACCAAACCACATGTGGAAAAGCTCATGCGATACAACGTCCTCTGAATTTCTGTCAGATACTTCACGGGTGTCCTGGTTCATGAATTCGCCAAAAAGGGATGCTGTTGTGTTTTCCATAGCACCCGAAATATAGTCACGGACAACTACCTGGCTATATTTGTTCCAGGGATAGGGAACACCTGTCCTTTCGGAAAAATAATCCATCATCTCCGGCGTGTTGTGAAACATGTACGGCGCAAATTGCTCGTATTCAGGTTCCACATAATAGTTAACCTCCTTATTGTTCCAGCTTTTTTTAACTACGCTGTATTTGCCAATTGCAAACATCACAGCGTACGGCTGTATCGGCAGGTCCATCCTCCATACATCGGTGCGGGTCCCGTTTTTTTCCTTCCACTGCTTTACCATTGCCCCATTGCTCAATGTCGTAAAACTATCAGGGACATTGAGCTCCACCTGGGTGGTGAAACGCGTATTGGGCTTGTCAATTGTGATCATCCAATGCGAATTAGATTCCGTTTCCCCCTGTGTCCATATCTGCGCTGGCTTGTGTGGGATACTGTAATCAGTATTCACAAAATACAACCCCCTGTCATCTGAAATAGCACTGCTGCCACCTGTCGGGGCAGTATAAGGCAAAGCCGTATATTTAAAGAACAATTCTATGCTGTCAGTTCTTGTATAAACTTGTCCGAAATGAATTTTCAACTGGTCATTTTCATATCTGTAATCAAGGTTTATAGTCCCTTTTTTGCCTGTTAATTGCACACTATCTATGTGCATTCCCTTCGCGTCCAGCACCAGGGAATCGGTGGCATAGAAATAAGGCCGCAGCCTTATCCATTCTCTTGCGTCGGCTGTTTTTTCAGTCCAATTGAAGTGGAGCGAGATGCGCGTGTTCCTGATATCCCACACTCTCGGCTCGGTAGCGCGGTACACAAGCGGGCCCGCCGGAGCGCTTACAGTCAGCGTATCCAGCGTAATATGCTGTGCGGAATCATTGACAGGATTTTGAGTATGGCCTTTGAAAACACAAAACAGCAATCCAACAAATATAAAAATATGTTTCATTAATTATTTCGGTAAGCGGGCAAAAGTAACATTAATGTTGAAGATATTGCTAACCTTAATGAAGGGATGAACTCAGGTGCTTCTTTAATAAAACGCCTCTTCAAAATGCACGATTTCTTTTACAGCCTCATCATTTATTAAAATACTTATAATATCAAACTGTATCTGGGGATATTGAGGGTTAGCATCAATAAATACAGACGCTGCGGATTTTAGAAAGGCTTGTTTTTTCCGATTTACCGCTTCCTCGGGAAAACCAAAATCAAAGTTTGTACGGGTTTTTATTTCAAGGATGATCAATACATTATTTTTTAACGCTATAATATCAATTTCCTTTTTGCCGCTGCGCCAGTTACGATGTAAAATAATATAACCTTTATTTAGCAAATAGTCCACAGCTATTTGTTCTCCCTTAATCCCAATTTTATTATGTTTGGACATTAAATAAAAAAAATAACATGAAAAAATTAGTACTGGACTTTCCAATACAATTACATGAGGCATTAATAATAGGAAAAAATTACCGTTTCATAGCAACTGCGAAAGAATTTAGTAACATAGTTGTCACTGGTTTAGGCGGCAGCGGCATAGGTGGGTCTATAGTACAGAATTATGTTTTCGATAAACTGAAGATACCCTTCATTGTCAATAAAGATTATTTCCTTCCTTCCTTCGTTAATAGAAAATCCTTAGTCATTGTTTGTTCTTATTCCGGCAATACCGAAGAAACAATAGCTGCTATGAGGCAGGCAATTAAAAGGAGGGCAACAATAGTATGCATTACTTCAGGCGGCATGGTTGCAGATATTGCCAAAGCAAAAAAACTTGATTGCATCCTGGTGCCTGCCGGAATGCCGCCACGGGCTTGCCTGGGGTATTCTTTGGTGCAAATATTGTTTGTGCTTGCAAATTTCGGGTTAATCGGAAACAGTTTTGAGAAAGAGATCAGGCGTGCCATAAAACAAATGAAAATTGGCGAATCTGAAACCCAGAAAAAAGCGCTCGCAATTGCCAAAAAAATATTTGGCAAGCTGCCCATTATTTATTCATCAAGTACTTATGAAGGTGTTGCAGTACGGTTTCGCCAGCAACTGAATGAAAACAGTAAAATGCTTGCCTGGCACGGCGCGATACCGGAAATGAACCACAACGAGCTGGTAGGCTGGCGCGATGACGCACAAGACAAAGCGGTATTACTGCTAAGAAATAAAGACGATTATGAGCGGGTGCAAACGCGGATGGAGATCAATAAAAAAGTATTCAGAAAACATACTTCCACTATAATAGAAATATACTCTGAAGGCAAAAGCTATTGGGAAGAAGCATTTTACCTGATACATCTTACCGACTGGGTATCCGTATTCCTGGCAGACCTCAGGGAACTCGATGCCACGGAAGTAAAAGTGATTGACTTCCTGAAGAAATCATTGTCCAAGGTGTAAATAAAAAATGGCCCAATTGCCTGATAGCCCAATTAGCAGTGAACTTCTCCAAAAAAAATTACGCCGCCTTATAAGGCGGCGTAATTTTTTTGCGATTTACCATGAGCATTACGAAAAATCAACGCTACAGATCAATACCCCTGTGATGCGGCATTACATGCCCCACTGCACTGTGTGTTAAGCCTGCCGCATGTAATGCTGACATATGTTTATGATGCTCCGGATGGTCCGGATGGCGTGGATCGTTTGGATCTATTATTTCGTCTTGAACATTGGCCACCTGTGCAGCGCTTGTTTCAACATTTGCTTCCGGGGCAGTATTGTTAATGGACATTTCGTTTTGAGTATTCGTTTCCATAAAAAAGTATTAAAGATTAATTAATATTATTGAATTTATAAAGTTAGTGAAATAATATGACTTATTGACAATGCCTTTATTAATATTTTATATTTCACATGGTATAAAACTCTTAGCCTAATACCTTTTTATCTTACAATAGTTGCAAACTCTCCTCAAGCGTTTTTATTTTAGCAACTGCATCAGCTCTTTTCTTACGCTCATTTTCTATTACTTCCGGTTTCGCATTTTTAACAAATTTCTGGTTATCTAACTTTTTGTCCACGCTCGCTATAAAGCCTGTGAGGTACTTCACGTCCTTCTCCATTTGCTCTTTTTGTAAAGAAGTATCAATGGTGGCAGCAGCAGCCTCAATGTAAAATTTATCGGTCTTAACAACCAATGAGATCGAACCCTGAACGGGCTCTGAAGTATATCCTGTATACTCAGCATTTACCTGTCGGCGCAGAATATCCTGCGCAGCTTCATAGAAGGCATGATGGTCCGTATCTATCCATAGCTTTATGGTTTCTTTAGGTTTCAAAAGATTTTTGTTGCGGGTATCTCTCACTGCCGTAATTATCTCCTGTAGCGTACCCCCTTCCTTAAGCAGCTCTGTATCCGGCTTTTGATACACAGCCAATTGTTTTACAATCAGGTCATCGCCAGGTTTGCGTTCATTGAGGATATGGTATATGTCCTCTGTGATGAACGGCATATACGGATGCAGCAATTGCAGCAATTGCTCATATATACTTATCGTGCGCGTATAAACGTGGGTAGAAATGGGCTGATCAATCCCCGGCTTTACCCACTCTAAGTACCAGGAGCAGAAATCATTCCAAATCAATGAGTAGATCGTTTTGAGTGCTTCGCTCAGCCTGAATTCCTTTATCATCTCAGTAACCTCCTGCGACACTTCTCCAAGCCGCGCGCTCATCCAGTCAAGCGCAAACTTCACCTGGCTATCCTCCAGCCCATCCACACACCGCGTCTCCCAGCCCTTTACCAGCTTCATCGCATTCCACATTTTATTCGAGAAGTTGCGCCCCTGCTCTAATTGCGCCTCATCAAATAAAAGATCATTGCCGGCAGGCGAGGATATCATCACACTAAAGCGCACTACATCAGCGCCAAAATCTTCTATCATCTGTAGCAAATCGGGTGAATTGCCGAGCGATTTACTCATCTTCCTGCCCTGCTTGTCCCTTACTATGCCGGTAAAGTAAACTTTATCAAAAGGTTTTTTACCCATGAATTCATAACCGGCCATTATCATTCTCGCCACCCAAAAAAATATGATCTCCGGTGCTGTTACTAATGTGTTTGTGGGATAATAATATTCCAGGTCCTTATTGCCAGGACGCTCATTCCAGCCGAATACCTGCATCGGCCACAGCCAACTGCTAAACCACGTATCCAGTACATCCTCGTCCTGCCTCAGTTGCGGTTGTTTAGCCGCAAGCTCAGGCTTCTGGGTTTTATATTTTTCGTGGGCTGCCTCATCCGTATGTGCCACATAAAGCCCTCCTTCCGCATCGTACCACGCAGGAATACGCTGCCCCCACCACAACTGGCGGCTGATGCACCAGTCCTTTATATTACCCATCCAGTGACGGTAAGTATTTTTGAACTTGGCCGGATGAAATTCTATCTCCCCATTCATCACCGCATCCAGCGCAGGTTTTGAAAGCTCCTGCATATTGCACCACCACTGCATGGACAGGCGGGGCTCTATTACCACATCTGTTCGCTCGCTATATCCTACCTGGTTGCTGTAGTCTTCTTCTTTTACCAGGTTTCCTGCTGCCTTCAGGTCTTCCACAATCTTTTTGCGCACCACAAACCGGTCCTGCCCCACATATAGCTGCGCTGCCTCGCTCATCGTTCCATCTTCATTGAGCGTATCTATTACCGCCAGGCCATGTTTCAGGCCAAGATTGTAATCATTTATATCATGTGCCGGGGTTACCTTAAGTGCCCCGGTTCCAAACTCCTTATCAATGTATTCATCAAATATGATGGGCACGCGCCGGTTAAGCAGCGGCACAAAGCAATACTTCCCCGCGAGATGCGTGTACCGCTCATCGTCCGGATGTACGCACACTGCCGTATCTCCAAGAATAGTTTCCGGGCGCACTGTTGCTATGGTTATATATTCTTCTTTATCGGTATCCAGCTTGTAGCGCACATAATACAGCTTTGAGTTGGCCTGTTTGTGTATTACTTCTTCATCACTAAGTGCAGTCTTGGCTTTCGGGTCCCAGTTGATCATTTTTACACCGCGATAGATGAGCCCCTTTTCATGCAGCTCCACAAATACCCTTATCACTGCGGCATAGTACTTATCCTCCATGGTAAAAGCCGTACGGTCCCAATCAAGTGCGCAGCCTAATTTTTCTAATTGTTTCAGGATTATGCCGCCATATTTATCCTTCCATTCCCAGGCATACTTCATGAATTCATCGCGCGACAATTTCTTTTTGTCAATGCCTTTATCGCGCAGCATATTTACCACCTTTGCTTCTGTGGCAATAGAAGCATGGTCTGTGCCCGGAACCCAGCAGGTATTATAGCCCAGCATTTTAGCACGGCGTAAAAGGACATCCTGCACAGTATCATTAAGGGCATGGCCCATGTGCAGCACGCCGGTTACGTTCGGCGGGGGTATAACAATAGTATAGGGAGGCCGTTCATCCGGCTCACTTTTAAAATATCCCGCATTGTTCCAATGCGCATACCATTTTTGTTCAGCTTCATTATGCTGAAAATTCTTACTTAATTCCATAATGTGAATCACAAATATAAGGGGAATAGCGCAATGGATTAATAGTGCATTGATTTTACTGCGTCAAGCAAATGGCGATTGTAAAACAGCTTCATACATATGGTACCGGAAACCAGTTGGAATATCCGCCACATCGGGTTTTATCTACAGCATCCGATGCCCTGTAGAACATTAAGAAGCTATAGGCAACAGAAATCCTGCGGAACACTCACACGCCTTTTGGAAAAGAAAAATAACTGCGCCATATGGTGCCCTTTATTTTGTTATCGCTCCTTACCTTTTTTTTAGTTGCAAAATACTTTTGGCATTTAAGGCCGTAACCACTTTTTTCCCGGTTCTTGCCTCCAATTCTTGCCTTGCTACTTTGGCTACATTGCCACCTTGCCTAGCTACTTTTTTACTTGCTTCAAAAGTTTCAGGATTGACTGCTTGCGAAATATCCTTAGTAGAAGCTTCAGCAAGCATATTCAATATCAATTCCGTGTTAGTCATATTATCACGCAGGTTTTCCTTTTTCAG
>Ga0207081_1147_pt2 | contig 11900 bp, 7 predicted proteins | sample Alteio_BWMinHeat_59_FD_153524 | JGI IMG/M metagenome (GOLD analysis project Ga0207081, IMG submission 153524) | Enriched cells from forest soil in Barre Woods Harvard Forest LTER site, Petersham, Massachusetts, United States -... | ecosystem: Environmental > Terrestrial > Soil > Temperate forest >... | reverse complement strand
ATGATCTAAATATAATATATGGGTGCTTAACTATACTATCTAGAAAAATCTTTCAAGATATTATTGCACGTAAAGCCACACCTTTCATGGATAGGCTGGCTAACCTAGAGATCTATCCCCAGATGGCTGCTGAGTAACAGAGCTAGCTTTTTGCGGTGATATCGATCCTGTAATATGCACAACTGTTTCCACAGAAGGATCACTAAAGGAAAAATGTGATGAAGATGCAAGTGCGGTATTTGGCAAAGGTGGTCTTGTGGCACTTAGTAGAAGAGCTGTTGGACTTTGTGGTGGTTGTAAGCTGGTTCTATCGGTCGCGACAAGTTGTGGTGGCAGTGCAGGCCTGCGTTTAGCCGGTTGTGGCGTCTTTTTTGGGAGCTCCATATTTAAGTCGCTTGCAAGTGGAACTACAACTGTATCAGGTGACGATTGTGGTAAGCGGCGTGCGGCTGATCGTGGTGATGCGAGAAACGGTTGAGGTGCCCTTTGCTCAGGTAGTAATTCATTACCCGAAGTGTCGGGGTCTGGTAACATCCTAATAGTGTCAGATCCTTCAGTTTGTGTCGGCTGCGTTGACAGGTGTTTACGCCCCGGTGACCTTGGCACTTTTGGTAGCTCAGAACCTGTTGCCACCTGATCTGTACGAATACCTAAAGTTGGTTTTTTATTATTTTCATCGCCACGCATGAAGCCCTCATAATAATTTTGTTAAGCATTATGCTTAGAATTATCTTACTCTCTAGAAGAATTTTGTTAAGTTTTTAATGCAGCCTCTACTGCATCATGATCACTATAATAAATTTTCTTTGTACCGATTATCTGATAGGTTTCATGACCTTTGCCGGCAATTAGCAAAGCATCGCCTTTTTTTAATAATCCAACACCGTATTCTATTGCTTTGGTGCGATCATCAAATTCCTTGGCATTTGGGCAGTGCGCCATAATTTCCATGCGAATCTTTGCCGGATCCTCAGTGCGTGGGTTGTCATCGGTTACGATAGCAAAGTCCGCAAATTTTGTGGCAACGTCCCCCATCAGAGTTCTTCTGGCAACATCGCGGTCGCCACCTGCTCCAAAAATAACATAGAGCTTGCCTTTATACATATGTCGCAAAGAAAGCAGGGTTTTTTCGAGAGCATCAGGGCTGTGTGCATAATCAATATAAATATCACCACCATTGTGGCGAGCAACTTTTTCTAGGCGACCAGTCGCAGCTTTGAGCGAAGAGATATAAACAATAGCTTCTTCAACAGGAATGCCAACTCCTACAGCCAAACCAATAGCACATAGGACATTGCTGTATTGAAACTCGCCGGCCAGGTTGAATACTTCCTCATATTTTTTACCAAAGGCTTCTAGTGTGATGTTCTTGCCAGCGTCAAGCAGTTTTAGGTGTTTTGCATTTTTACCATAGCTGATAATATTGACGTGCCGGCGTTTGCAAATCGCCTCTAATATTGCGAACTCTGGAACATCGGCGTTAAGAACGGCAGTCCCTGAACTTGGCAGGATCTCCGTAAATAACCGTGTCTTAGCGTTAAAGTAATCATGCATATTGTTGTGGTAATCCAGATGATCGCGGGTGAGATTGGTGAAGCCTGCCGCTTTAATCTCTACACTGTCCAAGCGATGTTGACTTAAACCATGGCTTGATGCTTCAATTCCCAAATGGGTTATGCCTCGGCTGTAAAGTAAAGCGAGGTGAGCATGAAGAATCATGGGGTCAGGAGAAGTCATGGCATCATCATTGTCGTTGCTGATGCCATCTGCAATAATCCCTAATGTACCCATGCTTGCGCTGCTGTAGCCGGCAAGCTTGCAGATTTGCCGAAAGAAATTCACAGTTGAGGTTTTGCCATTGGTGCCGGTTACAGCAACAATATTTTCCGGCTGTGCACCGTAATAGCGAGCGGCGATTTCAGAGAGCGCCTTGCGTGGGTTTTTTACCTTAACTATCTTATCATTAGCGAATGCAGCATCGTCAAATTCATGGGAAACCAAAACCAGTGCAGCGCCAGAGTCTAGTGCGATCTTTACATATTCTTCGCCATTAAACTTCGTTCCTTTGAGAGCGACAAAAAGGTAGCCAGGCTTTACCTCGCGTGAGTCTGTAGTAATGCCAGCAAACGTGGTTAGATCTAGTTTCATTATTTATCGTCTCCTGTTTTTAGTGCGGCAATAAATGCGGATTGTGGGATCTCTACCCGGCCAAATTGGCGCATACGTTTTTTCCCTGCCTTTTGTTTATCAAGCAATTTGCGCTTACGGCTAACGTCACCACCATAGCACTTTGCAGTTACATCCTTGCGTAGAGCACTAATGGTTTCGCGCGCAATAATTTTGCCGCCGATTGCTGCTTGTATAGGAATAGCAAACATATGTTTAGGAATCAAATCTTTTAATCTTTGGCAGATTTCGCGGCCGCGTGACTCGGCACGAGATCTATGCACGATCATGGCGAGGGCATCGACCGGCTCCATATTGACCATAATGCTTACTTTAGCCAAGTCACTCCGACGATATTCGTCGATCTGCCAGTCAAAACTCGCGTAGCCTTTAGAACATGATTTAAGCCGGTCATAAAAATCATAGACGATTTCATTGAGGGGCAGTCGGTATAAAACCATAACCCGATTGCCTACGTAGTTGATGTCGATTTGCTCCCCACGCCTTTCAATGCATAAATTTAAAACCGAACCCAAGAATTCATCTGGGACAAAAATAGTTGCTTTAATCCAGGGCTCTTCCATGTATTCTATTTGAGTCGGATCTGGAAGATCGGCTGGGTTATGCAATTCCAGCATCTCGTTATTTCGTTTAAAAATGCGGTAGATTACGCTAGGCGCAGTTGTGATCAGGTCGAGATTGAATTCACGTTCGAGCCGTTCCTGTATAATTTCTAAATGCAGCAAACCTAAGAATCCACAACGGAAACCAAACCCCAGCGCGTTTGAGCTTTCCGCTTCAAACTCAAAACTCGCATCATTCAATCTCAGTTTAGCTAAGCTCTCTTTAAGAATAGGAAAGTCACTTGCGTCCGTAGGGAAGAGGCCGCAGAACACAACTGGTTTAGAGCTTTTAAAGCCTGACAGAGCTTTATCACATGGATTTCTATCATCAGTGATGGTATCACCAACATTGCAATCGGCTACCTGCTTTATATTGGCAATCATAAAGCCAACTTCACCGGCACGCAACTCGCTTATATACTCCTTCTTGGGTGAAAAAATTCCCACGCCTTCTACGTTGTATACAGTCTTATTGGCCATCATGTTAATCTTCATGCCTTTTTTAATGCACCCGTCAACTATTCGCAAAAGTATTACTACCCCTAGGTAAGGGTCATACCAGCTATCTACTAGCAGAGCTTTGAGTGGTTTATCAACATCGCCGCTAGGGGCGGGCAAGCCGTGAACAATAGTCTCCAGCAGGTCATCAATTCCCAGTCCGGACTTTGCAGAAATTGATAGGGCTTTGCTTGTGTCTAAACCGATCACATCCTGTATCTGTTGCTTAACTCTCTCAGGTTCTGCTGCGGGTAAGTCTACTTTGTTTAATACTGGAATAATCTCATGGTTATGCTCGATTGCTTGATAAACATTGGCTAAGGTTTGAGCTTCCACTCCCTGGCTGGCATCGACAACTAAGATTGAGCCCTCGCAGGCTGCAAGAGATCTGCTTACTTCATATGCAAAGTCAACGTGTCCTGGAGTATCAATGAGATTGAGAGTGTAGACTTTCCCATCCTTAGCACGATAATTTAGGCGAACCGTTTGAGCTTTAATGGTGATGCCGCGTTCCTTCTCGATGTCCATAGAATCGAGAACTTGTGAGGTCATTTCACGTTTTTCTAAGCCGCCGCAGGTTTCTATAAGCCGGTCAGCCAGTGTGGATTTGCCATGATCAATATGGGCAATGATTGAGAAGTTTCTAATAAGCGACAGATAATTTGACATGGTGTATTCAATATGCATTTGTAAGCCTAACATACAGGCAATCTAACTAAATCACAATTGAATTGAGTAATATAAAGATAATGGTGATTTTATAAAATACCTATTGCAAGTTTAGAAAGTAACATGGTAAAAAAAGGAGTGTCCCTAATTTAGTGTGTTCCATGGAAAAAAAACTTCTTACGTCTGTTTCGCTAGTCTCACTTTTATTTGCAGTAGCATGTGGTTCTTTTAAGCCTGATCATCCGCAGGTATATCAATCTTTTAAAGATAGACGTGTTCCCAAAGAAAACGTGATGGCAGAAAGTGGTGCTTTAGGTAAGGATCAAGCAAAGAATGATTCTAATTTCAGACCATACAGTGGGAAGAGCACAGTAGCAAGTACTGCTGGTAGCAGGGCTGCTATGCAGGATAATACTGATTTGCTAGCTACGAGAGCGCCGGCTGCAAATAGCCGCGCTATGGCCAGTGCAGACCAGCCGGCTCCTAAGTCTGATAGTAGTGCGAACAATTCAGATTCTATAATGGACAAATTTTTAAAATGGTTGAATGCCAGTGCTGAGCCTACTGTGGAAGTAGCATCTCTTGGAAAGCGGATGCCTACTGATAATATGCAATCGATGGCCTATAATGTGGTTCTTGATGGACAGGGTAGTGCAAATTCATACTCTTATTATGAAATGGCTCATGAAGTTTCGGCTTCGTCTGGAGAATTTGGCCAAATTCAGAATCCTGATAGTTATGTTGAATTAGCACAGAGTGCCGGAACGCCACAACCTCCTGCATTTGCGGACCCAACTCCTCCTGCAGCGCCAGCGCCAGTTCAGCCGACTCCTGCTCAACCTGCAGTCAAGGCTCCAGTTCAACCAGCTCCTGCTCCAGCCCACCCTATGGTTGCAGTGCCAAAAGAGCCAACTTTAGATGAAATGAAAACTCATTCTGCTGAGCAGCCCCAGCCTGATTTGAAGAATATTCCTCAACCTCCAAAGGAATTCACTAAGCAGCCAGATGCTGCAGCTAAGGATTCTGCTAATGTTAAGCCAGAAAGCACAAAGAAGAAGAAAACGGTTAAGCGTAAGAAGGCAAAAGCAGTAAAAGCGCAACGCTATTATTCTCAGGATCCAGGTCAGTATGGACAACCAAACCAAGAGGGCATTAGAGATAGAACCTCTAGCTTGCAATATGTTGATGGCAAGCCAGTGGTGACCGGATACTTGGTTGGGTGTGATGCTTTAGATAGATAGTTGAATTTAACGCTGTTATCATTTAATTAATGAAGGCTCCGATACTCCAGCTGGTCTCTGATGATAGCTTTAAAATTTTATCAACTACTTGTAGTTTGTCAGTTGCCAGGTCTTCTCTATGTTGTTTTATTTTTTGTAGCAACTTATTATAAAATCCATGATTCTGTGCTATGTCAATTATACATTGAGCATATTGCTCATGCTTGCATATTATAGCCAGTTCTAACTGAGTATTGCCCAGTGCTGAAGTCGAGAATAAAAAATCTTTTAGCTTAGCCTTATCGTTTTGTAAAACTATGAGATTACCTATAGCAATGTGCTGAGGAGCAAGATGCATGTATTGATTTAAATCATCGCGTGCAGCAATTCTTTTTAGACAAGTTTCGTTCATCTGCACTAATTCATCTATAGAAAAACCTGAGACATCATCGCTACATACTCTACCAACTAGCCTGATTTTGTTAGGGCTTACTTCAAGAAGACTTTCTTGCAATGGTTTCAATGAAGCTATCATGGAAGAGGGAGTTTCACACATAGCTTTTAATTGTTCATAACTAAAGCCACGTATATCAGAAAACTTAAATCCCCTCTTATATAAATTAATGGCTGGTGATGAAGTGTAGGTGAACTGTTCCTCGGAAGTTTTCCATTTTTTTGCTTCATCTAAACTGGCCCAGCCTTCGTGAACCGCCCATAGAATTCGTGAGTCAGATTTTGGTAACACTAGATGAAATTCTTCATCATCTAAGCTCTCAAGGTTTTCTAAAGTAATCCCGAAGCGTTGATTTGCCTTTCTACATTCTGGAGATCCATATTTTGTAATATAGTCAGGAGTTCTACCCTTGATTTCATCTAAAGAGAAGCCAAAGCAAGTTGCAAGGGTCTGTGCTTCATATGAACCATATAGTTTGATTTCGTCAGGTGTTAAGTCTTTTAGATCTTCAAAGCTGAGTTTAAAATAGCTAAATAACCAATCTGCTTGTTCAGAAGCATAAAACTCAATTTCCTCTGGTGTGAGTTGCTTGAGATCATCATAACTAATCTTATAGTTTTTAAATAGCCTATCTGCTTGTTCAGAACCATACAATTTTATTTCTTCCTCAGATAGCTCCTCAAAGTCGCTTAGACCTAAATCATAATTTTTTATAAGAGTTTTGGCTGCATGAGAGGTATAAAGGGTAATTTTCTTTTCCCCCAAACTCACTAATTTTCTTAATGTAATATTATATCTTTTGACTAAATCAAAAGCATTGATAGAACCGTATAAGCGTATGTCTGATTCATCAAAATCCTTTATATTATGGAAACATGCACCAAATGAATAAATCCTCTTAGCCTCTGTACATGAAAAGAGCTTTAATGCCTCTTCATCCAAATGCAAAATTTCGGAGAGAGTTGCTTTGCCCAATTCATATATTGCTTGAGCATCAGACGATGTATACAGTTCTAACTCGGTTTGATTTAGTAGTTTCAATTGTGAGTAGGTTGCCCAACCATTCTTGACTAATTTTACGACAGTTGGACTAAGCCATTCCTGTATTAATTCATGTTGAATATTAGACAAATCCAACAGGCCTTTGTGAAGGCATTCCTCAAGCCATTCTAAGCTTTCGCCATAGCCATTTTTAATTGTTGGGTTAAAGCGGGTATGAGATCGAATTCTATCATAATAATATGGATTATGTGCATCCAGTGCCAAATGTCCTGCTGTATTACCCCAACGGTTTTGATGGGTTATCATATCGCCACTTAAGTTATCTAGGCAATAATCAAAAACCTGTCTATTGTTATATTTAATCGCCATCTGCAGCAAGTTGTTACCTGTTGAATCTACGCCAGTAAAGAGTTTAGTATATCCGGCAAGATAGGTTATTGTGCCCAGGTCATTTCCTGCAAGAGCTAGGGAAAATTTGTAAAACAACACAGACATTGATAGAGTAGGCTGATCTGCCTTAATGCAATCGGATAACTTAGTGGCATAGCTATGATAGTTTTTACTATATTTAGTGATTTGCCTCCTTCGCGTCCTGCTCTCCTCAGAGTTTAAATCATCAAGACTTCCATAAACATTATGGCTAAATGTCCGCTCGTGTAATTTGTTGAGATATTTCTTATATACGGCCTTATTTAGAGGGGGTTCTGCTGTTTCGCCTACCTCGAATGCCAAGGGTCTTTCTTGGTTGTTTCCTTTAAAGTTAGGATTAAAATGAATCTTCACTACATATCCATTCTGTATTTCGTATATACACCTTAGCTCCTCTGGAGAAAGTTGACTGAAGACAAGCTCAAGCAGTGCATGAGTCGCAGCAAAAGCCTCACGATTCTTGCCTGGAGCAAATTCGAATACTAATTTTCCCTGACCGTTAATATTTGCATAGCCGGAAGCTATATATTTATCATAAGAAGTTGAGATGCCATTACTTGTATCTCTCAATCGTCTTGTGTGCTGTCTTCCTTTGTGATCTTGGCCAATATGGTTATCAAACCTAAGAACGGTATCGTAAGCACTGCTACCCCTACGATGCTGGTCATTGAAGGCTTGATATATTACATCCTGAATATCTGCGCTAGGAATCCCAATGCCGCGAAAAATGGGTACGTTAGCACTAAAAATGGTATGTTCAAGGTTGAGAAACGATGCTGCTTCTAACATATAATCGCGGTTCATCACCTCAAGCACTTTATTTTGAATAGCTGGAAGAAGCTTGTCAGCAGTTTCAATAGAACGAAGCGCGCCAAAGCCATGGCAGAGCTTATAAAGCCTATTTCTATCTATCGCTATATTGTCTTTTTTTAGCGCGGCTTCTAGTGTTTCAAACAATGCATCATGGTTTAATAAATTTGCATCAATGATCGGCAAATAGTTAGTGATGTCGAGTTCTTTTGGCCAATTATTAATGAGTATGTTTCTTTTTAATTTTATGAAAGCTCTGGTATATTCGGCTTTATTGCTATTATCCGTATCATAAAGGATATCAATTAACCTGGACAATTCCCTAAATCCGTCTTTGGAGGGCCTGATTTTGAACGCTTTTAAAATAGCGAGTTTATCCTTAGCTTTTGCTTCTTCAATGTAATATCTAATAAGTTGTGGCATTAAAAACTCCATCTCCTTCTTGTGCGTAAGTAAAGGTTGAGTGGCTGACAATTTTGTATAGTTCGCTACTTTTTGCTTATTAGCTAAATCCTTTAGATTATCTGGTAAGTTTAACCCGATATTAGTCATCATATTAAGCAGCACCTGAATGTTGCCATTTAGTGAATACCCCCAAGGAGTCTCACATATTTTACAGATATCAGAAATTAGATTTGGCTTCGGATCTCTCATATTACCTCATATACTTCATACTGATAATTATATCAGAAATTGGTATAATAGTCAAAGACATGCCGGCTTTTTTCTATAAAATTCAATATTTTACATTGAATTAGATATCTTATAGTGTGCGCTGCACAATTCTACCCGGTTTCAACGCGGGTGCTTCGATTAATATTTACGAAAACCATATTTTTTGCTATGATAAGCCTTAGATATTCTGGAAAAATAAGTAAAGTATGAGTTATAATGTAGCGGTTGTAGGTGCAACAGGTAATGTGGGTAGGCAGATTTTAAGTATTCTCGCCGAGCGCTCTTTCCCTATTGCGAATATATATGGGGTGGCTTCGGATAAATCCCGCGGTAAAGAGATGAGTTTTGGCGATAATACCATAAGGGTAGAAGCGCTTTCTCAGTTCGATTTCAAGAAAGCTGATATTGCTTTCTTCTCTCCTGGCTCCAAAGTATCGGAAGTGTATGCGCCGATTGCGGCTAAAAGCACAATAGTGATAGATAACACCTCGCACTTTCGCATGGAGCCTGATATTCCTTTAGTAGTGCCTGAAGTCAATGCCTCGGCTTTGAGCGGATATAAGAAGCGCAACATAATTGCAAATCCAAACTGTGCCGTTCTTCAGCTGGTAGTGGCGCTAAAGCCTTTGCATGATGTTGCCAAAATCAAACGGGTTGTTGTCACCACATTTCAATCGGTTTCCGGTGCCGGCAAGGCCTCTATGGATGAGCTGCTGTTGCAAACCAAGGGGAAGTATACCAATGATAATATGCCCCCAATAAACTTTCCTAAGCAAATTGCCTTTAACATCATCCCTCAGATCGGTGATTTTATGAAGACCGGAGAGACTGTGGAAGAAAATAAAGTAGTCAATGAGCTCAAGAAAATCCTGGATCCAGCAATTTCAGCTACAGTAACCTGTGTAAGAATACCAGTATTCATCGGACATAGTGAATCAGTTAATATCGAATTTGAAAATGAACTATCTCCGGAAGAAGCCCGGAAGATACTTTACAAAGCGCCAGGTGTTGTTGTAATTGATAACCCTGCTCAAAATGCTTACGCGACGCCTATTGACTGCGCCGGCGAAGATGCAGTCTTTGTTTCTCGTATAAGAAAAGACCCATCTGTAAAAAATGGTTTAAATATATGGGTTGTTTCTGATAACTTAAGAAAAGGTGCAGCTCTTAATGCAGTGCAAATTGCAGAGGAGCTTATTAAAAATTACATGTAGTAAGAATAAAATGTATTTAAGAAATCTTTTTAGTATTTTTATAGCTCTGTGGTTCTTGACGGTGCAAGCTATAGCTCAGGACGCTGGTAATACTGAGCCAGCTGCACAACCTACGGATGCTCCGGAAGAGGTTAAACCTGAAGTCAAAGTCGTAGAAGTCCCTAAAAAACCTTCTACCCTCACTCGTGCGGACGTGATCCGCTATTTAAGAAACAAACAATCTTCTGGGGAAGATATAAGTTTAGATTCTGATCTGGGAACCAATTTTGTTGGGCTGGATCTTAGCAATCTTGATTTTAGCCGAGCCAACATCTTTAAATCAGACTTTCGTGATGCCAACTTAAGTGGAACCAAAATCAATGGTGCGACAATTGAAGATTGCGATTTTCGCGGAGCTAATTTAACCAACACTGATTTTTCAGAAAGCAGCGTTTCCGGGTCTAAGTTTGATAAAGCCAATCTCACAGGTGCTAACTTAAGCTGGGTATTTGCTGAAGTTAGTAGCTTTCAGGAGGCGACATTAATCGATGCCAGTCTGATCGAAGCGGATTTGTCAGGAACAAATTTTAAGAATGCGAGTTTAAATGGAGCTAAGCTCGATAAAAGTAATTTAATCAAAGCCAACCTAACTAATATTGAAGCCAAGCGCGCCAGTTTTAAATTCGCCAACCTAAGCGGAGCCGATTTGTCTAATAGCGATTTTTCAGAAGCCAACTTTTATAGCTCAATTCTTAGTGAGGTTGTTGCAAACAATAGCAAATTTATCAGCTCGATATTTTTTGCTGTAAATGCGCGCCGAAGTAATTTTGTGGAAGCGGATTTCTCCTCGGCTTACATGGAAGCTGCAGACTTTTCCAAGTCGGAAATGAGGAAAGCAATTTTTGCAAAAGCAGGGTTATCTGATGCTATTTTTACAAATACCAACCTTGGACAAGCTAAGTTTATTTCAGCAGTACTCAATGATACCGATATGGATAGCAGCAAACTCAACGAAGCTGTTTTTGATTCATCGGTTATAAAATCCAGCAATATGGCGCAATCGGATTTTAACAATGCTTCTTTCGACAATGTTTTTATGTTGCAGGTAAATCTCACTTCCGCTGATCTCTCCTATGCTCATTTTTCTAATTCTAATGTTAGCAAACTCTATTTTGGTAATACCAATACCAAAGGCATGACAATTGAAAACAGCAAAATTGAGAAAATCAAAGGGATGACTGTTGAGCAGAAAGTACAGTTTGCCGGCGCATCAGTCCCTGAATAAATCACCCTTAGCCCAACTTTTATATATTAACAATTATTTAACATTTAATATATTGTTTTCTTTGCGCCTAATGCCGTATAATTGCAAAATATAACATATAATGAGTATTTTTATGCGTTCTACTAAGCCGAGCCCACACCAAATCGTTCCCGCAGCTAACTTCTTTTCAATAAGTAAGTCAGATAAAAACTTTAAAGATCTGACCAAAGCAGAGCAGAGAGCTGCAGTTGAAGGTGCATTAGGTACTATGGGTATAAAATTGACTAAAACCAAATTTGCTAACCAATTTATTCCATTGCTACTTGCAAGCCAGGATCAAACAAACGCAGTGTTGCTTGGTTTGCTCCAACGACAACTTCAACTTATTCAAGCAGCAGCTTCTGGCGGAAATGAGGCGACAACTGCTAATCTTACTGCAGTTCAAGTTCCTGCTATTAAAGTTGCTAATAGCGGAACTATGATTGTTGCTCCGAAAGCTTATGTTGCTCCGGAGGCTGCTGTTGTTGAGTCGGATAAAAGGAGTGCAACACCTCCGCAACTTTTGCGTGGTGCTACTCCAGAGCCTATTACTGCTCCTACGCCTGAGTTTGTACACCAGCCAGGCCAGTTCTTAGAAGTTCCAGGTAAAAGAGACGATAAAAATAATAAGCCTGTTACTACTGCAACTAAAGCTAAGTCATCTACTACATCTAGAAACTGTTCAGTTTTTGGCGTTATAGGCGCGGCTGTTAAAGCAGGTTGCGCAATTGCATATGCTGGCATGGCTGTGATGGCTGTTGAATGCCTGACAAAGGTATCTTTAGGTCTAACATCTGCTCTATCAAGCTTCCTACAAACCCAGTCACTAGCACATTACGCTTATGCCTATGATATGAG
>Ga0207081_1173_pt1 | contig 11912 bp, 4 predicted proteins | sample Alteio_BWMinHeat_59_FD_153524 | JGI IMG/M metagenome (GOLD analysis project Ga0207081, IMG submission 153524) | Enriched cells from forest soil in Barre Woods Harvard Forest LTER site, Petersham, Massachusetts, United States -... | ecosystem: Environmental > Terrestrial > Soil > Temperate forest >... | reverse complement strand
CGAGCTTTGCGGGCAGGCAGGTAACATAAGAGCCCCCGTTGAAAACAGCTACCGCCGGAGTCGCAGTGGGCAGCAGCGGGAACGCACCCGTAACATCACCGCAGTCTCCGTACACAGATAAGTATACCGTATAGGTGCTGCCGCTGGTCCACACATAGGTCAGGTCCATGCCTATGATGTGGTTGGCATACGAGCTCACGCTCATCAGTAAAAGTGTACAGGATAGCACTGTACCGCGCAGAAAGGCCGATAGAGATTTTTTCATTGGTTAGAATTTTTAGAACATTTGGGGTTTACAAAATACCTGCTGCTATGAAAAAACTCCATAGCAACGCAAACGATCCAATACCGTTAGCTAACCCAAATATAAGATTATTAAATAAACATTTTTCATTTTTTGCAAAATATATATAACCCCCATAATTCCAGCAAAAATATCCACAAAAATATTGCCCTTGGTTAATAATAAATGAGTCCCGCAGCAAAGCTCCCCGCCTTATTTTCTCCGAATGGGTCCCTTTGGGAAAATTGCACCCTGCGGCACGGGCGCAGCTCTACGCCGTACAAGGCGACTGCCGAAGACACGTGTCCCGCTCCTTCAGCGGGAGCCGGGGTGGTTGGAAACGCTAAATCAAACGACGGTTTGATTTAGCCGGGGTGATAAGAAACGCCACATGCATTACCCTATCGGGATAAAAGCTTTGTAGCAAAGCAAAACAACCCACACCATACAGCACCCCAGAGCGGGTGAAACCAACGCTGCAAGGCAATTGCTGCGTATGACGGTTTGATTTAGCCGGGGTGATAAAATACGGCCTAAAAAATTTGAACTAACTTTCTACCTTTAGCTGTTAATTAATTTTCACCATATTATGGCTAAAGGAAATAAACCTAAGAAAGAGGCGAAACCGGTTGAGCAGTATGAGCATACAGATAAAAAGAGGTTAAATAACCCGCCCGTAGGCCTTGTGGACGCACATAGTGATAATGGAGGTTTTAAAAAGAAAACATACCAATTCGACCCACACCTTGACCCGCAGTTACAATGGGCAGGCAAGGCAGAGCATACCAGTTTTGAAGTGCCTACGGTAAGCCTGCATGTGCATGAGCGCATAGACCCCCGCAAAATAATAGAAACAGTAAAAAAAGACGTTCCCAAACCCCAGCTATCCTTATTTGAAGAAGATAAGAAGCCACTACGCGAAGCAATAGAGTTTTACAAGCACAAGGAGAACTGGAGCAACCGCCTCATAGCCGGCGACAGCTTGCTGGTAATGAATAGTCTCCTCGAAAAAGAAGCCATGGGCGGTAAGGTGCAAATGGTCTATTTTGATCCGCCTTATGGCATAAAATATGGCAGCAATTTCCAGCCTTTTACAAATAAGCGCGATGTAAAAGATGGTAATGACGGAGACCTGACTGCTGAGCCGGAAATGATAAAAGCGTTCCGCGATACCTGGGAGCTTGGCATTCATAGCTATCTTACTTATTTACGCGACCGGCTATTATTAGCAAAGGATTTATTACATGAAAGTGGGAGCATTTTTGTACAGATAAGTGATGAAAATGTTCATCACGTTCGTGAACTTATGGATGAAGTATTTGGCCCAACGAATTTTATCTCTTTAATATGTTTTCAAAAGGCGACGGCCCAAACAACGGAACTACTTTCTTCACCCTTTGATTATCTTGTATGGTATGCCAAGAGTAAGTCATCAATAAAATATCGACAGCTTTACTTGCCAAAAGAATTTGGGAAAATAGGCGCATCTAATTATTCATTGGTTGAAAATCCCAAGACACGAGAATGGCGAAGAATTAAGAAGGAGGAATTTCAGAATCCTGAACTTATTCCTCAAGGGTGGAAAATTTTCAGTTCGGGAGATCTTACATCGCAACGACCGCCAGGAAGCTTCCCTGTTGAGTTTAAGGGGAGGCCATATACTCCCGGGAAAACTTTTTGGAAAACAGGCGAAGCTGGGTTTAAAGAGTTGATGAAATCAGATAGAATAGTTGAAATTAATGGAAATATTTACTATAAAAGATATTTTGATGATTTTCCTGCGTTTCCATTGACATCAACGTGGACAGATTCGGCAAGTAGTTTTGCTGAAAGAACATATGTTGTCCAAACAACAATGAAGGTAATTCAAAGATGCCTCCTGATGACGACTGATCCAGGCGATTTGGTTTTAGATATCACGTGTGGCAGCGGCACAACAGCAGTTGTTGCCGAAAACTGGGGCAGGCGGTGGATAACCTGCGATACTTCTCGAGTAGCAACCACGCTTACAAAACAGCGCATCATGGCGGCAACATTCAACTATTTTGAATTGGCACATCCCAATGAAGGAGTAGGTAGTGGATTTAAATACAAAACAGTGCCGCATATAACCCTAAAAAGCGTTGCAAATAATGAACCTGCGCCACTTGAAACTCTTTACGATCAGCCGTTTATTGACAACAAACGCAGCCGCGTAACCGGCCCATTTACAGTAGAAGCAGTTCCCTCACCGGTAGCCAGGTCATTTGAAGATATTCAGAATGATTACGCTTTAGATGCAGACATATCCGTAGCCCGCACAGGTGAAACGCTGCGGCAAAATGAGTGGAAGGATGAATTATTACGTTCCGGCGTCCGTACAAAAGGAGGCCAGAAAATAGAATTTTCGCGCGTGGAAACTTTAGGCGGCACCCGCTACCTGCAGGCAGAAGCGGAAACAAAAGAAGATACTCCAAAAAGGGTATTAATATGCTTTGGGCCTGAGTTTGCGCCTCTTGAACAAAGAACAGTTGAATTGGCGCTCGAAGAGGCGGGGCACCAAATACCTAAACCAAAAATAGTACTGTTCTGCGCCTTCCAGTTCGATGAAGAAGCGGCAAAAGATATTGACGAAGCCAACATGAGGGGCGTAACCCTGCTAAAAGCCCAAATGAATGCCGACCTGCTTACAGATGACCTGAAGAAAAAACGCAGCAGCAATGAAAGCTTCTGGCTCATAGGTCAGCCGGATGTGCTGATGAGGGAGAGCAGCGAGATAGGAAAACAGGTGGTAGAGGTCCTCGGCTTCGATTATTACAATCCCAAAACCGGCAAAGTGGAAGGTGGCGGCAAAGCCGACATAGCCATGTGGATGCTGGATGCCGACTATGATGGCCGCAGCATTTTCCCGTCGCAGGTGTTTTTCCCCATGGCAGGCGCAAAAGAAGGATGGGCCACCCTCGCCAAAAACCTGAAAGCAGAAATTGATGAAGAAAAGATAGAATCATTTGGCGGCACAGTATCTTTGCCTTTTACACCAGGTAAGGCTGTTGCAGTGAAGATCATTGATGCGCGGGGCATTGAATGTCTAAAAATTATCAGGCCTTAAAATAATTATTATGGCATTTGAATCAATAACCGATGTACAAATAAAAGATTTGCTGAGCAGCCCCAAGAAAATTACTAATCCGGGCGCGAGGCTGAGAAATATTGAAGGGCGGGACCAGGTGAATTATAAAGCCATTGCTACTGATGGGAGCGGACATGAATTCCAGATTTACAAAAGGCAAAATACAAGAGAAGGCATGGAGGATGATTTTTCGTGCGGCATTAGCTGGGTCGCTGCGAATGGTGAAACTTTGACCCTTAAAAGGTATAACGGGTCAAGCCATTCCCACAAAAATCAGATTGAAGATGAATTGTTAACTGACACCTGCCATATTCATATGGCAACTGAAAGATACATTAAGGCAAATAAGAAGCCTGAAAGTTTCGCAGTTGAGGCAGACAACTATAGCACTATTGAGGGTGCTTTGCATTGCCTCGTAACTGAATGTAACATATCCGGCATCGTTACCACACCTGATAATGCAAAACTATTTTAATTATGAATGTTAATATTAGTCTTATTGAAGAGCAACTTTGCGCGCTGCTTTGCGCTGAGGTAAAAGTTACGGCTAAAAATGATAAATTGGCGCGTATCGTAACGCCATTCTATTTTGCTGATGGAGACCCTTACCAGGTTTATTTAAAAGAAATGCCCGGCGGCATCCTCAGGCTTACTGACATGGGGCATACCATGATGCATCTTAGTTATGAAAATGACACCGACAAATTTCGTGAAGGAACAAGAGGCAATCTTTTGAGCCAGGTAAAAGCCGAAACATCTGTTGACGAAAATAATGGGGAATTTTATATTGATACAACAATTGAAAAACTGGGATTCAATATTTTTCGGTTGGGGCAGGCTTTAACTAAGATCAACGACCTGACATTTTTGAATAGGGCACGTGCAGAATCTACTTTTTATGAGGATTTGAAGGAGCAATTAAAAAAAATTATTCCGGAAGAGAAAATAACAGCGGACTATTATTATGAGCAAATGGAAAATGCCGGAGATTATCCGATTGATTTTAAGATCGAAGGAAAAGAATTGCCGTTATTCGTTTTTGGCATCCCGAACAGGGACAAAGCAAGGCTTACAACTATCATTCTTGAACGTTTGTTGCGCTCCAAAGCAAACTACGACAGCCTGCTGATATTTTCAGACCAAAGCGCTATACCCCGCCCCGATTTAGCCAGGCTTTCCAATGTAGGCGGTGAAATGATCGCTTCTTTGGATGCTGAAGCTGATTTTTCAAGAAAATTAATACGCAAGGCAGCCAATAACTAATGAACAAGATAGACAAGCTCATCATAAATACCCCTTATGCAGCACCTCAAAAATATTGGGAATACATTCGTGATACCCGATCTTTCCTGTTACAGGATGGCAGGCGCCCGGCAGGTTACGTAGTTGCATCAGAGCATTCAAAATCTTTTGATGACCCTGGTATTTTTATTGAAATAGAATTAGTCAATACTATTCGTCCAAGAATAAAAAAATGGCGTGAAGCAGGCTATCCCGGTGTTACAGGCATTACCAAACGCTTATTAGAACATTGGCAGAATCCGGAAGAAAGAACAGAACGTAGATTTTTCTTTTGCCAGCTTGAGGCAATTGAAACATTAATCTGGCTTGCTGAATCACATAGCTCCGAACGCACAGGTATTTCCATTCCGGGTGACGGAGGAAATTTTTCAAGGTGGTGCAGTAAGATGGCTACCGGCTCAGGTAAGACCATTGTAATGGCCATGCTGATTGGCTGGCAGGTGCTAAACAAAGTAGCGAACGGAAAAGATAACCGTTTCTCTAAAAATATACTGACCGTTGCCCCTGGCCTTACTGTGCGTAATCGCTTGTCTGTATTAAATCCTGCTGATAAGAACAATTATTATGAGGAGTTCAATATCGTGCCTCCTGCCCTCATGGAAAACCTGAGACAGGCAAAAGTGAAGATCATTAATTGGCATGGCCTTTCCTGGGATACAGAAGAAAGGATTGCAAAAAAGAAGTCAGTTGATAAACGAGGTGCAAAAAGCGATGAAGCATATGTACGCGAGGTGCTGGGCGATATGGCAACAGCCAATAATATTTTAGTAATAAATGATGAAGCCCACCACGCCTGGCGTATTCCGGCAGAAAGTAAAATCAAAGGGATTAAGAAAGAGGATATTGAGGAAAGCACAGTATGGGTGGGAGGGTTAGACCGTATTCATCGTACCAGGGGTATTTTGCAATGTTTTGATCTTTCAGCAACCCCTTTTGCACCATCAGGGAAAAAAGCTACTGAAGATGCCCTGTTCCCCTGGATTGTCAGTGATTTTGGGCTTAACGACGCCATAGAATCAGGATTGGTAAAGACACCCCGCGTAGTAGTTAGAGATGATGGCAAGGTGGACGACGAACTTCGGTCCCGTTTATACCACATTTATAATGACCCGGAAGTAAAGGACGAGCTGGCCCGTAAAGCAGAAGACAGTGACCCATTACCGGACCTGGTCAGGAATGCCTATTTATTATTAGGGTTAGACTGGAAAGCTACAAAAGATGCCTGGGTAAATGCCGGCCATACAATCCCGCCGGTAATGATTACGGTTGCGAACACTACTAATACCTCTGCGAGAATAAAGTATTCATTCGACCATGATTCGTTTGGATTGGCTCTTGCCGGCCTTGCCGAACTTTGTGACGCTGACAGAACGTTGCAAATTGACAGCAGCGTTCTCGAAAAAGCAGAAGCGGAAACGGAAGCAGTGGAGCTTACAGAGACCACTGATTTGCCGGAAACAGACGTTACTCCCGATGAAGATGATCAGCCAAAAGAAAAGAAACTTACCAGGAAGCAGCAGGGGGAGCAATTAAGAAGAATCGTTGACACTGTTGGAAAAGCCGGTGAGCCTGGTGAACAAATTCAAAATGTTATCTCAGTTGGCATGTTAAGTGAAGGTTGGGATGCAAAAACCGTAACTCATATTATGGGTTTACGGGCATTCAGTTCCCAGTTATTATGTGAGCAGGTTGTTGGCCGGGGGCTTCGCAGAACAAGTTATGATGTAGGTGGAGATGGCCTCTTTGAAGCAGAATACGTAAATATTTTTGGCGTCCCGTTTACATTCTTACCTCATGAGGGTGGCAAGGATGATCTGCCGCCACCGCCTCCTGTACCAAAAACAAAAATTGAGCCGGTAAAAGAAAAAAGTAACAAGGAAATTTCCTATCCGGTAGTTCTGCGGATTGACCATGTTTACAAGCCTCAGCTAACTCTGGATATATCATCAGTAAAACCTTTAGAACTTGATCCTTACGATTCTATTACTGAAGCCCAGCTTGCAGCGATAATTGCCGGAAAGCCTAATCCTGCTGCGCTTTCGGACATTGATTTAAAGAAAATTGCAGAAAAAACACGGCTGCAAACTATTATTTTTAAAATAGCAACTTCAATATACAATTCAGAAAAAAAACCGGATTGGAAAGGAAGTAAGGAGATTTTCCTGATCCAGTTGATCAATATTATTGAACGGTTTATTTATTCTGATAAGATAGTTATTAAGAACCCGCTGTTTAATCAGGATGAATCCCGCCGGAAAATATTGATAATGCTGAACATGAACAAAGTCATTCAGCATATCTGGAATGAATTAAGAAGTGAGAACACAACACAACTTACACCGGTATTCGACAGTGAACATCCTATACGTTCAACATCAGATGTAAGAACCTGGTGGACAAGTAAGCCTTGTGAAAATTTCGGAAAGTCTCATGTTAATTTCACGGTTGTTGACAGCGATTGGGAGTTTTTCGAAGCTAAAACATTGAATGATAGTAATGAAGCAGATCGGTTCGTAAAGAATGACCATTTAGGTTTTGCAATATGGTACAATCACCAGGGAGTTAACAGGAGATATTTCCCTGACTTCATTATTAAGTTGGTTAACGGAGAATATTTAGTTCTCGAAACAAAAGGAAAAGATACAGAGCAGGACAAAACAAAAAGGAGCTTTTTAAATGAATGGTGTAAAGCAGTCAATCAGCATGGAGGTTTTGGCAGATGGTCATGGGCTGTCTCATTCGATCCGAATGATTTATCCTTGATTTTGCAAAATGTTGTTTTAACAATCGAATCTATAACCTACGTTGATACAGACGATTTCAACATTGCTTCTAAAATTTTTAATGCATTAGACAACTATTTAGATTCACTTGGTTTAGAAGTATCAAATGAAGGCATTATTAAAAAAATGTCCTGGATTGGGGATAAATTATTTAAAATAAAAAGCATTTTTTTGAGTAAAGATGCACGTGAGATTTATTCGAAGATCAGGAAAGGAATAGAATTGGCTAAGTTAGAAAAAGTTCAATCGGAAATTACAAAAAATCATCTGGAAGCCGCAGCGGCATACCTTAAAGCAATTGAAAATGTTCCAAATGCAGCAACAATAATAGGTCAGTTAGCAATTATTAAGACTGTAGTAAATGGCGAACCACAAGTTTTTACAATTGAATTAACCTTTGATCAAATGGTGCAAATAAGAAAAATTGAAGGCATCGTAAGTAATCCTGGATTGCTTTTACAAAAACTTAATGAATATGGTGATAGAAAGCAATCAAATAATACGCACGAGCTTGAAAATGGAAAACAGGATTAGGAGAATTCCCCAACAGTCCATACGTCGCGCCCTCCCTCGTCCCCGTTCCTCCGGATTCAACTCGCTGGGGTTCAGCAACAAAGAGAACGCAACCATTTTTGCAAAATATTGATTATCAGCATGGTAGGATATGGTTGCATGCAATGGTCGAGTAGGCATCCGGTGGCACAAATAAAAACCCGTTTTGCAAACGGTTTTCAGGTGATGCAGCCCAATCGAAGGATACCTCACCTCAGTATTTATATGATATTATAATTAATTATATATGTAAATTGCTATAATAACACAGCACTTTTTCAAAAAACAGGCCGACTGTGCTGTGTTATACACACATTTTGTTATATTCTTTGCCCGCCGTAGCTTTTTTCTTTCAACCGCCGTAGCTTTTTCTGCGAAGGTGGTAGCGCAGGAGGGAATTCAGCCAGCGCCTGGCTGTAACCCGAAAAAACACACAGCACTTTTCAAAAAACAGCCCGACTGTGCTGTGTTATATGCTTATTTTTTTATGTAATTTTCGAAAAGCTCTACACAAGAGCGCCAAAACACACAGCACTTTTCAAAAAAACAGGCCGACTGTGCTGTGTTATACACGCATTTTGTTATATTACGTCATTTCGTAGCGCAGCGGAGAAACCTCCTGAGCTTTAGCAAGTAGCCAAATCACAGCACTAACACATAAAAATCCGGAACATTTGTTAAAAAAAAGGGGGTACTGCGATACGGTATACAATTATTTTGTCATATCCGCGCATTGCACCCATAATACAAAAAAAGGGCCGGTGTCCCCACCAGCCCATTTTCAAATCTTCATTAATTTATTGCACTCATTTTCACATTTTCACATTCTCTTATTTTCACATTAGCCTACCTCGCTCAATTTTCACATTTTCACATTCTCTTATTTTCACATTAATTTTCCACCACCATATGGAACACCCTGCTCCCCGCATCCGTCCTGATGTTCAGCAGGTACATGCCGTTGGCTATGTTGGGTAAGTGCACCTGCTCGTTCAGCTTGCCGCTCACTGCCTTCACCGCCTCGCGGTACACCACCTGCCCCAGCATGTCCGTCAGCTCTAAGCTTACGGCTTCATCGGCAGTTGTGGCTAAGGTCCCCTTCACCGTGAACGTCCCCTTGTTCGGGTTCGGCACTATGCTGAAGCCTTCGCCCTGGCTTATCGTATTGACGCCCTCGCGGTGCAGGTTCACATATACCCATCCGAACGAGGTTGCGCTGCACACACCATCGGTCGTCGCCACGCACGTCACCGAGTCTGCAGCCGGGTACCGGAAGTTGTTGCTGATAAAGGTGTTCGTCGTAGCCCCCGCTACCGGCAGCTCATTGACGATCCACTGGTAGCTCACATGCGCGCTGCCGCTGGCCACTGTCGCTATTAAGGTGTCAAACTGCCCTATCACAACGCTCGTGCCGGGGTATGCATTTATCGTCACCGCCGGTAAATATGGCGTGTCCACGCTTATTATTACAGAGTCGCTCAGCACCGTGGTCGCCAGCCGGCACAGATAGTCGCTGGTCATGCTCACCTGCAGTATATCGCCATCCGCCGGTATGTAGCTTATCGTCGCCCCCGTACCGGCGCTCACGCCGTTGCGCAACCAGGTATACAACGGCGAAGGGCCGCCATATACCGGCAGGGCTGTTACCGTCACCGCCCCGCCCCGGCATACCGTATCCCCCGGCGCCGCCGATATATTGGCAACAGGAAGCTCCGGGCCCAGCACCGTCATCCGCACATGGCTGCTGGCCGTTGCCGGCAGCACACAGGGATAGTTGCTCGTCAGGGTCACCGTCACCAGGTCCCCGTTGGCAGGGATGAACGTATAGGCGCTGCCCGTACCTACGTTCGTGCCATCCACGTTCCATACATAGGCTGGCCCCGGCCCGCCAAATACAGGCAGGGCTGTGAACGTCGTGGACGTTCCCGAACATACCGTATCTCCCACGCCCGTACTGATGCTTACTGACGGCGCTACGTTCGGGTTTATCGTCACTGTCGCACTGCCGCCCATGGTGTTGGTGCAGCCCGTAGCCGTGCTTACCCCTATTACCGTATAGGCCCCCGCTACGGTCTGCAGCCCAAAGCTCAGTATTGTCCCGGTGCCTGCAAACGTGCCCGTAGCCGTAGCCCCGTGGTACAGCAGGTAGTTAACCCCGGGCGCTGAGTTGCCCAGCCCTATCGGCACGCCCGCACCTCCCGCACAATACGGCCCGCCGCCAGTTACGAGGTACACCGCAGGCAATTGCTGCACCGATACCGTCGTTTGGGCAAAGCACCCCGCCGGCAGGGTATAGTATACCGCTGCTGCGCCAGGGCCTGCACCGCTGATCACTCCCGCCGCCGGGATCAGCACAGAAACAATGGCCGCATTGCCGCTGCTCCATACCCCGCCGCCGGGCGTATCGCTCAGTGTCCGGGTGGAACCAAGGCATATGTTTATCAGCCCGGGTAGCCCCGCCGGCTGTGGGTTTACCGTGATCACCACCGCTGCCGCACAGCCTGTCCCTAAGGTATAGGATATCGTCGAGGTCCCCGCTGACGCTGTCGTATAAACGCCCGCAGCAGGGGCTATCGCCACTACCAGCGTATTGGCGCTGCTCCACGTCCCGCCGCTCGTACCGTCTGATAACAGCCGCGTACCGGCCGACTGGCATACTGCACCGGTAGCTCCGCCTATGGGCAGCGGTACCGGGTTCACCACTATAATCGTAAATGTTGTGCACCCTGCACCTACCGAATAGGTAATAGCTACCGGCCCGCCTGCAGGGCTGATGCCCGTCACCTGGCCCGTAAACTCGTCTATGGTGGCTATGCTTGTATCGCTGCTGCTCCACGTCCCGCCGCCGGGCGTATCTCCCAGCATGATCTGCGATCCCGTGCATACCGCCGCAGGGCCTTCTATCGCTCCGGGGGGCGCACTTACCGTCACCGTCAGCGCCGCCGCGCATACACCAGGGGAATAGCTGATCACTGACGTGCCGGGTGCTGCCCCGTATACGTTCCCGCCCGCATCCACTGTCGCTACCGCAGTATTGCTGCTGTTCCAGGCCCCGCTCGTGCTGCTCTCCGTCAGCGTAGTGCTGCCGTCAAGGCAGATCAGCCCGGAGCCCGTTATCGTATCCGGCGGTGCATTGACCACCACTAATGCCGTCACACTGCAGCCCGTAGGGGCCACATAGGTGATCACCGCACTGCCCGTCCCAACCGTCGTTACCGCACCGGATGATGAACCGATAACGGCTACTGATGTATCGCTGCTGCTCCACGTCCCGCCGCTTGTCCCGTCACCCAGTGACGAGGGCACGCCCTGGCACAGGCTTGTTGTCCCCAGTATCGCCCCGGGTTCCGGGTTCACCGTTATGGCCTTTATTGCCAGGCAGCCTGCCGCTGTCGTATAGGTTATCGTCGCCGTACCGCCGCTCTCGCCCGTCACATTGCCCGCATCATCCACTATCGCAGAGGTAGTGCTGCTGCTCCACGTCCCGCCCGTTAATGCATCTGTGAGGGTGATCACCGATCCGGGGCATACCACCGATAGCCCGCTCAGCGGAGGAGGCGGTGTGTTCACCGTTATCGCCGCGCCGGCAGAACAGCCGCTAATTATCGTATACAATACCGTCGTCGTCCCGGCTGCATTGCCGCTCAGTACGCCTGTGGACGCATTGATCGTCGCTATCGTTGTTGACGCCACGCTCCAGATACCGCCCGTTGAGGCGTCTGTCATCGTTATCGTGGCCCCCGGGACTAAGCATACCGACGGCGGCCCGCTGACCGGCAGCGGTACCGCATTTACCGTTACCTGTGCTACCGCAGGGCAGCCCGTACCGGCTACCGTATAGGTGACCATCGCCATCCCGGCGGACTCACCCGTGGCTGCGCCT
>Ga0207081_1172_pt1 | contig 11948 bp, 9 predicted proteins | sample Alteio_BWMinHeat_59_FD_153524 | JGI IMG/M metagenome (GOLD analysis project Ga0207081, IMG submission 153524) | Enriched cells from forest soil in Barre Woods Harvard Forest LTER site, Petersham, Massachusetts, United States -... | ecosystem: Environmental > Terrestrial > Soil > Temperate forest >... | reverse complement strand
GAAATGCCCCTCCTCTGCTTGAAGGAAGCTACGGCGGGCGAGCGGGGGATTATGTGAATACTTATCATTTTTAATTATTTGTTGCCCTTAAAAATGTGGCCTTGCCAGGCTTGGGTTTCCCTCCTTCGCCGAGGCTTCGGCGGGTGAAAAAGGGCGTTTTTGGGGGAGGACTCCCTATTTTTTTTCTGCTCTGATCCTGCTCTAATTTGATAAATTGGCAATTCGACAATTTGACAATGCCTGTCGGCATAATGCCATTGGGATGGGTAGGGCGATGCTTAGAAATGCCCCTCCTTTGCTTGAAGGAAGCTACGGCGGGCGAGCGGGGGATTATGTGAATACTTATCATTTTTAATTATTTGTTGCTCTTAAAAATGTGGCCTTGCCATGCTTGGGTTTCCCTCCTTCGCCGAGGCTTCGGCGGGTGAAAAAGGATGTTTTTGGGGGAGGACTCCCTATTTTTTTTCTGCTCTGATTCTGCTCTAATTTGGTGATTTGTTGAATAGTCGTTAGTAACATATTTTGGTTGATAAGTTCTTTTTTCGTTTTTGACGTCGTTGTAACTTAGGTACTAATGAATCTTTGATAGGTTAGGGGACCAGTGCGAACATATGTAAACACCAGCCATGCCCATGCGTGCCGGGCGGTTTCAAAGACGAAGGTACGCAGGAGTAATCCGAGTGGAGAATTTTAGATGTGAAAATTTTAGAATAAAGTTAATCAAAAGTTATTGGCTGATAAAAAGATTTATTAATAAAATATCTGCTCACCTTTGGGTTCTAAAAACAGATATTATGATAGTACGCAAAGTAAATTCGTTTTATTACAACAATCCCCTGATGGCTGGCTTTATATCAGCATTAATGGCGCCTGTGGCTACGATATGTGCATACTGCATTTTGGGTGGAACTTTCAGGTAGTAAGGGTTCTCTACCCAAAAGAAATGGGATGCAAGCCGCTCACGGATAAGTATCATATATCCTGCGCGAGGGTTGTTGGTGAAAACACCAACAACGGCGGAAATGTCTCAGCGGTCTATTATTGTGTTGTTGGCGGTAATGGGGTTGCACTCCATGGGGTGGAATTTAAGACTAAATGCCTCAATAGCCGGATGTGACCAGTTGCTCTGCTTGCATTAATTGCGACTATTGAGTTATTCAAATCATTAATAGCAGTTTGAAATTCTGTATTTGGTTTCCATACTGTATTACTCGGCAACTGGTATCTCACGTTGTTGCTTGACCATTGATTTAGGTATCCGAGTGTTCCCATATGTCGAATAACTGTTGATGCTTCGTTTGGTTCAACATCAAATATTATGACTGCATTTGTTGCCATCTTATAGTTTTACTTTCTAATGTAATTTTTAAGCAGTGATATTGATTCTTTTATAGTGCCTCCTACATAGCTTTCGGAAAATACATCATTTTTTAGATAGTCTGATTTACGCCTTTCATTTATGTATTTATCATAGTTGTAAAATCCTCTCTCTTGCATTGTTCTTAGTATTATACCGCCGATGTTTAGGGCGCTCAATAGGAAATCTAATTGTTCATAATCAGTAGAGGTTTCTTTATTGCTCTCAATCTTGTTTTGGATTTCCAACACCTTATCTAAGGTTAACGGAATATTTTCAGCTTGCATAGTTTCCATTTTAATGCTCTTTATGGTTGTTGCGTTTGTTGTTGTGCGTTTTGCTGAGTTGTCGGTAGCGATTCATGGTAAAGCCTTATTTTACCAAGTAATGTTCCCGCTTCTTTTTCGCTGGTAACTATATTTTTTTCGTGTTCATCAAAATGTTCTTTAAAGTAACGATCTACTTTATTTTCGACAGTAATAAACACCCCAATGTTTATAGCGATTAATAATGTAATAATTATGCCACCCAAAATATAAAGATCGTCAAATCGCTTATTAGTAGATGTTATCTTTTCGTCTAAGTTTAAGAGTTTTACCTTTATGTCATTTATTGTAAGAGGTGTGATTTTTTGCGCCGTATCCCGCATCATCTTTATTGTATTTGCTTCATTATTAATCATGTCTTTAGCTAGTATAGTTTTACTATAGCAGCACATAACAATCATTATAATAAATCCACAGGCTATAAACCCGAGGATAAATGACAGCACTAATTTAGACATTTAGACTTTATATGAAGCACGAAAGCTACATAATTTCTCTGATTATCACATTATTTGGGATACTTGTGATGGCAAGCTTGTTGCAGAGATAGCTGAATAGGCGACAAAAAAGATATTTATTAATAAATTAGGAACACATGGGGTTTTTGCCCCGTTTCCTCACTTCAATCCCCCTCCTCCAGCTCAAATATTGATTCTACAGGCGTTTTAAAATGCCGGGCTATCTTTAGGGCAATGACCGAGGATGGTACAAACCTTCCGGTTTCGATGGAGTGAATGGTTTGTTTGGATACCTGTACTGCTTCGGCAAGGCCGGTTTGCGAGATATTAAGTTTTGCCCGCTCTACCCTTATAGTGTTTTTCATGGGTTTTGTGATAAGAGGGTGAGTAAACCAATGATAACGATGCCAATGGTCAGGTAGATGAGCATGCCCCATTTATTTTTGTCTATGTTTCGGAGGTTTTCCCAAACGCCGCGGTCTTCATAGTCCCACAGAAAATCGAAGTAGAGGCCAATGTTTAAGAAGAACAGGTAAAACACCATACCTACAGCCGCCAGGAAAAAAAGATCGGCAGCAGCCAGCGGGTTATTGGGATGCATGATGGTAGTATATGCCATGGCTGTCATTATGCAAATGACCAGTAGAAATGAAAACTGGAACGATTTTGCCCGCACGGCTTTTGCCCGGTCGTCTTCCACTTTTTCCCTGCAATAGATGATGGTGAACAGGCCGAGCAGCATCACAAAATTGAATGTGCCATAATGCTGCGCCACCGTGTATTTATCGAGTATTATAGATCCTTTTAGCCGCTCTATGATCATGCCGATCAAGCCGATGGCGGAAATGATGATACCGGCTTTTTTCCATTTGTAATCGTACATTGCTATTACTCCTTTCATAATTGTATCTTTTAAGTTTGTTTATACAAAAGTAAAGTTTAGATTACTAAAATACAAGTAAACTTTACTTTTTATAAACATAAATTTATAAATTATTGGTAGTGTGTTTATATTCAGGAGGTTGTGAGATTTTCAAAAAGAGTTGAGTAAAGAGAAGGAAAGGATTGGCTCACACGTCATATATCCAGTGCGAGGTTGTTGGTGAAAACACCAACAACGGCGGAATTTTGCTAATTTTGTATTATGAATATTCAGGTGGAGAAGATAGAACTCATAAAGCGGATTGCTGATGTGAATAACGAAGCTATCATAAAAAAGCTCAAGGCTATTCTTATGCCTGAAAAGATACCTGATGAAACAGAGCGTATAATGGCTAATCCGGAACTTGTAGAAAAAATAAGAGAAGCCCGCCGGGAAATAAAAGAAGGTAAAGGAGTGAAAGTGGACATAAAAGATATATGGAAATAATATTTGCTCCCAAAGCCTTAAAAGACCTGACACACTGGCAATCGTCAGGCAAAAGCAAAATACAGAAGAAAATAACTGATCTGGTTACCGCTATTGCTAATGAGCCTTTTAAGGGAATAGGCAAACCTGAGCCTTTGAAACATGAATTTGCAGGCTGCTGGTCCAGGAGAATAAATGAAGAACACCGTATTATACCATTTGCCAATAGTTAGGAAAACTAAAAACCAAAGTCTAACTTAAGTTAGATAGATTGGACAACAAAAATCGGCACGAAAGAATCTCACGCAAAGGCGCAAAGGCGCGGTTCTCATGTAGCGTTTTAAAGGCCGCAAAGGCGTAACGCAGTGCTGATTTATTAAGTCTAATTGGTATTATTTATGAAGTGCAGGAAGACCATATTCAAATCCTTTCCTTAAAGGATCACTATTAGAAAGAGTGAAATCAATAATGCAATAACTTAAAAACAGATCACCCAAGCCCGTTGAGCTTATTTGCCAGCAGCCTGGTTTCTACTTTTTCCTTTACCGGCAGGGATATAATGAAGGTGGTGCCTTCGTTGATATTGCTGGTGGCGGAAATTGAGCCATTGTGCTGCTCTACGATTTTTTTGCAGATGGATAAGCCTATACCTGTCCCTTCAAATTTATCATAGGTATTCAGCCGTTTAAAAAGCGTGAAAATGTCATCGGCATATTTTTGCTCAAAGCCGATGCCGTTGTCTTTGATGTAGATATTGTAATAGTCGTCTTTGTACAACTCATTCTTTATGTCGGAGACCTGTAGCCCCTTTACCTTCTCGGAATATATTTCTATATCAGGCGGGCAATTTTCTTTGCAAAACTTAAGCGAGTTTATGATCAGGTTTTGAAACAATTGGCGGAACTGGCCGGGTATGATCTTCAATGTGGGCATATGCCCGATGTGCACCACAGCATTTTTCTGCTGGATGGATATTTCAAGGTCAGATAAAACACCTTCCAGCAACTCATGCAGGTCTGTTTCCTCAAAAGCATCAGAATTAGCAGCAGATCTTGAAAAGCTCAGGATATTTTTGATGAGCAGGCGCATTCTTTCGGAAGCCTTGGTTATTCTATCAATAAAATCCGTTCCTTCTTCTTTAAGGATGGTTCCGTATTTAGCCGCAAGCTGGTCGCTGAAAATGATTATTTTACGTAGTGGCTCCTGCAAATCGTGAGATGCTACGTAGGCAAACCGCTCCAGTTCTTCGTTAGTCGCTTTCAGCCGGTTAATATTCTCAATAAGTTGTTTATTTAACAGGGTAACTTTTGCTTCTGAATTTATACGTTCTTTAATTTCCTTTTCGAGCTGGCGGTTGGCGGCAGCCATTTTTTGTTCCTGCGCCAGCAATTGGTGGTTTTTCTTATACAGCTCTACAAATACAGCCACTTTGGCCCGCAGCAATTCGGGGTTTATCGGTTTGTAGATATAATCAACCCCACCCATCTGGTAGCCTTTGAAAACGCTTTCATCTCCGTAATCGTTGGCGGTAATGAAAATGATGGGGATATGTTTTAATTTATCCCGTTCATAGATCATCGTTGCCGTATCAAACCCGTTAAGGTCGGGCATTTGCACATCCATCAGGATGAGGGTAAAATCATCCTCTTTTAAGAGGATCCTTAGCGCCGCCCTGCCGGAAATGGCCGTCCGGATGATATAGCCATCTTTCTCGAGGATGCTTTCGATAGAGAACAGGTTGTCTTCCCGGTCGTCTACTACCAGCAACTTTATATCAGATCTTACAGGTGAAATGTTTTCAGTTGTTTCCGACATTCTAAAAAATTATTTGTACATCCATACCCTCATCAGCGACAGCAACTGGTCTATTTTCACCGGTTTTGTAATATAGTCGGAAGCGCCCGCCTCAATACATTTTTCACGGTCTCCCTTCATGGCCTTGGCAGTAACCGCTATAATAGGCAGGTTGCTGTTGGTATGTTCCCTTCTTATTTTCTGAGTGGTCTCATACCCATCCATTTCGGGCATCATAATGTCCATCAATACCATGTCAATGCTGTTATTCTCATTGAGGATATTTATAGCATCCTGGCCGCTTTCTGCGGTAATAGTATTGATATTGTATTTTTCAAAAGCAGTTGTCAACGCAAACAGGTTCCTTACGTCGTCGTCTACTACCAGCACCTTCTTATTAGCCAGTACATCTTCTTTCAATCTTAAATTCTCAATGATCTTCCTCTTTTCGGGCAGCAGGTCTTTGTTGTTCAGGTGCAGGTGCATCACAGTTTCTTCCAGCAATAGTTCTAAAGAATTCACGCTCTTCAGCAATACCCTGTTAGCGTATTGTTTTAGCTGTGTTTTTTCTTTGGGTGAAAAGTCTTTGGCGGAATAAACAATGATGGGCATCATTTGCGTCTTTTTCACGGCATTTATTTCCATAATGAAATCAAGCCCGCCTATATCTGGCAGCATATAGTCAACGATAACGCAATCGTAGCTGTTCTCTTTTATGAGCGACAATGCCTCCTTACCGGTGGATGCTATGCTTATCTTTATCAGTTCGCCGTTTTCTAATTCTTTTACAATTTGTGAGCAATCAATCTCATTGTCTTCCACCACAAGCAGATTTTTCTGTAAACGGCTGCCGAAGTCCACTATATCGTTATACAGTACAGATAATGCTTCATTTTTCAATGGTTTCAGGTGGAAGCTCCTTGCGCCGCGCTTGATGGCAAGCACCCTGTTTTCTTCTCCTGAAATGAGGTGCACGGGGATGTGCCTGAAGTTCATATCATTTTTAAACAGGTCGAGTATTTTCCAGCCGCTGGCGTCAGGCAGTTTTACATCAAGCGTCACCGCGCTTGGATTGTATTTGTTGGTCAGTTCAAATACTTCTCCAAAGTTGGTGGCCACTATTGCTTTAAGGCTCATTTCGTGGGCCTTGTCAATCATGATCTTGGCAAACCGGAGGTCATCTTCTACCACAAGGACTATTTTATCGCTCGGGGCAATATTATTGCGGTCGTCCCCGGCATTATTGATGATCTCGTTTACACCTTCCAGGTCGCGCTCCGGTATCTTTATCGTGGGCACTGTCTGTATGGAAAGTTTTTCATCATTTTGAGCTACCTCGTACTCGCTGAGCACCATGGCGCTTTGCTTATCCTTCTTCATCAGCTTAGGATTGTATTCAATTGGCAGGTATAGGGTAAATACACTGCCTTTGCCTACCTCGCTATCCAGTTCTATGGTGCCGCCAAGCAAGTCTGCAAGGCCCCTGCTGATAGAAAGCCCGAGGCCGGTGCCGCCATATTTGCGGCTTGTAGACCCTTCTGCCTGCTGGAATGCCTCAAAGATGATATTCTGCTTATCTTTTAAAATGCCGATGCCGGTGTCGGTAATTTCGAAGGCGACGACCCGCCGTGCCTTATCGAGGCTTGGGTTGCCCATTCTCCAGCTTTTGCTTGATTCATATATCCGCAGTTTAACCTCACCTTTTTCTGTGAACTTAAAGGCATTTGAAAGCAGGTTCTTAAGTATCTGGTTGAGGCGCTGAACGTCTGTTTCGATAATATCGGGCAGGTGAGAATCTTTTTCAATAACGAATTTGAGGTTCTTACTTTCAGAAACGTGTTTGAAGGTTGTTTCAACAAAGGAAGTGATCTCATTGAAGCGTACATTGATGAAGTCGGCGGAAATGTAGCCTGATTCTATCTTGGACAGGTCAAGAATGTCATTGATCAGTTGTATCAGGTCATCGCCGCAGCTGTGTATCGTTTTTGCAAAGCGCACTTGTTTTTCAGTAAGGTTGCCTTCCTGGTTTTCAAACAATTGCTGCGCAAGTATCAGCAAGGAGTTCAGCGGCGTTCTGAGCTCGTGCGACATATTCGCAAGGAACTCAGATTTATACTTGGAGGTAAGTGTAAGCTGCTCTGCCTTTTCCTCCAGCGACTTTCTTGCGTCTTCCACTTCCCTGTTTTTATTTTCCACTTCTTCTTTCTGTTTTACCAGCAGGTGCGCTTTATCCTGCAGGTCTTCATTTGTTCTCTTCAACTCATCAGCAAGTGAAGTGGATTGCTCCAGCAGGTGCTCTGTCCTTGAGTTTGTTTCGATGGTATTAAGTACGATACCGATACTTTCTGTCAACTGGCCTAAGAAGTCTAAGTGTGTTTCGCTGAACATTTCAAAGGATGCCAGCTCAATAACGGCCTTGATCTCTTTTTCAAACAATACGGGAAGAACGATCAGGTTCAGCGGGGTAGCTTCACCCAGGCCTGACCCTATCTTAACGTAGCCCCCGGGAACATTTGTCAGCAGAATCCTTTCTTTTTCCTGAGCGCATTGCCCTACAAGGCCCTCGCCAAGTTTGAAGTCTTTCTTAATGTTCACCTCATCTCTGTAGGCGTATGCTGCAAACAGTTTCAACGTACTGCTTTGGAGTATTTCGTCCTGCTCAAGTATGTAGAACATACCATGCTGCGCGTTCACCACCTGTGCCAGCTCCGAAAGGATACGCCGGGTCACTGTGTTAAGGTCTTTTTGCCCCTGCAGCATCTGGGTAAACTTAGCGAGGTTCGATTTCAGCCAGTCTTGCTCCTGGTTTTTCAGTGTTGTTTCTTTCAGGTTGGCAATCATCTGGTTGATAGTATCTTTCAGCTCTTCCACCTCGCCCTCGGCATCCACGCGTATCATGCGGGTAAGGTCACCCTTGGTTACAGATGACGCCACTTCTGATATTGCGCGCACCTGCGTAGTCAGGTTTTCCGCAAGCTGGTTCACGTTTTCAGTAAGGTTTTTCCATATGCCGGATGCGCCGGGCACATTTGCCTGGCCGCCTAACCTGCCATCTACGCCCACCTCGCGGGCTACGGTTGTTACCTGGTCTGCAAATACGGCCAGCGTATCTATCATTTCATTGATGGTATCTGTCAATTGCGCCACCTCTCCGCGGGAACTGATGGATAGCTTTTGTTTCAGGTTACCGGTCGCAACCGATGTTACCACTTTGGCTATACCGCGTACCTGGCTCGTAAGGTTCGACGCCATCATATTCACGCTGTCGGTAAGGTCTTTCCAGGTGCCGGCAACGCCTTTTACCTCCGCCTGCCCTCCCAGCTTTCCTTCTGTGCCTACTTCCCTTGCCACACGCGTCACTTCGAATGCGAATGAATTAAGCTGGTCCACCATGGTATTGATGGTATTCTTCAGGTCGAATATTTCACCCTTTACGTCAATGGTTACTTTCTTGGAAAGGTCGCCGCTGGCTACTGCTTTTGTTACTTCGGCTATGTTACGCACCTGGCTGGTAAGGTTGCCGGTCATTTGGTTTACGGAGTCGGTAAGGTCTTTCCAGGTACCAGCTACGCCCGGCACAAATGCCTGTCCGCCAAGCTTGCCATCGGTGCCCACTTCCCTTGCCACACGCGTTACTTCCGATGCGAAGGCGCGAAGCTGGTCCACCATCGTATTGAGCGTTTCTTTCAGTTGCAAAATTTCTCCGCGTACGTCCACGGTAATTTTACGCGACATATCTCCGTTCGCCACGGCTATGGCCACATTCGCAATGTTACGTACCTGGTCGGTAAGGTTGCCTGCCATTTGGTTTACAGAGTCGGTAAGGTCTTTCCAGGTACCTGCCACGCCCGGCACATTTGCCTGGCCGCCCAGCTTGCCTTCTGTACCTACTTCTCTTGCCACGCGGGTAACTTCCGATGCGAACCCGCGAAGCTGTTCCACCATGGTGTTTATCGTATTTTTCAGCTCCAGGATCTCTCCTTTCACGTCCACTTCTATTTTACGCGAGAGGTCTCCATTGGCAACTGCTGTGGTTACCTCCGCTATATTTCTTACCTGCGCGGTAAGGTTGCTCGCCATAATGTTTACGGAGTCTGTAAGGTCTTTCCAGGTACCGCCTACGCCCTGTACCTTAGCCTGGCCGCCCAGTTTTCCTTCAGAACCCACTTCCCTTGCCACACGCGTTACTTCTGAGCCGAAGGAGTTAAGCTGGTCCACCATGGTATTGATCGTATTCTTCAACTCAAGTATTTCTCCTTTTACGTCAACGGTGATCTTGCGGGAAAGGTCGCCTTTTGCCACGGCAGTTGTCACCTCGGCTATGTTACGCACCTGCGCGGTAAGGTTACTGCCCATTTGGTTTACGGAATCCGTAAGGTCTTTCCAGGTACCGCCCACGCCCTGTACTTTCGCCTGCCCGCCCAGCTTCCCTTCAGTTCCTACTTCCAGCGCCACGCGTGTTACTTCCGATGCAAACGCCCGCAACTGCTCCACCATGGTGTTGATCGTATTCTTCAACTCGAGTATCTCGCCTTCCACGTTCACCGTTATCTTCTTCGACAGGTCGCCGTTCGCCACCGCCGTGGTTACCTCTGCAATATTTCTCACCTGTGCGGTAAGGTTACTGCCCATCTGGTTCACTGAGTCTGTAAGGCCCTTCCATACGCCGCCAACGCCTTTTACTTTCGCTTGCCCGCCTAATTTTCCTTCCGTACCTACTTCTAATGCAACACGCGTCACTTCCGATGCGAATGAATTGAGCTGGTCCACCATCGTATTGATGGTATTTTTAAGTTCCAGTATCTCACCTTCCACGTCCACCGTAATTTTTTTCGACAAGTCTCCGTTAGCCACAGCGGTTGTTACCTCGGCAATATTGCGCACCTGGGCTGTGAGGTTACTCGCCATCTGGTTCACGCTATAAGTAAGGTCTTTCCATACGCCACCTACGCCTTTTACCGTAGCCTGCCCGCCAAGTTTTCCCTCTGATCCCACCTCTTTTGCCACGCGTGTTACTTCCGATCCAAAAGAATTTAGCTGGTCAACCATGGTATTGATGGTCTTCTTCAATTCCAGTATTTCTCCCTGCACATCCACGGTGATTTTCTTAGAAAGGTCGCCATTTGCCACTGCGGTAGTTACGTCCGCGATATTTCTTACCTGCGCGGTAAGGTTCCCTGCCATCAGGTTCACGCTATCTGTAAGGTCTTTCCACACACCGCCCACACCTTCCACAGTTGCCTGCCCACCGAGTTTTCCTTCAGAGCCAACCTCCCGTGCCACGCGCGTTACTTCCGATCCGAAAGAATTTAGCTGGTCCACCATGGTATTGATCGTGTCCTTCAATTCCAATATTTCGCCCTTTACGTCCACCGTAATTTTGCGCGATAAGTCTCCCTTTGCTACGGCTGTTGTTACCTGGGCTATATTTCTCACTTGCGCAGTGAGGTTACTGCCCATTTGGTTCACAGAGTCCGTAAGGTCTTTCCATACGCCCGCCACGCCCTTTACTTCCGCCTGTCCGCCCAGTTTGCCTTCAGAGCCTACTTCCCTTGCCACACGGGTTACTTCGGCAGAGAATGAATTTAGCTGGTCCACCATTGTGTTGATGGTATACTTCAATTCTGATATTTCACCCTTCACGTCCACGGTGATCTTTTTAGAGAGGTCGCCTCTTGCCACTGCTATGGTTACTTCCGCAATATTTCTAACCTGCCCGGTAAGGTTACTTGCCATCTGGTTCACGGAGTCGGTAAGGTCTTTCCAGGTACCGCCAATACCCCGCACCTGCGCCTGTCCGCCCAGTTTGCCTTCTGTTCCCACTTCTAATGCCACACGTGTTACTTCCGATGAGAACGAGTTAAGCTGGTCCACCATGGTATTGATGGTGTTTTTCAATTCCAGTATTTCACCCTTCACGTCCACGGTTATTTTTCTCGACAGGTCTCCCTTTGCCACAGAGGTTGTTACCTCGGCTATGTTACGCACCTGCGCCGTCAGGTTGCTGGCCATCTGGTTTACTGAATCCGTCAGGTCTTTCCACACTCCACCTACACCCTTCACAGTTGCCTGCCCTCCAAGTTTCCCCTCTGTTCCTACTTCCAGCGCCACACGGGTCACTTCCATTGAGAAGAGGTTTAACTGCTTCACCATGTCATTTACTTCTTTGGCAATACGCGCAAACTCGCCCTGCAGCACGTGGTCGCCAATTTGCAGCGGCATTTGCTGGGAGAGGTTGCCCTTCGCCACCGAGCTGATAACCCCGGCTATTTCGATAGTGGGGTGAACAAGATCGGAAATTAATGTATTAAGCGAGTCAACACCGGTGCTCCAGGAACCTTTTGCGAAAGGCACTTCAATGCGATGGGTCAGTTTGCCCTGCTTGCCAATTGTATTGCTGGCGCGTGTGAACTCCTGCGTCATTTTCTGGTTCATGAAAATGATCTCATTGAGCGTATCGCATATTTTACCGCTGATACCTACCTGGTCAATAGGCATACGCAAGTCGAAATTTCCGTTCCTAACTTCAATTAATATTCTAAGTAATTCTTTATCCAGCACTTCTGCCGGCCTGGGCTCATAAAATGTTTCATACGGAGGTGCGGCGGTATTTTTTCGCTTGCTTTTTCTTGCCTTTTCCGGCTTTGAGAGCGTAGCTACCTCTT
>Ga0207081_1170_pt1 | contig 12011 bp, 16 predicted proteins | sample Alteio_BWMinHeat_59_FD_153524 | JGI IMG/M metagenome (GOLD analysis project Ga0207081, IMG submission 153524) | Enriched cells from forest soil in Barre Woods Harvard Forest LTER site, Petersham, Massachusetts, United States -... | ecosystem: Environmental > Terrestrial > Soil > Temperate forest >... | reverse complement strand
TGTGTCGAGAAGCGTAATGAGAATTGTGCGCAACCTGAGATCACAGCACATCAAGAGTTTCTGCTCTTCGGCAAAGGACAGCGCTCTAGGAGCCTTTCGGTACTCTTTGAATCGCCTCACGCCGGTGAGCGGACTGTGGTGCAGCAGTTCCCGCTCGACTGCAAAGTTGAAGGCGGCTCGGTATACTGCCAAATCTCTATTTACGCCCGCTGGACTGACGCCCTCCTTTATTCTGCCCTCTTTGAAGCGGTCGAACGCAAAAGCGTCGATATCCGTAATGAGGCATTCCCCGCAGTGGGGTGACAACACCGCTTGAGATAGTTGGTAGCGCTTTCGAGTGGCCGGGTTCTCGATCTGTGCAATGCAAGAATTCAGGAGTTGATCGACGGTCCAGGGTTTTGAGGGCGGCGTTGGAACAAGATCGCCTTGATGCTGCGCTTTTGATTTCCTAAGTTGCTTTTCGGCATCACGCTTGAGCTGCTCTTTCCTTTCCTTAAGTTGCTTTTTAGCATCACGCAGGCTTAACGAGTGTACGGATTCGAAATGCTGGCGGCCTCCCCGCATGTATGTGATCCAATAAATATGTCCGCGCTTGTATATTCCGGTGTGCCTTTTCATGGCGAACTCTGTTCACGCGTTTTACAAATTCGGTGCACCGACCACACCGATAATCCCCATTTCGTGGCCAGCATCCTGAAGGGCGCTTTGGTTCGGCTTCGTTCCTTCCGCAGCTTCGCGACTTCATCGGCCGTCAACACGCGCAGTGGGGGACGCCCCAATTTCCTCCCTTTGGCGCGAGCATGCTGCAAGCCTGCCCTAACCCGGTCTCGCAGCATTTCTCTTTCGAATTCAGCAACAGCTCCGAGGACTTGGTAGGTCAGTCTGCCTGCCGCCGAAGACGTATCGATGGCCTGCCTGGCTGCGAAAAGATCGACATTGACGGAGCGAAACTCTTCGGACAATTCGAGCAAATGGCGCAATGATCGAGCTAGCCTATCCAGGGACCACACCATCACAACGTCGATTCGACCCCGTCTTACGTCGGCAAGAAGAGCGTCCAATGCGGGTCTGCTCTGTGTTGCTCCGCACTGGCCGTGATCCCTGTAAACCTTAATTTCCCAGCCACGCCGTTCCGCGCAGTCCTTTAGCTCGGCTTCCTGCATGGCCGTGTCCTGTTCCCCGGTAGAGACTCTGACGTAAATTCCCGCGCGTTTTGTTTTCAAAAAAGGCGACCCCCTTAGCGGCCTGGATTTACAGGAATAGTGTATATATCTATAAGCTATATCGCAATCCATCTTAAAATCTGCGCGCGGGAACGCAATCAACAACTCTCGCCGGAGGGGGCCTTGGCAGTTCGTGCGTGTGCCTGCATCACTCCGGGTTCGACACCTCTTTCTTGGGATAGACGAACGCATTCGCCACTAGCGCGATGTTACGTCCCTTGTATCGGACGGGAGTTGTAATGACGCCATGCGTACTGGCCACCAACGTTGTCTTTCCGCTCTTCGACCGAATCGGTTTTTCCAACGGTAATTCGACCTTCAAAGTCTTCCCGTCTTGTTTCACTCTTATTGCCATTTGGTTCTCCTTTTTGTGATTATGGTTAACGCGTCTCCTGGATGAACGTCTGAATCCAATCCAACAAGTCTGAATAGCGAAAGCGGATGCATCGCTTTGACAAACGAACAACTGGAATTCTCCTCTGGCTCACAAAGTGGTAGAGCGTGCCCACCGCGAGACCTGTCCATTTAGAAACTTCCTGGATCGTCAGGAGGCGTTCGTTTCTCGGGGTTTCTGGAGTCATGGCTGATATTCCGAACTTTTCGGTATCCCTCGCACAAAACTGTCAAAACTACAAAACCAAAACGACTGCTCCTCACCGCCGATATACAACCCATTCTCCCGTGATCGGGTGGACAAATCGACATTTGTCTTTGAGGTCCGTCAACTCCTTAAACAACTCCTCCGGGTCCGGAACAAAGCGCGGTCGGGGAGTCGGCAAGAACAGCTTGCGATTGCCACTTTCGGGTTTGTTTGCCCGCCGGATGACTCCCACTTTCGCGGCGTAGCGTAACTTCGAATATGCCTGGTCCAGGGAAATGTCGAGCGTGCGTGCTAAGTCCTTGGCTCGGACCGGCCTTCCTTTTGCGACAAAGATGGCCTCCACACTTCGTCTGGTACCCTCTCCCGCGCCTTTTCCCAAGTGCAGACTCTCGACGAACACCGGATCAAAGATCAAAGCCGTGATTGCGAAGTCCGCAAACTCCACCTCCATCTGGCCATGTGTGGAGAGCTTTCGATGTGGCTGAGACGATCGAATCAAGCACACTGTCCGGCAGGCCTCGACGAATGCTGGGTAATAGCGCCGAACACTCAGGTCATCCACAAAAAGCCGATCTTCTATCTGGCTAAACCACGTCGGGAAAGCAATTTCCGTTCCAATTTTCTTTTCGAGTAGGAGTTGAACAGCGCGCCACACCCTTAGCTCATCACGACTCAGGCCATATCGCTGTTTCGTGTACATTTTGACGATGTTGCGCGTCTGCCCGGGAGACTCGTCGACCCAGATCGAGATGTGCCTGGTCTCGTCATCAATCTTGAGGCGAGTCTTTGTGGTAGTTGAGATGGCTGCCACAGGCCCTCGCGCCACATACTTCTTGGTGACACGCCTCCCGTTCTCAAATCCAGCAACGATACGGACTATCTTGCCTTCGCTAATGAAAAGTCGAATCGGATCCATCGTCCCCGCCGCTTCGTTCTGCTCCTGTACATACACGATACGGTGGCGGAAATCTGACCCGGAATAGTTCCAAGCCTTATCCGATGCGCTGGTGATTTCGGCTACGGCGTTCTTCGGCATCAACCGCAGCACTCTAGTGACGAGCCAGTTCTTGCCGGCTGAACTGTGTCCTTTCACGAAGACATTCAGTGGTCGGTGCAGAAGCCGAGAAACCATCACTATGAGGAGCACAAATGCGTTAAATTCCTCCCCAACCAGTCCTAGTTTCTTCATTGCGAGCAGGAAGTCATTGAAGAAGTGGGATGATCGCAATAGTTTTCTTGCCTCTTGTTCTGCGCGCTTCCGTTCACTGCACGTCAATTTGTGTATGCCCATGGTTCCTCGTTAAACTTTCGTATCCACTTGTTCAGTGCCCGACTGACGTCTTTATTTATCGTGCGCGGGACCAGAAACCGGTGGACGTTGAAAATGCTCTTTCTGCGGAGATACCGCTTTAACCGCAAGATTGAAGGTGTTCGCCGCTGTGCGGCGGCAATTATGCTATCGCTCCTGTCCCCGATCTTTTTCTCCAGATGCCGGCGCAATTGATTCCAGTCAAGATCAACGAGCTGGAAGTGTTTTGGGCAGACCAGCACGGGTATACGCACAAGGTCGTCAAGCTGCGAGATACTGTTACGGCCCAAGAAGCCGGAATGCAGCTCGAGTTCTACGCGATAGGCTCCAACTTCGGGCTTTTCGTAACAGCGGACGAGCTTGTCAGACTTTCGACTACCGTAATAAAGGTCACTTATTCCTTCTCTTGGATCGCGATGACTCTTCCCGAAGACCGCATGACTACGGATGAACCGTCTGTTGACCCCTGTCGAAGGGCTGAAGTCGATAGCGACTTCGACTAGGAGTAGCCGATGAAACCGGCAGTAGTTCAATACTCGTTCGATTTCATCTCGGGATAGGCCACTTAAATCATCCGACACGATGGTGACCTTCCACGGCATTAGCCAGCTCTTCAGACGCCGGTATTGCCAATAGATCCTAGTGCCGTTTGCCAGACTTCTATAGTGACGTGCCCTCGCATACGTACTTGTCGTGGTTTGCCTCCGAACGAAACAATCTCGGGTCCTCTTGAAGCCTCTAAGAGTCTTGGGCGGACTGTCGCCGGGCAGGGCTGAGGACACAATTTGCACCCGGTCCAGCCGAACCGTGACGTCAGACGTCATCGTGGGAGCACCGGACTTCCGGAGAGCGATTTGTGTTTCCTGGCTTCCGCAGACTCTTGTTTTTCGAAGCGCTCACGTTCAGTCATGATCCGATCGACCTCCATCATGACGAGACGCAGGGTGCAGGAGTCGGCCTCACAGAGATATGCACACACGTCGGCAAGATCGGGCATCGCCTTCCCTCCGAAGAAATTTTCGTTGAACCTAGCGCAGCTTATTACGTGAACCCGTACTCGTGAAGTCCCACGAAAAAAGATTCTCGAGAGCATTCGTGGTACCTACACGAATTGAGAGGACGACGGCATGAAGGCCGGGAAAATAATAAGTACCCGTCCTGCTGGAGTGCCGACTCATAGCCGGTCCCGAGCTAGAAGGTTGCGCGTCGCAGAGATGTCCCTTAAAGCAGATTGAATCGGAGCGGCTAATTTCTCATCGAATAAACCTGGCTTTGTCGTTGCTATCAAGAAGACTTCAGAAGGCAGAAACATCTACTTGGTCATGCGAAAAAGCGCATCAGCACCTAAGTCGCGGGTTAGAATCAATGCTAAACAGATTCTGCAGTCGCTCAAACACAAAGCCCTTTGGATTGAGAACTTTCAAAACGCGCTGGTCTCTGCAGGGACAACGAAAGCATTTGAAACGATCGTAGGGTACGGATGTCCTGCTGAAGATCTTCTATCACTCCTAGATTTGAGTTGCGGTGGCACAGTCGAAAGCGCTATGGCTGAAAAAATAGAGCTGAGCGAAGACGTGGAGAGCCTCGTCAGACAAATGCTCAAGACTGCCAAGAAGATAGAGGTATTGGAACGACGCCTCGTACGCAAGCCCGGGCTCAAGAGTTTAGATCATCCCGGCTTTCATTCAATCTCTACCAGCTTGCAGTCATATTCGAAAACTCTTGAGCAGGACGCGTACGAACTGAAGGGCAACTATTCCGTACGGGATATGCCGCAGATGGCGATCGCATGGCTTGTAGCACAGGTGGCGGGAAGTACCGGCAAGCCCCACTATTCTGAGGTCGCCAGCCTCATGGGGGCTTACTATAAGGCTCGAGGTATCCAGAAGCCGGTCACGCCGACGTCCATTGAGAAAAAGACAATGCGCTTCCGCAAGAAGCATCGTCTCGCTTACACCCACATCAAGAACATGGCAAGTCGGCAATTCGGCAAACTTCAAGACCAATACATTCCTTGGTCAAACAATGTGACCCTGAAGAAGTAAAAATTAGAACCACTATCCGATTTAACCCTCGCCCGGCCCGTCCGAGCTGTTGCTCACATGACTGCCGGTTACGGGCGGATCACGGCCTACCCTGACATAAACCGACCGAAGGGGAGCAATGAACTGATGACCCGCATTCTGGTCATAGTGCCAAAAGCTGCATCCTTAAAACCTGGGCAAGTGCCCCTAAATCATGGTCTTGGGGGAGAAAAATGGGGTTGGGACTGAGCTGTAGACCGGGTCAAGAACCGGGTTTAGACGCACTAGGACGCGACTTGGGAGGGGGCATGGGGGTTTTTGGGTAGGGAAGGTCGCAACTATGGTTTATACACGAAATGGTACGATTCTTGTTATAACTACAAGATATACAACGGTTTAGGGGTAACTTTGCCGGAATTTCCTGATTTTGCGTGAGAAATTCGGGAGTTTCACTGGGTTGAACCTATTTCGGGTTAACCAAGGACGGTTTTTTTTCTTCCTATACCACGAGCGGCGGACGCTGGGCGTGAGGTGCGCCTAGTAACTCAGGGGGAGATCATCTCCTGGCGCTCTACACGAGCTAGGGAGTCATCTTCCATACTGTTCCTGATCCGAAAGGGCCTCCTTGCGCGGCAGTTCCGTAGAGCTTCCCGTTCGCATCTTCCACCAGAGTTCCGTAGCTCCCGTCACATCAAGTTGTGACTCGCGTCACTCCGTCCTGAGCGTTTGCGCTCGCGGCTTCCAACAGCGCGTAAGAAGTGCGCAGGTGCATCTTGACTGCCACGGAGACCTGGCAAAGCTCCAAATCGGGGAAGTGCTCTAGCTTTCATTCTCTCAATATCTTCACCTGTTTTCTAATCACAGTTTTTTTACGTCTTACCTAGTTATTATGGGTGGCTTTTTAAGTGTTTTTTCGTGTTGATAGTATTTAGCTCCTGAGACAGTCGCACCAAGAACCCTTGCTAGCCCAGTTTCGAGGGCCGGTTTCCACGTGTTTCAGCAGCCCCGACAGGTCTAGCAACCAACATATTTGATCGCAGTTCCAATTTTCACGAGAACGCTTCCGAATGTCCTGGCATAAATACCTGTCGTCCCGTACCCGGTGCCCTTAGCTACGCTTATCTCCTGTGCCGCACTGCTCAACATGGTTAAGGACGTAACAAGTAGCAGCGAGGCGAACCAATTTGTGAGTTTCATACTTTCTCCTCGTGCCTTTGTGGGTATTTCCAATCGCTTGACTCTTGGAGTTTCATTGTAGGCCTTCAAGGCATGATCGAATCGGTGAACCTGTCCAACCGGTTTTCATCATGCCTCCGAATACGAATGGGTTTGTGAGGACGGCAGCTCGGCGCTCGCTCATTTCTTACCCGCTCTAATCTTTGCCCATCGGGCCTTTTGTGCCGCTGCCATCTTCCTGCGTGCTGCCACCGAAACAGTCCGTTTTTTGCGAATTGCTGTAGGTCGGGACGTACTGACCCGCATGTAGACTTTCCCGAAGGCGGTTAGGGCAGCTGTTACTCGGCGCAGTTCATTCTCGAGTCTTATTCGTTCCTTCTGGAGTTGGTTAGCTACGGACTGCAACACTGTTTTGGGCATGAGCGATTTTATCACTCGAAATTCGGCATGGTGACCCGGTGGTCGTCCAGGTAGATAGGTCAGTGCGAGTTACCCCGCGTAAGGGGCGTTGCGTCTAGGCACGGCCAGCAATCCGAGGGACGATTAGATCAGCCTTAGTGGGTCGTATTGCTTTGATCAACAGTCTCCCGATTCCTTCCGTGGATGCGGACTTCTTTGCCGCAGATGCCGGCGAACTTTATCGCCATGCCAATGAGCCGATATTTCTCCTCCTGATAATCGGCAGCGAAAGCATCTTGGTGCATGATGACAACCGGGGTGTCACTTGCACGGCATGCCCTCGCAAAGTCTGGGAGCATCTTTTCGACAGCAGCGATGAGGTTGGCTTCCTTGCTCGCAAGTTCGGTCTGGTTACCGCTCGACATGATCACCGCCTCAGCTTTGAGAGATTATTCCCAAGAAATCTCGCACTGAACTCCGCTTCGAGAATCCATTCGACTAAACCGCAGATTGCCGCTGCGGTCTTAAGTCTGCCTAGTCATCGTCACCATCTTCCCCAAAATAACCCGAATCACCTCCGGCCGATGCTCGCCCGCAGTACCCTCGAGCGTATACGACCGCCCGAATTCATTCGGGCCCGCGATCTTCATCTCCCACCTGTCATTAGCCTGGGAACCGACTATCGAAACCCTCCAATCTCCGGGACGATCAGCAAACACATGTTCAATTGCTGCAATGACATCCGCCCGCAGCACGGGATCGCCTGTGTTCTGCATCTCCACCGTCACAGCCATTCTGCCATTCTACTGCTCACGGCTCCTCAAAAGGTCTACCTGGCGCTCTCGTCCTTGTTCAGGTGATCGCAGTAAGGCTCCATCCTCGAAACCTGACAACTCTTCTATAATCATGGTTTTGGGGGCTAATGGGGGTTGGGACTGGGTTGTAGATCGGGTCACAAACCGCGTTTAGGCGCGCTAGGACGCGTCTTGGGACGGGCAAAGGGGTTTGGGAAGGGTAGGTCGCAACTAACGGTTATACGAAATGGGGCGATTTTATGTATAACTACAAGATATATAACGGTTTACAAGTAAATTGCTGCAATCTGCCCCTTTTTCCCGTCCAGAAGTTCCCCGAGTTCCTTCAGTTGAACCTGGGTCGGGAAAATTCAAGACTCAAGACTCAGGAAATCTACCCGCCCCAGAGTTCAAGGCAGGGTCCAACCACAAGCTGTTGGAGCGCTTTGCAGTTTCGGCACCCTGAGAGAGCTCGCAATTTCACATGAACTCAAGCATTACAATCTCCGGATTCGACCCCAGCCGGAGCGGCGGTCCCCAGGTTCCTGCTCCGCTCGATGTGAAAACCTGCATCTTCCCGATCCAGCTTAAGCCGTACACAAACTGCCGGTAAACCTTTCGCGCCATCCAGCTCCAGGGAATGAACTGTCCCATGTGCGTATGCCCGGATAGTTGCAAAGAAACGCCTGCAGCCTCCGCGATCTCCGGATGGTCGGGTGCATGCGTCAATAAGATGCTCGCACGGTCGCGATCTACGCCGATACGGCGCAGCACCGACGCAAAGTGTCCTTCTTGCGTCGCGTTCCGGTAAGGCACGCCAATGATCTGCAAGCCGTCCGCTTCCACCTTCTCATTGCTGAGCACGCGCACCCCGGCGTCCGCGATGGCACGCAAATATTTACCGTCGTCCCCAAATTGCTCGTGATTTCCCGCGACAAAATACACACCGTGTGGCGCTGTTAACTCGTTCAATGGCTCCGCGGCTCGTCCCGCGTCAATCGCCGTGCCGTCATACAAATCGCCGGCAATAAAAATCGCGTCCGGTTCTTCCCTCAAAACCTTCGCAACTATGCGCCGCAAAAAACTGCCGTTTCGCACGTGCCCCAAATGCACATCGCTGATCAGCGCCGCTCTGCGTCCACGCCAGGCTTCCGGCAAGTTCGCGAGCCGCACCGTGGTTCGCGTGATTCTGGTCCAGCTTGCGTTGAAAACTCCGTAGAGCCCGGCTACCACCGCAGCACCGAACAGAAATTCCACGATCCGATGAAAGTTCACATCCGGCCCCACCAGCCGCGCAACTCCGAAGACGATCCAGGAAGAAGCGGCTGCCAGGAAGAGGAAGGTTAGCAAACCCAGCCAAACCGCCGCGGCCCGGTAAAACATGCGCAAAGCCGGATTGGTATAGCGAAAAGCCAGTAGCGAAGCTGCAACAAAACTCACCGACAAACAGCCAAGACTCAGTTTGACCCACAGCGCCCCAGCGACATCGTTTCCTGCAGCCGAAAATGTCCACGTCTCGTAGAGGAAGAAATGTGTCAATAAAAGAACGGACTGAAAAACTGCGATGAAAACGCCTAACCCTTTTCGTGCCCTCATTGTGCATTAGATTCCCCAATCCGCCATTCGTATTCACTAATCTGAATCGCAGTCGTGCAGTTAAATAGTTGGTCTGCCAGAATCGCCCGTGCTGCGACTTTGGCGGGTTCTGGCGGGAGGGTAAGGTTGTGTCTGGGTCAGGGGTAGTGGCGCCAGATTAGCTGCAGTGCTCTGCTCTTGGGTTCAGAAATCCCCGGTTTCACTCAGCTGATGCTGGGATATTCCCTTCGTGGCTATGCCGACACTCTGGCTGTTAGAAGAGTCGATTCTGAATCTGGGCGAGTTCTATGGGTGCAGAGCATTCCTCGTCGTCATTCGCCACGTGATTGATCCGAGTGCTTATGGGATAGCAACGCATCAGTCGAGCATCGCAGGGCTTCAACAATTCGGACGCCGCGCTCACATCCCTCATCCCCGGATCGAGCCATAGGTCGTAGTTGTCCGGATCAAGGATAACTGGCATGCGATCATGCACCGTTGACGTCACAGCATTTGGGGTCGTAGTCAGAATTGAGCAGGTCTCGACTATGTTGCCGCTTGGGCCCTTCCAGCGATCCCAAATTCCTGCAAATGCGAACAGCGTCCCTTCACCTATTTCAAAACAGTAGGGCTGCTTGGTTTTCCCTGTCCTCTGCCACTCGTAGAAACCGTCTGCGGGAATCAGGCACCTATGAGATTTCAACACGTCGCGGAAAGCGGGCTTCGTGGCTGCTGTTTCCGATCTGGCGTTGATCATGTTAGCGGCGGCCGACGAATCTTTCGCCCATGATGGAATGAGCCCCCAACGGACTAACGACAATTCTCGGATGGGCTCCTTTGGATTCTGGCGAATGACCGGGACAGACTGTGTGGGGGCAATGTTGTAACGGGGACTCCACTCCTCCTCTCCCGAGGCGCTGGCGAAGTACTCTTCAACAATCTGCTTCCTACGCGAGAGTCGATAGCGACCGCACATGAGGAGATTATGACAGATCGGACTCCTACTTCGGTTTGTGCTGCTTTTTCTTAAGAGGTCGGCCACCACTAATCACTTGATGTGGCTTGTTCTGGCAGGGCCGTGCTTGGGTTTGGAAAGGGCGCCCGGGGCTAAGGTGGTCTGGGGAAATTCGCACGGTTATACGCACTCGTCGCACGTTTGTTCTGGCCTGTCTCATTCTCACGCTCAAATACTTACGAGGCCTTACGATGGACGAAATGCTTTAGTTTGCCATGACGCCGGACTGCCTCAACGACTTCGCGGATCGCCGCAGTTACGTCGTCAGGAGCCTCAAGGTCCATGTGCCCGCTGTGGACGATGACCTGTCTGCCGTTGGATGAGAGCAGAGCGAGCTTCGCTTGGCCCTCTTTGCGATCCTTCTCCAATTGTGCGGCGGGGATATCGTAATCACCATCACTGTGTCCCCCTTCCGCGCGAGTGAGGACAATCAGCGGAATCGTTCCCAATGTGTCTGCCTGCGGCGTGGCCAGCCACTTCGCGAAGTACTCACCAGACCACTCCCCTTGGCTGTTTTCGGCATCCTCGATTCCTGGTAGTGACTGCGCCCAGAGCTGCAACTTGTGCTCAGCTGGTGAAAGAACGTGGTACATGGGATCGAGGGGCTGTTGTGCTTGTGGTGGTGGTGTGCTCGTTTGCACGACCGGTTTGTCCGATTCCTTCATATCCTCGTGCGGTGGCGGTATACTCCTGCCTTTCGCTACCGCTGATCCTCGTGGCGTTCTTCGTTTATCAGATCTTCTGGAACACGCATCGCTTCTTCTTTTTCTGGTTGCCCCTGACGCCGGGCCTGCTCGTTGATATGTGGGGCGACGTCCCGGGGGACGGTTCTTTCTATCCGTCTTGATGATCATCGTGGGCTGGTGGATTGTGTACCCGGTGCTCCGCTGGGTGATTCATCGCAAGCTGCGCAGCTGGGGATACGAAGGATATTGATTAACCACGTCCCTACTCCATCATGAATGGCGTCAAATCCTGCCAAAGAGTTCTTTCGTGCGATTAGCCAGAACATAGTTCTCGATCCGACGGCATCTTTGATAGTCTTTGTCGTTACACATTTCCTCCAAGCTGGTGAAAATGCTGAACTCGGGAAACTGAGCCGAGGCTTTCCCTTTGTAGAAGAGCACCTTGACTGATGGAACTGGGTGGGCAGACTTCCCACAGAGCAAGCAGTCCAAATATGAAGATCACCCAGCAGCAACTCGAAGCCCACCTCTGGGGAGCCGCTAATATTCTTCGCGGCAAGACCGCCGGACAGGATTACAAGAATTACATCCTGTCCCTCATGTTTTACAAGCGTCTCTGCGACCAGTGGGAGTGCGAGGCAGACGACGCAATCGCCGACTTGGAAAAACAGCAGGGTCGCCCCTTCAGCGAGAAGCAGAAGGCCATTTTCCGCAAACGTGGCGAGCATCGGTTCAAGATTCCAGACGGTTCACGATGGGGAGACGTTAAGGCTGCTTCCACAAATCTCGGTGAGGTACTGACGAAGGCGATGCGTGCTGTCGCAAACGCGAACGACGAATTGCGAGGAGTTTTCACTGTGGACTGGAATCAGCCAGCACCTGATGGCTCAGGCAAGCCGCTCATTCCGAATGAAGTAGTCCACGCGCTCATTCAACACTTCGACGAGCACGATCTGTCGAATAAGAATGTCGCGTCAGATGTTCTGGGCCGAGCTTACGAGTATCTCATTAAGCAGTTCGCCGATGACGCTGGCGCCAAGGCTGGAGAATTCTTCACACCCCCGGAAGTAGTGGACACGTTGGTCCGAATCCTTGAACCGCGTCCCGGTGACACCGTTTACGACCCAACTTCCGGTTCAGGGGGCATGTTAGTGCACGCGGCAGATTATCTACGGGAACACGGCCATTACCCTACTAGCGCCAGCTATT
>Ga0207081_1167_pt1 | contig 12050 bp, 16 predicted proteins | sample Alteio_BWMinHeat_59_FD_153524 | JGI IMG/M metagenome (GOLD analysis project Ga0207081, IMG submission 153524) | Enriched cells from forest soil in Barre Woods Harvard Forest LTER site, Petersham, Massachusetts, United States -... | ecosystem: Environmental > Terrestrial > Soil > Temperate forest >... | reverse complement strand
AATAGGATGTTATGAATACAAGAACTGCGGCAATTGATCAACAGGCTAAATCAGGAAGGAGAAAGATAACTTCTCCCCCGGCTAAGGCCATTGCCTTAACGGACGAAGATATTATATTGGGTGAAATGAAATTATATGACCAGAATAAAGCGGAATATTTGACAAAATTTGAAGGAAAATATATTACCATGCTCAATGGTACGGTATTGGATTCTGATCCGGATTTTTCAAATTTAGCAACCCGGGTCTATAAGAAATATGGCTACCAGGCTATTTACATGCCCCTGGTAACCCGGCGTGAAAAACCATATAAAATATAAATATCATTATTGAATGGCCCAAACGGCACTTTTGAAATAGCGAATAAACAAAACTATAAGATCCCTGTTCTTTAAACCGGTTTTGCTTTCAGTTGAAACATGGTATTGGCTCAATCCACTTGATGAGGCATTCCCCCTTGAGCGTAGGCGTTTCGTGCGTGAGCGAAGGGGGTAAGGGGGATGTGAATTTCCACACCATTAGTAAATCTAAGCTACAAAAACTCCTTGCGAAATATATCATGGATAACCCGCCACAAGACACCGCGCTTATAAAAGTAAACACCGGCTTAGAGCGTGTAAGCAGACAGATAGCCATTACTAATAAGCTGCTGCAAGCCATTGACCCCATACTCATACCCTACCGAAAAAAAGATAAATGGGGCTTTTGTACACCGGATAAGAAGATTGTTATTGAGTGTGTGTACGATGAAGTGAAACCATTTAATGAAGGCATAGCAGTTGTAAAAGTAAATAATAGCTCAACTGGTTATGGATACATAAATGAAGCTGGGTATTTAATTACATCACGTCTTTTTGAGGAAGCCTATTCATTTAAAGAAAATATAGCTTTGATAAAGTTAAATAGTAAATATGGTTTTATTGATAGAAATGGGGAAGAAATAATACAATGTAAATATGATGGCGCACGTAATTTTTCTGAAGGATTAGCATTAGTTAAACTTAATGATAAAACGGGATTTATAGATAAAGATGGAATTGAGATAATTCCTACTATTTTTTACAAGTCTGTACAAGATTTTTCAGATGGGTTAGCTTTTGTACGCCTCACTGACAATATCGATGAGTATAACTCAATTGTTCCCACGAGCATAAGAAAACATTTTTATATGGGAGCGAATTTTTTTGTTGATAAGAATAATTCAATTGTTCTGCCCAAGCTACCTGAAAAGAATTTGGGATATATTTTTTGGCTTAGTTTTTCTGAAGGATTAGCAGCAGTAAAGGGGTCTTCTTTCATTGATACTAATGGGAAATATATGTCTTTTGAAACTCAAAGAGCAAAGAATGCAAAATACTTAAACGAGGTTTATCCAAAATTAGGTTTCATAAATAAAGATGGTAAAGAAGTAATTCCAGTCATTTATGAATGGGCGGGACCTTTTTCAGAAGGGTTAGCATGCGTTGAGAAAAAAATAAATAACGACAAATATAATATAACAACTCGATTTGGGTTTATTAACAAGAATGGAGAAGAGATTATACCTTTTGAGTATGGGTATGAAGGTATATTTTCAGAGGGTCTGGCGGCTATCGTCATGCCTAACCCATGGGGTAAGCGTTTTTGGGGTTACATTGATAAATCAAATAATGAAATTATTCCTTTTCAATTTAATATGGCTCTGCCATTTTCGAATGGAATAGCTAAAGTCGAAGTACAAAACGGACCATCAATAAAGAACAATAAATGGGGTTACATTGACAAAAGAGGAACTGAATATTGGGAAAATTAATCGACTCCCTGAAAGGTATTTATAAAAAATTATTGAATTTCTCATGTTAATTTCAGTATAGTGCCATAGAAAATTGACTTTTTTTTATTCTTAATATTTCTATGTTTAAGCAAAGCGTAAATTTGTTATTGAAATAGAGATTCTCTTATTTCTCTACTCCAAATGCCTCAATGAAATATTATAAAGCTATAGCATTTTGCTCAAATCCGGTTGAGGGTTTCTTTAGGTTTAGGAATATGTTTCAAATATATCCTCTTAAATCTGAAAATGCGCCTCATAATAAACTTGTAAAGACATATCCTTTTGTTCTTGAGTATTGCATAGTAAATGATGAGCAAATTCAGTTAGAAGGTGATTTAGCGGCAATCGGCCCAATTGTATCCAAATTGACACAGTCTGCAAATATTCAAAATCAAATCCTTAATTATTTGTCTGCCATTAGTAACTATCGTTTCTTTTTCCCCAAGGCATCTGTTCAATGGTTTGTTTCTATTGATCCAAAACTTTCAGAGGGAGAAATGAATAGTCAAACAAGTAAGATAGGTTTAAATGCCTATTGGTACCCTAATATGCAAACGGATGCCATTATTACGAAATTCACGGAAGTAAATTTTACCGAAATAGAACCTAAAAAGCATCCGGAATATTTCTTTCATATAGATATTGATGGGAGTGAATTTGTAGCGTTTTCACAATATATCAAAGAAGCCTTTCATTATTATTTACTTCTTGATAAAGATCAACGTAAAGCAGTTGACGCTGCCGTGATGCTTATAAATCAAGGTATAGAACTAAGGGAAACAATGAAGAGTTTGTCATTTCTTTCATTTGTTTCAAGCATTGAAACAATGGTTGCCTTTGAAAATAAAGATGTCAAAGTGAAGATCTGCGGAACATGTAATCAGCAGATTTACAAGATAATGGCAAAATTCAGAGACTATCTCTTAAAATACGTAACTGATAATACGGATACCAAAAAGGAAATAGATAAAATATATGCACTAAGGTCTAAAATCGTTCATGAAGGTATGTTGTTTTTAGGTGACGGGAAAATTGATTGGTCTGATAATATAGAAAAAAATAGTCAATGGTATACACATCTACAGGTAATGCAAATCAGTAGAATTAGTCTAATGAATTGGATACTTATGAGAGGGAATGAAAATAAAAGCAAAAAGTAATTCAGCCTGTTTTTTGCAAACCTGACCCATTTCCGCCACCAGCAACCCTCGCGCAAGACACCCCACGCCAATGCCGCTCTGCACTAAAGCAATGTGAATCTACCCTTGTTCTTATTTTCATGGCCAGCAATCTCCGGTAATGCTAATTTGCAGGAGCATCCAGCGTTAATTTCAGCTATCTCCGTAAAATTTAATATTTCAGTTTATCCGGGTCTTGCCTGTCATCCCAAAATGTCAATAATACAATTTCCTTTTCTTTGGAATTTAAATGATAGACTAAGGACACCCGTTTATGCACTAATGTTTTGCGGATTTTATGTCTCTTATTATGCAGCCACCCAATGGTGGGTTGCACCTGCAATAAATTCAATTTATTGTCCACAAGCTCCACAAAATTTACTATCTCTTTTTCGGACCATTCTCTTTCAAGGTATTCCAGGATTGCGACGTAAGTTAGCTTTGATTCGGCTGACCAGGTTATTTTGTAAGCCATTTGCTGTAAAATTTCACCATTTCCTCATGAGGGATAGTATTGCCTTGTTCCATATCTTTTAACCCTCTTTCTATTGAAGCTTTATGCCCTGCGCTGATTTGGTCCCACCAGTCTCCTGCCTGGTCTGCTTCCAGCATGGCGTGTATAGCCCTAACCATTCTGTCATCTGCATGGTTTATATATTCCTTTACTTCTTTCCTGATTGTTTTTATATCTGATGTTTCCACTGATTTTCTTATTTTTGAGGCATTACAAATATACGAAAAATATCCCTTGGTTGCCCGTAATCTTCCCTAAATAAAAAAAGCAATAGTTCTGCCTATGTCCCCCAATACCGTTTCCGGCTTCTAAGAACAATAGCAGAATAACCATTGCACATACCTCCGGATTTTGTAAATTTGTTTGTTTTAAAAACTATACCGATGACTACAGCAGCAATACGGCAGAAACTATATGAGTACATCAGATTTGCAGATGATAAAAAGGTAAAAGCGATCTATACTGTAGTTGCTGATGAAGCAAATGAAAGTACAGAATGGTCGGAAGATAAAAAACTACTTGAAAAGGTAAAAAGTACCGATGCTGACATGGAAAGCGGTAAGGATAAAGGAATATCCTGGCCGGAAGCTAAAAAGCAATTATTACAAAGGGGTAAAAAATAAGAGCCATGGCTTTTCAGGTCATACTTTCTGCAGTGGCGCTAAAAGAGCTTGAAGCATCAGTTGATTGGTATAATGCCCGCCAGGATGGTTTAGGAACACGTTTTATAGAAGCATTGGACGATCGTTTGTTATTGCTCTCTGAAACTCCTTATATTTTCCCGGTGAAATTATCAGGTTACAATGAGGCATTAATTGAAAAATTCCCATACTTAATTGTCTATAAAATTATTAAGAAAGGAAAGAAAGTGCGGGTATTGCACATTTTTCATACAAAGAGGAATCCCGGTGTTAAAAATAAACAAAACTAAATATTTTCCGCCACGTTGCTGAATTCACCTGCAACCCTCGCGCAGTACAGCCCGCGCCAATGTCGCTTTGCATTGAAGCAATGTGAATCTACCCTTGTTCTTATTTTCATGGCCTGCGGCTATTCCTCCAATTAAAAATTGTATTTTTGCTGAAATGAATACTGTTCAAATTAAACTTTACGATTTATTTCGTAAAGAACTAAATCTTCCTGATGATAAGGCTGCCGCTTTCGTAAACGCGGGAGAAGAGGTAGTTGAATTTGAAGTTAGGCAGGATAGCCATACTCATTCCACAAAAGATGATATTCGTAAAATAGAACTTGAAGTGCATAAGCTGGAATTAAAATTAGAACAAACAAAAAACGATATATACAAAGCCGTGTTCTGGACGAGCCTTGTACAGTTGATAGCCATACTTGGCGGGGTTTTAGCTATTGTTAAGGCCATGAAATGATAAGCCTGTTTCCCCCCTCTACTCAAAAGTTAGGGCAATGTCATAGTTTGAGGTAGAGAAATATTTTTAAAAAAGTTTGGTGGTTTAAAAATAGTGCGTATCTTTGTCCTACCATTAGGTAAGACACTTTCAATACACACTATTATGAATATAGTATCAGTTTACAAGAAATTTCCTACGCAAGCCGCTTGTATAGCGCATTTGGAGCATGTTAGATGGAATGACAAACCTATTTGTCCTTATTGCCAATCTACAAATCAAAGCCCACTTCCAAAAGAAAATAGATACCATTGCAATAACTGTAACACTACATTTTCTGTTACTGTTGGCACTATTTTCCACAAAACCAAAATGGATTTACAAAAATGGTTTTTAGCTATTGCCTTAGTATTAAATGCCAAAAAAGGCATTTCTGCCCGTCAACTTGCAAGGGATATTGAAGTAACGAAAGATACTGCATGGAGAATATTAATGCAGATACGCAAATCATTTGTGGATGATGGCGAATTGTTAGAGGGTATTATTGAAATTGACGAAACATTTATAGGCGGTAAGAATAAAAACCGCCATGCTAATAAGAAAATAGAAGGTGGTCAAGGCGGCAATAGTGATGATAAAACAATAGTTGTTGGCACATTACAAAGGGATGGTAAGGTTAAGGCTCAAAAGGTTAAGGATAGAACAGCAAAAACACTGCATGGAGTTATTAAGAAAAACGTTGCTGCTGGCTCCGAATTAATGACAGATGAATTAAAATCCTACAACGGACTTACTTTGCTTTACATGCACCAATTTGTAAATCATTCATCTAATGAGTATGTAAATGGCAATTGCCACACCAACACTTTGGAAGGGTTCTGGTCTTTGCTTAAACGTGGCGTAATAGGTCAATACCATTACGTTACTCCTAAGTATTTAGACAAGTATGTGAATGAGTTTTGCTATCGCTATAACAGTCGCAAAACAAACACAACAGAGGTATTTGCGGCAGTATTGTCAAAAGGACTTTCAATCAGATAACCAATTAAAAACAACTATATGAGTAAAATGTTAGAGGCTCGTTATGGTTCCCCTGATAGGCCATTAAAAATAGGGGAATTTGAAATTCCTTGTTATGTATTAAGTAATGAAAAGAGGGTAATTACTCAATCGGGATTTTTAAAAGCATTAGGAATTTCATATAGAGGGGAAACCGAAAGAGATAAGAAGGCAAAGGAGGGGGAAGATACCCCTGCCCGACTTGTGCGTTTTATTAATGGTCAAAGACTTAGTCCTTTCATTTCCAATGAGTTAAAAGACCTGCTCGAAAATCCCATTAAGTTCAAAAATCAAACCTTGACTATCACCTATGGATATGAGGCAACTTGTTTAGTTGATGTTTGCGATGCTATAATACAAGCCAGAAAAGCAGGTCAGTTACAAAAACAACAGGCACATATAGCTGAGAGGGCAGAAGGTTTACTGAGAGCTTTTGCAAAAACCGGCATTATAGCTTTAATTGATGAAGCTACAGGATTTCAAACTGTTCGTGAAAAAGATGCCCTACAGCAATTTCTTAGTAAGTTCTTATTGGAGGAGCATGCCAAATGGGTAAAAACATTCCCGGATGATTTCTTTGAAATGATCTTTAGAATGAAGGGATGGACATGGCATTATGCAACTACCAAAAAGCCACAAGTTGTAGGGCATTATGTAAATGATTTTGTATATAGCAGGATAGCACCCCAGGTATTAAAAGAATTACGAGAATTAAACCCTAAAGTTGACGGAAAACGAAAAGCTAAGCACACTCAATTTATAACCTCAGATTATGGACACCCCAAATTAAAAGAGCATTTGACTGCAATTACAGCATTAGGCAGGGCTACCGGATATAACTGGAATAACTTTATGCGCTTCATTAATAGGGCATTCCCTAAATTCGACCAAGATGGTAGTCAGGCATTAGAAATACCATTTAACGAAGATTAGTATTTTCATTCGATAATTTATTCAAGGCTGCTAAATGCAGCCTTTTTATTTCAATATATTTTGTAAGTTTATAAAAAATAGTCTTTATGAATAAGCAGCGAAAGAAAAAAACAACTTCTTCATGGAGATTTATCGCACTTCAAATTACGGGTGCTCTTTTAACGGGTGCTGGGATTTTCTTCTTAGGAATAGGTGCATTATTTTTATTCGATCAACACATATTTGGTGACAGTCAAAATGATTTGTTGCCGTCAACAATATTGGGAGTTGGCTTTGCTGGTTTTTTCTTAATATTTGGTTTTATTACACTTTTACTTGGGGAAGTAATTTCTTTATTTTTAGCAATAGAGCAAAACACAAGACATTCAAATAATATTATGTTGGCACAATTGAATTTACTTAGCGCAATGGCACATAAGGCAGATGTTCCGTTAGAGCAAATAAACGTGATGATCAAAGATTTCGGAATTGAACTTAAAGAATAGCAAAAGCGAACAAACTATTTTCTTATTTTTAATGATAAAATTCATATTTATGAAAGCAAAAGATGTGCAACCCGGTAATTTTCAAAATATTACCATGATACATGAACTGACTCCTTCTCCAAGCGGTAATTTTTCAATCGCTAAAGGGACGTGGCAGGAAGATAAAACTGTGCGTTTTGCAATGCGCTGGGATGGTGATCGAGGTAACCATAACGATAAGGGTTATCCTACAGTATTCGGCAAACCTATGTGGTTTCAATTGCCCGAAGATATTACAGATATATTAAATAAACTTTCAGAAAAATAATCCCTACCTTTATCTATGACATTACCAAAGTTAGCGTAGCGCTCTTGTGTCAATGCAATTCAGCCGGTTTGCAACCGGAATTTACTTGATGTAGTTCAATCGAATTGGACAGTAGAAATGCACTAATTAATTATGCTTGCGATATAATATAATTATTTTTAATTATATATTATTATACATAAAAATAATATTAATAACACAGCACCTTTTTTAAAAAAGGCCCGACTGTACTGTGTGTTTTGCATCTAAACCCGGAATAGGCTTTGTGTGCATTTTTTTTATAGCAAAATTGAAGATGTATAATAGCAGGTAGCCTGCCATGAACAGATCGGGGAGCCGAACCGTTACATGTTGAAATTTTGTCATAAATTAAATTGTAAAATGAGTGTGGTACGCAACAAACTCCCCTCCTTTTTTCAAGGAGGGGATGCTGGATGAGGCGAATGCCGAATACAGCCGGGGTGGTTTTTCTCGCGCGGACACATTTGCAACATAAGCCCTCCATCTTTAACGGTCTGTAACCCAATTATTTGTACCTTTGCACCCAAATTTACAGATACATGAATTTCAACTCTTCAATGATTGGTGAAGAACTGTTAGCTACCACCGAAAAGATAGCCAAAGGATACAAGGTCTTACAGGATATAGGCGAGGTGGAAGTAGGCACTACTCCCAAAGAACTGGTATGGTCTTGCGACAAGGTAAAATTGTACCATTATACAAGGGAAACCCCCGCAAAATGCGCCACACCGGTGCTGGTTTCTTTTGCCATGCTCAACAGGCACGACGTACTGGACCTGCAACCTGACCGCAGCCTGATGAAAAAACTGCTGGACGAAGGGCTGGACATCTACATTATGGACTGGGGCTACCCAAACCGTAGCGACCGCTACCTGACCATGGAAGATTATATTGATGTGTATATGAATGGCGCTGTTGACTTTCTGCGCGCGCAGCATAAAGTGGACAAGATCCACAAAATGGGCATCTGCCAGGGGGGTACTTTCTCTATGATCTATGCCGCCCTTTACCCCGAAAAGCTAAAGTCATTGACCACATATGTAGCGCCATACGATTTCTCCACTACCAAGTGCATGCTCTATACCTGGACAAAGTACATAGATGTGGATACTATGGTTGACTCATTAGGCACTATACCCGGTGAAATGGTGGACAGCTCATTCGGTATGCTGAAACCAAGCATGGGTGTAAGCAAGTACCTCGGAATCATAGATTCATTAGAGGACAGCGCCAAAATGATGAACTTCCTCCGCATGGAAAAATGGAAGAGCGATCTTCCTGCAATACCAGGTGAAATGTATCGCAAATATATCAAAGACCTGTTCCGCGATAATTTATTGATCAAGGGTGAGTTTGAGCTTGGCGGCAGAACAGTTAACCTGAAGAAGGTGACTATGCCCTTCCTCAATGTATATGCTACCGAAGACAACATTATACCTAACGAAAGCACACGTAATGTTATGCCGCTTATCGGCTCTAAGGATAAAAAAGAGTACCCTTTCCCCGGCGGCCATATAGGCGTGTTTGTAGGCGGTAAGTCCCAAAAGGAGCTTGCCCCCGCAGTTGCTAAATGGGTGATAGAAAGGTGCTGATTGTGTAGAAATTGAACAGAACATATTTACCGGATCCCAGAAAAAGGTGTACTGTTTCAGTACACCTTTTTAGTCTGATTCAAAATCTCGCATTGAGTTTTTCAGTGTTGATTAAATTACACACCTTTTGGGTTTGATTTTTTGATTTTGATTTTTTGATTTTGATTTAAAAAGCTATGGTTGCAAATTTTGCATATCCTTATAAAACAAATTACGCCGACCTTCCCGGTGACTGCCGCATTGCCTATGTGGATGAAGGGAAGGGAGAACGGACTTTACTATTCATACACGGCCTTGCCAATTATGCATTAGTGTGGAAAAAGAATATTGATCATCTGAAACAATACTACCGCTGCATAGCAATAGACTTGCCGGGAAATGGGTTGAGCGATAAGAATCCCCATCCTTTCAGCATAAAATTCTTTGCAGAAAGCGTTTATAATTTCATCAATGCCCTGAAGCTAAAGAACGTCACTATAGTTGGGCACTCTATGGGCGGCCAGGTAGCTATGGCTACTATCATCAAATACCCGCAATGCACCGCCTCCATGGTACTTTGCGCACCGGCGGGCTTTGAGGAGTTTACCTCAATGGATAAAACCCTTTATCGCAATGCCATGCATCTGCTGGAGTATATTTCAACCGATGAGAACAACCTGCGAAAGACAATAGAAAGCAGCTTCTATCATTATAACGCACAAGGTGAAGGCATGATCAAAGAGTTGGTGGTTTTGATGAAAACGTATGATCCTGGTTATTACCGCAAAATGGTAGAAGCCTGCATAAAAGGGATGCTCGATGAGCCCGTTAATGATAAACTGAACCTTATTGCAAAACCCACCCTTGTGATCTTTGGCAGCAAGGATGCATTGATACCCAATAAGCTGCTGCACCACACCACCACCGAAAAACTGGCTGGGGAAGCGGTGAAAAAAATGCCAAACGCCACCCTTAAAATGCTGCCTGACTGTGGGCATTTCGTGCAGTGGGAAAAGGCTGATGAGGTAAATAAATATATCGTTTCTTTCCTGGGGCAGTAACAGAAGTAAGATACACCACAAATAAAAAAGGAACGCATTTGCGCTCCTTTTTTATATCCTCATATAAAATCAACACTTATTTTTTTGTGCTGCGTTTAGCAGCAGCCGTAGTAGCGGTTTTTTCTTCTGCAACTTCTTCTTCTTCTTCATGAAACTCCATCATTTTTTCAAGCTGGCGGATCTGTGTTTTCAGGTCGTGGATGGTTTTATAAACTTCGTCCATTTCGCTGCGTGTAGCTACCGGTACATCTTTGAAAGCTTTTTCCATCTGCGCTTCCATGTCCTTGCGGATCTTCATTTGCAGGGCGCTCACTTCAGCCATCAGTTCACTGTACTCCTTGCTTTCAAACAAAGAAACATAAACCTTGTCGCTGATGCCCAGCCACTCATTGTATAGAGCTAACATGCTGGTTACTTCCGTGCCATCCTGTACTTTCTTGGCAGTATTCTCAGCAAGCTTGTCCATAACCTTAGTGCCCTGGGTATAGATCATGTATTGCAGTTCTGAATTCTTCAGATTGTACAAAGAGACCAGGTTAGCGATACCGGCCCACTCCTTGATATTTTTGGTATGCTCGTTAGGCGTTATCATTTTAGTGAAAGGCGCCGCGGCTTCGTTCATTTGGTTATACCAGCTTGTATAAGCATTCTGCATATTGCCAAACATTTCAGAGCCGTTACCCATTTTGCGCATCATATCCTGCATTTGCTGGTAGCCGCTCATAGCGCTATTGCTCATTTGCTTTACGCCATCGGTCATCATGTTGGTCATGTCCTGCATTTGCTTGCGGCTGCTCTCAGGAAGGAACCCGAAGAATTTATCCATAAAATCCTTGTACAATTCAGGGCTCATGAATTTCTTGTAGGTATCCATGTTGAACGTATTGTCCTGGATAGACTTGAACATCGGCATCCACATTTCAGCAAATTTGGTGAAACCTTCGCCGCTGCTCAGCATGTTTTTATAAGCATCCTGAACAGTACCGTTCTGGAAGTTTTTCTGCCATTCGCTGAAGTTATTGTTCAGGAAGTTATTGTATTGGTTGTACAAAGTGGTGATACCGTCATTTGCTTTCTTAAATGAATCGGTGTTGAACGGGTTCATATTCTGCACCTGGTTCATCCAGTTGTTAGCATTTACCTGGTTCATCCAGTTAGCCCATGGATTATTGTTCATGTTCATAAAAGGATTAGCGTTTGCGTTAGTCCAGTTAGCAAAAGGGTTAGTGTTTGCATTGGTCCAGCTTGCGAATGGATTAGTGTTTGCACCAGTGAAGCCTGCGAATGGGTTATTGTTAGCCTCAGCGCCAAATTTCTTAGCTGACTCCTGGCTCATTTCCCATATTTGCTTAGCCCAGTTGGCCTGGGTGTTCATCCAGTTCTCGTAAAACTGGTTCATTTTGGAAGTGTTTTCTTTTACAGCTTCTTCCGCTTTGGCTTTTACAGCTTCAGTGGTATCAGCTACCTGGCTGGTTGCTTTAGTGAACAGGTTTTTCTGGTCTTCCAGCCATTTTTTGTACCAATCAGTACCTTTCTCAATTGTTTCATTGAGGATGGTGTTACCGCTCGTAAATTTCTTAGTGTTCTCCACTACAGAATCTACTACCTTTTTTTGTGTTTCAAGTAGCGTGTCTACTACCTTGTTGTTGTTCTCGAAAGCCATAGTATATGTTATTATGTTTAAAAAATTATTATTAAAAGTTGTTCAATAAGAAATTTTGCCTATTTTAGCTAAAGATTATTC
>Ga0207081_1166_pt1 | contig 12057 bp, 8 predicted proteins | sample Alteio_BWMinHeat_59_FD_153524 | JGI IMG/M metagenome (GOLD analysis project Ga0207081, IMG submission 153524) | Enriched cells from forest soil in Barre Woods Harvard Forest LTER site, Petersham, Massachusetts, United States -... | ecosystem: Environmental > Terrestrial > Soil > Temperate forest >... | reverse complement strand
CTCCCGCACTGGTGTGTGCGCGTGTGGGTCGTGGTTTGCAGTCAGCAGCAGCGACGATGCTGTTGCTTCTTGTTTGCGTTCCGCTGTTCTCACAGACAAATCAAGGACGCATTCAAGGCGGTGTATTCGACCAGACCGGCGGCGCCATCGCGGGTGCCACAGTGACGGTCACGGATGTGGCCAGAGGCGTTGCGCGGACATTGGTCACCGATAGCGCCGGAGAATACTCCGCCATCAGCCTCGTCCCTGGTACGTATACGGTGCGTGGTGAGGCCAAAGGCTTCAAGGTTGTGGAACACACCAACGTGCTGGTGCAGGTGGGCGAAGACATTCGGGTGGACCTCACGCTGCAGGCCGGCGAGCAGACTCAGACAGTCACCGTCACGGCGGAGGTCCCTGCGGTGGAGACCACGAACGCCACACTGGGCGGAGCGCTCAGCAATGAGACGATCAACGACCTGCCGTTGAACGGCCGCGACTTTACGCGAATGGTGCAATTGCGGCCGGGGGTGGTGAGTTACCCGGGTGGGGGAGACCACGCCGATTCCGCCAATGGCTTTACCTCCAGGGATGGGCTGTGGCTGCTGGACGGTGCGATGGCCTATAACCCCGTAAATGGCGGTCAAATCGTGAATTTTCGATATCAAGCCGGAACTGCGTCGAGCACTCTGCCCATCGACGCCATTCAGGAATTTAATACCCAGGAGAATCCCAAAGCGGAATACGGATGGGCCGTCGGCGCGGTCATCAACGTCGGGCTGAAGTCGGGCACCAACAGTATCCACGGTACTGCGTACGCGTTTGGCCGCGATACTGCCCTGGATGCACGGAACTACTTCAACCAGCCGACACTGTCGAATGGAGCAGCGAACCCGAAGACGCCAGTGGCCTTGGAGCAGTACGGCGCTACGGCGGGTGGACCGATTCTGAAGGACAAACTTTTCTGGTTCGTGGGCTATGAGGGCGAAAACTTATCGGTGGGTGACATCTATGTAGGCAGCGCCCCGGTCTCGGTTTCGTTGGCGACTCCAGGGAATCCCATCGGGAACCCGGGAGCGAGTATCGTGGACGCGTGTAATGATATTGGACGCTTGAAAGTGAATGCGCTGAGCGCGCAACTGGCGGGCCTCCCGGCCGGAAGTTGTATCCCCCAACCGGCTTCATCAACATTCGAAAACCTCTTCCCCTTTAACCCTGGGACCAATCCGGCAGGGCTAACTGCCTTTGCACCTTTTCCTTTGCCTAACACAACCACGGAAAATAATGGGATCGTGAAGATCAATTATCACATCAGTGACCACAATGCGTTGAGTGGCTCTTATTTCATTGCGGACATGCCGAATGCGCTTTGGGTCACCTCGCCGGACCAGCTTACGAACCTGATGCAAAATTTCATTACCGTGCGGACCAGAGTTTTCGGGAGCAATTGGACTTACACTCCGAATTCGAGTTGGGTGAATGAGCTCCGGGTCGGCACAAATTCCATCACCGAAATTGACACGGGCCCTGACAATAAGAATAGTCAGGCGCTTCCCTGGCCCACGGGATTCGGAATCCCCACTGGCGTCTCAAATCCCGCAGACTTCGGAATGCCGTACGTCCAGATTAGCAGTTTGAACAATTTCGCCCTGGGCCACGGCAGCACAACCCGCTTTCGCGGACCCGGGGGCACAACTGAAGTTGGAGATAACATCTCGTACTTGCACGGCAAGCACGCTTTTAAGTTCGGAGGAGACTTTTTCTATTTGCGGCTGGCAGACGACAACTTGCGTCAGGTCCAAGGCCGGATCAAATTTGATGACATTGAGAGCTTCCTCTCGGGCAAGCCGCATAAGGGAAATATTCTGACTGGGAACCCTCAAGTGCGTCAACGGGATGCGAGCGTGGCAGGCTTTGTTCAGGATGACTGGCGAGCCACTAAGACCTTAACCCTGAACTTGGGTCTGCGATATGAATTCATGCCGCCATCTTGGGAAATCGACAACCAGTTTGGCAGTTTCGACCCTCGCGTCGGGTTGGTACAAGGCTGGACCGTGCATCCGGACTATCGGAATATCTCGCCTCGACTTGGTTTGGCATGGGACATCAATGGTAACGCCAAGACGGTCGTTCGCGCCGCGGGTTCGATCATCTTTCAAACCGCCGATTTCTATGCGGGTTTGGGCGATGGCGCTACAGGAGTGCCCTTCGGATATGACATCGTTGTGAACGGAATTACCACACCGGGCTCACAAGTGGGCTCCGGCAGCGCTACCTTCTCAAAGTCAGACCTTAGCTGGAACACCACCGGGCCCATCTTCCCCGCTGTAGTCGGCAGGCTTCAATGCGGTGACGGCGTGGGCGCCGATCCGGGACCTTGCGACACCAATTTTGTGGACCCGAATATACGTACTCCGCGCGTCACCAACTGGAACCTGGATATTCAGAGGGCTTTAACGAGCAATCTGACGTTGGACGTCGCTTACGTCGGCAACCACAGCCACGGACAAGCTCGCGCGGTGCAGATCAACCAGCCTGCGATTGGCGCGGGATGGTTCAGCCCTCTGGCACAAAGCGCCACAACAGGCGCCAACGCTTGCCTCCTAAGCGAGCCGCTGTACAACAACTGTAACGTCTTTAATCCCTACAACACTCCGCTGCAGCCTCTCTATAACCAGTTTCCCAATATAGGTTTCCTGGACGAGACCAAAAACGTCGGGTTTTCGAACTTCAACGCCCTGCAAGTTACTCTGACACAGCGGCGCTTCCACGGACTCTATTTCCTGGCGGCTTACAGCTACAGCCACGGACTTGACGATTTCTACGGCGCCCCGCCGCAGAGAGGCGGACTGCAGGACAATGCCAATCCGGGACTCGATTATGGTACGAGCGACTACAGCATAAAGCACCGTTTCACACTGTCGCTGACCTATAACATTCCAGGTAGGAAAGCGCCGGCACAACTACTCGAAGGCTGGTCGCTGAATTCGATCGTGACTTTACAAAGCGGGCTGCCTTGGGGCCCGACGGACACCAACAATGACTTTCCTGGAACCAACGCACTGAATGACAGCTCCCAGACCTCCTGGGATTTCAAGGGGAATCCTTCGGACTTCACGTCTGGCCCGAATGCGATTTCGTGCTTCGGTAACTTACAAGGCTGCACACCCTATGCGACTGTGGGCGTTATACCCTCACCTCCAGCAGCCTGTATGAGTGCCGCGCAAGCAAATGGACAGCTCGCCATCGCGTCCCTGATGAACCTCGGATGTTACGTGAAGGGGAATTCGGTGCTGACCCCACCTGCTTATGGAAGCCTCGGCAATATGAGCCGCAACATGTTTCGCGACTCCGGCTTCAGAAACTGGGATTTCTCCATCCTCAAGGATTGGAAGTTCAAGGAACGGCTGAACGCCCAGTTTCGAGCCGAGTTCTTCAACATTCTCAATCATCCGAACTTCGCCAATCCGTATGGGGCGTTTACCACCTACTACAACAACGATCCTTCGGCTGGCTCACCGTTCGGCTGCGGATGTATCACGCCGGACGCGGCAGCTGGCAACTTCGTCCTTGGATCAGGCGGCGCCCGGGATATACAGTTGGGATTGAAGCTGGTTTTTTAGCGGCCGCGCCACGACTTAAACAGCAAAAGGGGGACCGGAGCCGTCTGGTCCTCTTTTTTGTTCGTTCAAAAACGTCGCCCCGTTTTTCCGCATCATCTTATAAGCGAAGGCGCCTCATCGCGTTTCCTTTCAGGGTGTGCTCACATCGGCTGGCGGGAGCTTCTTGGTGACCTAGGCCTTTGAGCGCCTATGACCCAGACCATTAACTGTCTGGCTGAACGCCTGGTGCCTTACTCATCTTTATCTTTATTTGAAACAGCCTACCGCGAAGCGTTACTTGACTCGGCGCGCACGGCTGTGCTTCCCTTGGCCAGGGCACACTCCAGGCGACGGATAAGGAATTCACACGAGGAGCGTGAGATGAATCGTTTCTGGGTTTCATGGAGCGCTTTGGCGCTTCTGGCGGCGGCCTCGTTGTCCGGGCCGTCTTCCCTCGCTGCCCAGTCGGGCGCCGCCAAGCCGAAGACTGCGGCCAAATTAGATGCCAAAGCGGCGGCTTGGACCATGCCCCGCTTGCCGGACGGACGCCCCGACCTGCACGGGTATTGGACGAACCTCAGTTTCACGCCTATGGAACGCCCGGCCAAATACCAAGGCAGAGAGTTCCTGACAGAGCAAGAAATGCAGGAAGTGTACAAGGCGGGCTTGCAGGTTACCTATGAAGGCCAGTCGGTGGAGGGCATCGAGGGCTTCGGCGAATTATATAACCCCACTTCCGTTGATTATGACGTGACTACTTACGCCCTAAGTCCCTGGCAGAATGGCATCCGGCCAAACCCGCGGTCATCTCTCATCGTAGACCCGCCGGATGGCAGAATTCCTCCTTTGACCGCCGAGGCCAAGGCCAGGGCGAGCCGCCGCGGCGGCTTCAGCTACGTCGAAGATGATCATCACGGAGGCGGTATCGTGCACGCCGACGTTCCCACCGATTTAGGATTGAACACAACGTGCATGCCCGTTCATGCGGGACCGCCTCTGCTTCCCGCCGAATACAACAGCAATTTGCTGATCGTGCAAAGCCCGGAGTCTCTGGCCATCGAGCGCGAGGTCGGAAGCGAGGTTCGCATCATTCCCTTGGATCCTGGCCCGCACGTCTCGGCAAATATCCATGAATGGCATGGCGATAGCCGCGGCCATTGGGAGGGCGACACGCTTGTGGTGGAAACTACAAATTTCCGACCCGAAGCCGCTTACCGCAACTCCAATCCCAAAACTTTGAAGATCACTGAGCGCTTCACGCGGATCGACAAGGATACAATCGAGTACAAGTTCACCGTCGATGATCCGACCACCTGGACGAAGCCTTGGTCTGCCATCATTCCGATGAGTCGTGTGAACGGACCCATTTTCGAGTACGCCTGCAGCGAAGACAATAACGACGCCGTGAACATCATGGCCGGAGCTCGCGCCTTTGAGAAGAAGGCTGGTGAAGGGAAGCCGATCTCGCAAAAGTGAGCGCGGCATCTTCAATATAGGAACGCGATAATCTTAAGCCTCGTGTGCCGACACAATGGAGGGTGAATCGTGTCCGCAGGATCTCAACAGAAATACGTTAGACTTATTAGCGAAGCTAACGTTGAAGCAGCAGTTGAGACGGCATCTACGCCGCGCCATATCGCGCTCGTTCGGATCACGCACTGGATTGTCGTGCTGAGCGTACTTGGCCTGCTTATCACCGGCACAGGCATTCTCGTATCTCACCCGCGCCTATACTGGGGCGAAACTGGCGGTGTCGGGACCCCGTCGCTCATTGATCTTCCTATACCGTTTATCATTGGCCCTTCGGTTTGGAACCGACCTTTTCATTTCTTTTTTGCATGGGTTCTGGTCTTGACAGGCCTGACTTATATGGTAGGCAGCTTCATCACGCAACACTTCCGCAAGGATCTGCTGCTGGCGAAAGCAGACCTCCGTTGGAACCGCATCGTCGGCGTAGTGTCGGACCATTTGCGGTGGAAGCGGCCGGAGGCCGATGCTGCCTCAACTTACAATGTGGTGCAACGGCTGACCTATCTGGCCGTCGTGTTCGGGCTTTTTCCGGCCATCCTCTGGACCGGCTTAGCGATGTCGTTCGGGGTTACGTCAGTGTTCCCGATATTAGCGACCGCGTTGGGCGGTCATCAGTCCGCTCGGACGCTTCATTTCACTTGTGTTGTTCTGCTGCTGCTTTTTGTCATCGTGCATATTCTCATGCTGTGCCTTGCTGGATTCTGGCGCAGCGTGAGGACGATGATAACTGGATAATCTGCCGCAACGAGAGAAGGCTCGATGACCAAATTTCTCAAACGGCGCCAATTTATCACCGCAGGATTGGCAACGGCGGCGAGCGCCTCTGGACTTGGCACTGCCGTTTACTTCGCCGACCGTTACGGTTTGATCCCACCGGATCACACGGGCATTGTAGGGATCGGCGAAACGCTTACCTATGCGACTCAACGTCTCCTGACGTCGGGGCACTCATTGGCTCGCGAATTCAAGCGCAGTGACATTTCGAAGGTCCCGATCGTGAACGGCCCGCATCCGACGGACGAAAAATATCTGGCCCTTCTCGCGGACGGTTTCAAGAACTGGCGTCTATCGATCGAGGGGTTAGTTGCTCGTCCCGTGTCTTTTTCGCTCGAAGAGATGAGGCGGCTGTCGGCCGAAAGCCATATAACTTTACACGCCTGCGAGCAGGGTTGGTCCTATATCGCCGAATGGACCGGCGTGCGGCTGGCGACTGTATTGGATCTTGCCGGAGCACGTCCCGAGTCGCGATACGTTGTCTTCGAGCCATTCGCGAACCCCAATCAAAGCCGGACAGTTGTGCGCGCATTGTGGGAGAGTATCGATATGGCTGATGCTCTTCATCCCCAGACGCTGCTCGCTTATGGCATGAATAGTGAGGCTTTGCCCGCCGACCATGGTGCCCCCGTGCGTCTTCGCCTCGGTCGCCACCTCGGCTGGAAAAACACCAAATATCTTTCTCGCATCGTCATCACAGACCGCAGGGACCTTTACCGAAAAGGCGGGGGCACTTGGTACGGAGGCATTTGAAGGCTCCTAACGTTCGAAGTGCATTCCGTAAGTTAGGTTTCACCGATTCGAGCAGCTCCTCCAGTGTATGTGCATTTAGAAACCCAGAAAACTCACTCTGACTCTCCTCAATTCTTAAGATATGTACGAACCCATTACGCGGACAAAGGCAAATTCATGTAACAGAAATGGTGGTGAGAAGGCAGGGCCTATCCCTCTCAAGGGGTAGTCCAAGCTGCAGAATTTGGGTAGCGTGCTGTCTCTGTCGAGCGAATCGAATCCCGAATTCTCTTAATTCGCGGTCACATGGATGCTCGATTCCGACCTTGCCGAGCTATACGGCACCTGAAGAACTGCGTCGCTTCGCTCACGAAGGAACCAATGCCTATTAGGACTTCTTTCCACGAGGCCCCATCATTTGTACGTTATATTACAGAGGCTCCGTGAACATAGTTGAAGTGGTCCAGACCGGTGAAGCTCGATTGAGTTCATGTAAGGCGAGCCAACATGATCGGCGCAATTGCTGGCGACATAATCGGCTCGGTCTACGAGTTTGATCCCATCAAGACCAAGGATTTCCCGCTGTTTAGTCCATTCTGTAGCTTCACAGATGACACAGTTCTTACGGTTGCGATTGCCGACGCGATTTTGAACGGTCGTTCATATTTCGAAGCCGTCCGCGAGATTGGTAGGCGCTATCCAGATGCGGGATACGGCGGATTTTTCTTCCGATGGCTACATTCGGAAGACTCACGCCCCTACAACAGTTGGGGCAATGGCTCAGCCATGCGTGTTAGTCCAATTGGATTTGCATTCCAGGACGAGGAGAGCGTATTGGATGAAGCAGCCCGGACCGCAGAGATCACACATAACCATCCCGAAGGAGTCAAAGGGGCACAAGCCACGGCCCTCGCCATATTTCTCGCACGAAGCGGCAGCACCAAAGATGAAATCAGGCGCACAATCCAGAAACGTTTTGGCTACGATCTGGAACGGACTGTAGACGAGATTCGGCCTTCGTATTCCTTTAACGAATCGTGTCAGCGAACGACGCCCGAGGCTATTATTGCATTCCTGGACTCGACCTCATTCGAAGACGCGATCCGCAATGCCATCTCGCTGGGAGGCGACAGCGACACGCTTGCCTGCATAACAGGCGGAATCGCAGAAGCATTTTACAGCGAAGTGCCTTCCGAGATTCGCTCGAAGGTCATGGAATGTCTCTCGCCCGATCTCTGGGAAATCACAGAAAAATTCTTGAAGAAGTACAGAAGGAGGAAGTCAAGTCGAAGACTATAAGGCGGGATTAGTGTGAGGTAGTCGCAATTTGCGACCTCAAAATGGGGAGACATGCCAAAAACGAGTGCGATTGTACCTCTTGAGCGAATCGAATCCCGAATTCTCTTAATTCGCGGTCACAAGGTGATGCTCGATTCTGATCTCGCCGAGCTCTATGGCGTGACGACAAAGCGCTTGAATGAACAAGTCAAACGTAACCGCGAGCGCTTCCCAGCTGATTTCATGTTTCAGCTTAACTCCGGCGAGGCGACAAGTTTGAGGTCGCAAATTGCGACCTCAAAACAGGGACGCGGCGGACGCCGCTATAGGCCTTACGCATTTACCGAACACGGGGCCATCATGGCCGGGAGCGTTCTGAATAGTCATAGAGCCATCGCGGTTAGCGTTTACGTTGTGCGTGCGTTCGTCAAGCTGCGCGAAATGCTACGAACGCACAAAGAACTCGCGCGAAAACTGGCTGAATTGGAGAAGCGCATTGAAGGACATGATGAGGAAATCATTGTCCTGTTCGAAGCGATCCGCCAGTTGATGGAACCGCCTGAGAAGACCTCGAAGCGAATTGGCTTTCACGGCTAAACCCGGGCGAACTGGTTCGCCTCGTGCATGAATTTCGGCCTTCTTTGCAAAAAAGCCGTTGGAGGCGCACAATTTGCACAATATTGGTGCAAGCTCGACTGTTTGTCAGAGATCGTCCACCCTCGCAAGGGACTGAATCAACGGCTGCTAGGGTGGTAGGGGCGGTGGAGGTCGAACCCACGACCAACGGCTTAAAAGACCCGCAAACAGCCCAAGAGCTACAAACTAATACAGTAACCTACAAAAGAATCAGCAGCGATTGGACCCAAGTTCTGTTGCATTTAGGCCAAATTTGTTAGGAGTACCCGCACAAATCCCGCACACTGTCCCCCGATCTCTCAGCACCGCATCGTCGAGAAGCTGGGAGGTGACGGCATGGGTGTGGTCTTAAAACTGAGGACGCCCGCCTACATCGTTTCGTTGCGCTTAAGTTCTTGTAACGCTGCGCGATCTTGCCTTGCAAAACACAGTACCGAGGTAATGAGGATGAGGTCTTCGAAAAGACGTTACAATCGCTCCTCATGGAACTCAACCGCCTGATCTCGCATTTCACATATCGCATTGAGCCCAAACCGGGCGGTGGATTCATTGCCCAACCTTCCGATCCCAGCGTCGCTCAGCTCGAGGCTCCTACGCGCGAGGAATTGCAGAAAAAGATACAGGAAAACATTCTCGCCGGCCTGAGCGCGCAATTTACGGGTTTGAAGCTGCCGCTCGAGAATCAGGACCTCCAATTCGCATTTCACATCGAGCGCAAGCCGGAAGGCGGCTTCGTCATCCATTCTTCCGATCCCAATGCAGAGCCGATTGAAGTACTGACCCACAATGACATGGAGAGTCGCTTCGCAGAAAAGATTATCGGCTTTGTGGGAAAACACTTAACGCCCGAGTTGTCGCAGGCGTTGGCCGCGCAGGGCAACTCGGGGAACATTAAGATCTTCGTGAACCGAAAGACAGGTGTCACCGTTAACACAGGCTCGCACACGTTGAGTCTGGGGCTAGCACGAAATCTCACCGCCCCGACTTCCATTTCCAATACAACGACGATAATTGAAGCTGCCAATGCCAAACCGACGGACGGCATTTCCGGAAGGCTTGACGGAACAATCAGCGACACCCCAATCGCGCCCGAAGCCAGCAGTAGCGGCAAGGTCTTCCGCTTTCTGCTTCTGGTGCTCGTCGCCGGGGCCCTGGTGTATTTTTTCTTACACTACCGCTGACCAATTTTCGTCAGCACCTCACTATTTGACAAGGCATTCGCTGCACCCGACAGGCTTTCACGTGTTCGCCATGAGCTTGCCCGATTTTGGACGCAGCTGGACGCGAATTGGGTCAAGGACAATCGAATTGGACGCGTCCCTTCGGTTCCCGCGTTGCGCGTTGCGAGGGCCTGCAACGATCCGAATTTGTTGGTCCTGCCGTTTGGTTGGAGCTGCTCCGGGCAACAGCATCGCCCCTACAGAGTTGTTACGCTCCATTGCTTCCGAATTGCCGACGATCCACTGGGAACCACTGAGTGATCGCTGCCGCGCTTCCGGCGAGTAACGCCGGAGGGTACAATCGCTTCCATCCGCGCTCCTGCTGGAAGCACTTGGCGGTGAAGAGGGTTGCAGGAGGTTGTCCGCAGCGTTTTACGCGTGCGTTGGCAAGGACCCAGTTCTTCGCCTGTTCTTCCCAGGCAAGAGCCTAAGGTGTGCTACCGAAGAGTTCGCTGCTTTCCTCATTCAATTCCTGGGCGGAGATGAAAAGCAGACTCAGTACCGATGGTGGCTGAGCTTGCGCGAATCACATGCACGCTTCCAGATTGACCCAAACGCACGACGCGCCTGGTTGAGGCATATGGAGGCAACACTCGATGCCGCCCCGCTGGATGATGTAACGAGAAATGCGCTTCGTCACTTTTTCTCGCGCAGTTCCGCCTATGTCATTGGAAGGGATGCTGCCGAGTCGGATCATGAAGAGTTGGCCGCGCGTTGGAGCGAGCAGCGGGTTTTGGATAGCGTTATCGCAGCCATTGTGGAAAGCCGAGACGATGAAACGCTCGCTCTCGCACCACGCTTTGCCTCCCGCCCATCGGTGTTCGTGGGATTGCTGGCACGGATGGTTCAATCCGGCCGTGCGAGGTTGATTCACTTCGTCATCGATGCCACGGAGAGCGCCTCCTCACTCGCGACGCGGCGTTTTGCCGGGACCACTCTCTTGCATTTCGCGGCCGGCGCAGGTTGCTTGGACGTGGTGGCATTACTCATGACTGGCTCGAGGCTTGGCCCGGGCGAAACGGTGACACGGTGTGGTCCGGGACTTAGTGTCTTTGGCACGTCCCAAAACGCCGTGCCGGGTTTCGCGGCGACGATCCGGACCGGCTGGTCGTCCACCAGGATCTTCATCTCGTTGCTACACTCTGGCCATGCATTACCTGCACCCCACCCGCAGTCATCACGGGCGGCATCGTAACCATGGGCGCGTCGCTCGGCGCAGCAGGAGACGCAAAATCTTGAGAAGGCGCGGCCTCCGGGGTTCTCACTGGCACGGTAGTTTGGATCAGTGCTGTTCCGGGCTTATCAGCCAGGGAGACAGTAAGCGCCAGGGAATCCGCCGCCCTCGGAACGGCCGTGACTAGATTCTTGTCGCCGGATTGCTTGCGGCCGTCGCCCCAATCCACCACGACACCCCTAAGAGATGCGCGATAAAAGATACTTCTAGTGTCGATAATAAGTATTCGGATATCCCTCCTGCCGCTCAGGGGCCAGCGCCCGAGAAACCGACATCCTGGGGGCTTGGTATCCTGCGGACCGGTTCACGTTCCGGGAAGAAAGAGTTTACAGGTGCGGTGGAAAGCGTTTCGCCATCATTTCAACGGCAATTGACCCGCGGTTTCGGACAGATCAGCCAGCGCCCGCAGGTTACGAACTGACACCACCTCTCTCCGCGCCACCACAATGCCTTGCCGATCCCAGTCAGAAAGCAAGCGGCTCACCGTAAATAGTGTGGTCCCGACCAACTGGGCTAACTCCTCCCGCGAAATGCTGATCTCTACCTCCCCGTTCACTTGACGGCCCACTTGATGCATCATGCGAATGATTTGACTGCTTAGTCGTGCCGCTACGCGTTCGGTACTAATTTCGCGGAAACGCTCGTGCATATCGTTTAAGTGGTGGATGAGCATACCCAACATATTGCGCCTCAAAAACGCATGGCGTTCAAAGAGCGCTTCAAATGTAGAGATATCCCAAGCGAGCGCCGTACTCGGTTGCTGTGCTCGAGCCGTTGAGTTATGAGTCCGGATATGCGACTCAGCGATGCCGATCAGTTCGCCCGGTCCGCTGAGCCTGAGCATCACTTCATGGCCATTGGCACCCACTTGCAACAGCTTCACACAGCCCGAAATGAGCAGTAGGACCTGCCGCACAGAATCGCCTTGGCAAAAGATCGCGTGCGCACTCTCAAATTTCCTTTCGTGAGCGACGGAAATAACCTCTTTGCAAGCAACCGAGGAAGCGCCCGAGAACAATGAAGAGCGCAGTGCGAGGGCAGCAGTATGGTTTACGGGGGAACTGTCGCCGGA
>Ga0207081_1165_pt1 | contig 12131 bp, 11 predicted proteins | sample Alteio_BWMinHeat_59_FD_153524 | JGI IMG/M metagenome (GOLD analysis project Ga0207081, IMG submission 153524) | Enriched cells from forest soil in Barre Woods Harvard Forest LTER site, Petersham, Massachusetts, United States -... | ecosystem: Environmental > Terrestrial > Soil > Temperate forest >... | reverse complement strand
GGCTTTCGATCTGTATTTTTAAAAGCTCTATCAATGAAATCTGGGCCTGGCAGGTGAAGCCTTTCTTTTTCTATGGTCTTACACTGATGGGTGAGTAGATATTGATTTTTATCACCAATGACTTTTTCCACATCGATCATGCATAAACCCCTCAAAAGGGAATGTTGTCATCTTCAAGAAACGTCTCCGAGGCCATATCATTATCTGTTGCATCCGAGGCTAAAGCATAGCTTTGATCTTTTGGTCCTTGTGACTGATCGCGGCTACCTCCTAAAAATAGCAACTGATTAGCCACTACTTCAGTAACATATCGTGTTTGGCCAGCCTTATCCTGATAGCTTCGAGTCTGCAGTCTACCTTCAACAAATATCTGTCGGCCCTTTTGTAAATATTTTTGTGCATTTTCAGCGGTTTTGCCAAAACAGACCACGCTCACCCATTCGGTGTGATCCTTATAATCATCGCCATTTTTTCGTCTCTCGGTCACGCCTATTCGTAAGGTTCCCACTGACATCCCGGATTGGGTTTGCCTGATTTCAGGATCTTTTCCTAAATTTCCTATTAGAGACACCCGATTTAATCCTTGAGCCATAAAAAGTCCTTAATAAATTGTTTTTCAAAAAGATCTAATAGAACCAATACCTGCTTGTGTAAAGCCATTTGGCGGTTTTAACATTAGCCATGCGAGGTTTAAAAAAGTCAATTTTGGCGCTCCCCTTAATGCTAGTTGTTTTCTCGTCTTCCTGCCTCTCTTATCTGGCTAGGCAGGGCGTAGATCAGGCCAATTTTTTATTGGGTGCACAACCTATAAAAGAGGTGCTTAGATCAAAGCCTCTATTACCCGCTGAAAGAGAAAAGCTGAAATTTATTGTGAGCGTCAGGAAATTTGCTGAAGGTGAGCTCGGCCTTAAAAACAATCGAAATTATCAAAATGTAAATCTCGATTTTAACAAAAAAGTTTTTAATGTCTCTGCCTGTAAACCCTTGAGCTTTACACCTTATTTGTGGTGGTTTTTTATTGTAGGCTCGGTTCCTTATAAAGGTTTTTTTGATGAAAAAAGTGCCAAAAAAGAGGAGGAGAGTCTAAAAGCCTCTGGTTATGAGACCATGAGCTATGCGGTATCGGGATATTCGACTTTGGGATATTTTTCCGATCCGGTGTGGCCTCAAATGCTACAGATGGACGATATGAGCCTTGCAGAGCTGATCATTCACGAACTCACCCATGCGGTGATCTATATACCAGGCCAAGTCTCCTTTAATGAAACCTTGGCTAATTTTGTGGGTGAAGAAGGAGCCAAGAGATTTTTTAAAGAAAAATTTGGCTCTGAGAGTGAGGAGTTTTTAAAGCTTAAAAAAAATCAAACGGCAGATAAAAAATTTAAAGAATATTTTCATGAGCTCTTTTTGAAGCTTGAACTGCTCTACGAGAGCGATCTTAATGATTCAGAAAAACTAAAACAAAAGCAAAAAATCCTAGATGAAGCCAGATCTTCGTTTGCAAAATCTGACTTAGGAAAGATATATAAAAATTTCGACTGGGATCGGGTGAACAACGCCTACCTGATGTCTTTTAAGAGATATGATGATAATCCCGAAGTATTCGAAGAGCTATTAGAGGCTAAGAATTTCGATTTAAAATCGTTTTTGCAAGAGATATCCTTATACGCTCGCGGTCCTGATCCACTGAAAGCCATAAAAATCAGAGTGGCGGTAATAAAATGCAAAAATACCAGAGTGAGATCCTATTTTTAATTTTATTCATTTTTATGGTGAACCTAAATTTAAAAGGGACGCTGTATGAGGATTTGAGCTCTCTTGAAAAAGAGACGGTTGATCAAGCCATGGCTGAGCTTAAACTAGAGCCGGTAGAAGACCTTAAACAAAAAGAGATAAAAGGGATTCTCATTTATACCGAAAGCCCATTTGCCAAAGAAAAAGACATTTTAAGCCGCATTGGCGACAGTTTGCATAAAAACACTACCGATGGGGCGATTTTTGAATCATTAAATATCAAGGCCGGTGATCTCTATGATGAAGATCTGATAAAAGATAACGAAAAAAATCTTCGAAATAAGTCTATTCGCTCTATCTCAGTGATTGTCCCAGTCAGAAAAAAGGGTGAGTTCAATGAAAATATTTATCTATTGGTTGTGAGTAGGGATATTTTTTCTTTGCGCCCAAGCTTTTCTCTTGAAGGGTCTTTTTTAAACATTGAAGATCTCTACGCGTCATTTGGTGAATACAATCTCTTTGGAACTGAAAGGGCGCTCATCGCTGATTATCATCTTTCTAAAGCCACTCATGCGGTGGGTCTAAACTTTATAGATCCTCGAATTTTAAAAAGTTCATGGTCCTTAAATCTAAATCCACAAATAATCTTTTCTCGTCAAAAGGTTTTTGGAGAAGGATTCTATGGTCGTTTAGAGCTTGAAAAGCCGCTGCGATTTTTAAATGATACTTGGGGTTATGATTTTTCAATAGCAGGAGGATCGAGGCCAAAAGTCCCTTTCAAAGGTTTTGAAGTTCGCATTATAAAATTACCTTCGGGAAAAACTGTCGAACGTCGTTTTCACTACGCTAATTTGTCGGGCCGAGCGATCTTTACTCGCTCCTTTGGTTCTATTTACAAAAAGGAAGTGTTTTTTGGCTATGGCTTTGATAAAAAAAATCCAAGTATTCCTAAAGACCTTTCTTTGACCGATGACGAGAGGTCAGAGTTTATTAAAAGCGTTTTGCCTAAAAAAGAGCTTTTGAGTTTTGCAATTATAGGATTTTCTTATTTTCACAATCGATATCTCGATCTCTACGACTATGACAATTTTAAAACCAGGGAGCTGATAAGGCTTGGGCCTGAGCTTTCGCTTTCTGCAGATCTTTCTCCAAAAATACTTTTGCGAGGAGATGATGATTTTATAAGCCCGAGCATTTCGCTTGCCTTCACAAAAAATTTAGGCCTTGATTCATTCATAAATTTTAAAATTTCTGGATCAGCGAGATTTGATGGCAAGTGGTCAGATGAAATGAGCTCTTTTAAGCTTTTGTGCGCTATGCCTCAGATAAGCAAGATTTTTCGACCGGTCTTATCTGCGCGCTTCATAGATATTAAAAATAACCGAAATAACCAGACCTTTACTTTGGGGTCAGATAATGCCCTAAGAGGTGTTGAGTCTTCGTATCTCGAGGGAACAACAGCGGTTCGTGGGAATCTAGAGTTTCGCTCTAATTCATTAAAACTTCTAAGTATTTATGCAGGTGCCGTGCTTTTTTACGATATCGGTTCAGCTTTTTTTGATTGGCACAGCGCACAGCTAGTTCACAATACCGGCTTTGGCCTTAGGATTTTTGCCCCGCAGCTGAGCGCAACTAGCCTGCGCCTAGATCTGGCCTTCCCGCTCGATCCCTCTTCGCGCGCGATACACGTGCTAGTTCCATCCTTTGGTGCAGGTCAGGCGTTTTAAAGTTATTATAAATGGTCATATTGGGTTTGTGATCTTGCAAAAATTAATGTATATCGATATACATTAATTATGATAGAAAGCTTTGCTAGCCAAATGGCTGAGGATATTTATAATGGCATTAATAGCCGTTATTCAAGAAAACTGCCTCAGATGCTTCATAAGAAGGCACATAGGCTTCTAGACCAAATCAATGCCATTACTCAAGTTGAGACACTTGTTGTGCCGCCTAGTAATAGCTTAAAGAAATTGACCGGTGACTTGAAGAATTTTTGGCGAATAAAGATCGATAAACAATGGGCCATAATATTCCAGTGGGATAATGGCATAGCTTTTAATGTTGATATTGTGGATTACCACTAGGAGGGTAGCAATATGCTTCCAAAAAATAGACCACCAACTCATCCAGGAGAAATGCTATTGGAAGAATTTCTCGCGCCCTTAGGAATAACTCAAAAGGCTTTTGCAGAACATCTAGGTTGGAGTTATGCAAGGATAAGTGAAATAATTCACGGGAAAAGAGGTATAACTGCTGCATCTGCTTTAGCATTGGGCGATGCCTTTGATATGGAGCCAGAGTTTTGGTTAAACTTGCAGCGAGATTGGGATCTTTGGCATGCCTTAGCTAATTACAAGCATATAGAATGTTTAAATTTGGTAGCACAACTAAAAAATCCTAGAAAAGCAGCTTCAATCAGCATTAAAAGCTATGACCGACGCTGATAAAGGAAAAACTCATAAAATCTGTTTCAAAGATCCTGCGCAAAATTCTTACCAATCCAAGCGATTTACGCTGTAGTACGGAAGTTGAATTTTATTAGTCCTTGGGTAGGATACGTTCGCTTTGACCAATATTTAGGAGTTCCGGTGCTATCTAAAAAACCGGTTAAAATTTCATTTTTAAAGCCAATCTTTGTAATTGCAACTATATTTAGTTTTTCTTGCGCTACTCATTTATCGAAATCCCCAAGGGGATTTGAAAAAGTTTTTTCCGGTCATGATGAAAAGCGCATAAATTGGCTAAATCGCTCAGTAAGATTGCTTCTGTCTAAACGCTTATCTTCTGTATATAATCACACCATGTTGCAGCCACTGCGTTCTGAAGTGGATTGTCGGGAAGGATATTGCCCGAAGATCGATATATGGAAATATCTCTATAAAGATAAAGATGGGCAGCTGATCGAAAGCGATAGACCGATTTCTAGTCTAAAGAAGCATTGGAAAAATCCAAATGAAGCTCGCATTATTTCGATCACTCTTTTTGGCGAAAAGCGCTTATATTATGACCTTTTGCTTGAATATTTGGAAAGCATGCGCTGGATGAGTGAGGTCAATGGCTTCGTCAATAAAAATTGGGGATTTGAGTCCTTCACTGTGAGGATCTATGTTGCCAAAAGAAATCCTAAAAATTCTGGCTTGGGCTACTTGCAGGGAGAAGTATCCGATCAAGATATCGACCTGTTGCTCAATAGTGGCTGTGAAATAGCTATGGTGGACAATGAGGAAAAAACTGTAGGAGTAGATGCTTTTTATTGGCGTTTTGCCATAGTGAACGAACCCATGCCAGCAAACCAAAGTATTCGCTATTTAGTTCGCGATGCAGATTGGAAGGCCACTGCTTTAGAGCTTTATGCTTTGGCCGATTGGATTAGAAAAGGCGATTATAGTTTTCATCGCTTACAGCCTTTTGAGGCCTGCATGGTCGCCGTGACCGGAAGTCTTTGGGGAGGCTTTCATATGGGCGAAAATTATCTCTATCCAGATATTTTAAAAAGCATTTTGGATTTTCCATATCGGAGCAAATATGGGGATGATGAGATGTATCTTCACTATGTGATTTGGCCTCATATGAAGGAGCATAAGCCTATTATTAGTCACATATATGAGCGCGTGCGCAGCAATATCCGTTTTTGGATGGGAAATCCCTACGCAGGTAGCTGTCAGGAGCCAACACAGCAGTTTTGCGATCAAGTAGGCAATAATAAGCAGTGCAAGGATATAAGAATTCCCGCTGAAATCGTATTTCCTGGTATTCAAATAGGATTGAGGAAACCTTTTAAAACTTATAAAAAAAAGAAGAACTACTTCAACTTTTATAAAATTAATAAAAATAAAAAAGTTTTTGATGATATATTGCAGGCGCTCCAGCCGATTTAATTATATTTTTTCTCCCGACTTCCGCACTTTTTGGATGGAAGTTGAATTTTATTAGTCTTTGGGTAGGATACGTTCGCTTTAACCAATATTTAGGAGTTCCGGTGCTATCTAAAAAACCGGTTAAAATTTCGCTTTTAATACTGACATTTATCTCATGCGCATCTTTACCTAAGCGAATAATATATAAAGATCTACCTGCGGAGGTAGTTTGCCCAACTGGAACAAATGTCAATAAGAAAATCGTAATATTATATAATAATTCTGGAAGTGCTCATGTTTCAGCTTCAAAAAGTTTGGCTCATATACTCGGGCCTGAATACTGTGTGAGTTTCATTGATTTCAGTGCTGATATTATTGCAAAAGCGTGGAGAATCTATCCAGATAAGCTTTACAATGCGAAATTGAAACAAAGAAAATTTAGTCGTTTAAATTTTATGTCTCGAAATACCATGCCTTTATTGTTGAAATTTTCCAATTGGCGAACAATACGGTTTTTGAGAGAAGAGATTTCTAAAAAAAAGCCAGACCTCGTTATCTCAACCATTCCTTTTATAAATTCAATGGTAATAAATGTTGCCAAAGAAAAAGCCATTCCTGTAGTAGTAGTCGGCTTGGATCAAGATTTGACCAATTGGCTTCAAGGAGTGGATGCTTCGCTTTTGAAGGGGGCTAACATAAAATTTACCTTGGATACGACATCCTCTCCAATCGGTGTAGAGCAACTTGCACAGATAGGCATTTCATCTGAGAACATCATAAATACTGGGTTCCCAATTAGGCGAAGCTTTAGGGAAGCGCCTCCTAAGGATTTGGCACGAAAAAAAATGCAAATCGGAGATGATAAATTTGTTGTTTTGGTTATGTTTGGAGGATCGGCATCTAATTTCATGATTAGCCTTGCTAAGGAATTCAAACAGAACAACAATAAACAACTCCATATCTTATTGGTTGCTGGCGGAAATGAAGAGATAAAGGAAAAGTTAAAAAATTATGTATTCCCAAAAGGAGTTACCGCTGAAATTTTTGGATTTGTTGAAAATATTGCCGAAATGATGAGCGCTTCCGATCTGTTTATAGGCAAACCTGGCTCACTAAGCGTATATGAAGCGATTCATTTAAAGCTTCCAATGATACTGGACTTAACAAAGGGAGCCATGACACATGAACTAGCTACAGCCAATTTTATTAAAGATATGGGATTAGGACTTTTGCTCAAGGATATAGTTCAATTGAACAGTCTTATCGACATTTTTTCCACCGAAGAAACCTATGAAAATTATAAGAAAAATTTCAATAAAATTGCGATAAAAAATTTTGACACTGAATTTATGAATCTAATAAAAAACCATTTGCTTCTTTAACCTCAGGTTTGGATAAGTATCTAGAAATTTTGGCGTATTTTCGGCATATCGTCATGGCGAGGAGCTTGCGACGTGGCCATCCAGATACTAAAACAAAGTTCATTATACTGGATCACCACGGTCACATCGCTACGCGATGCTCCCTCGTGATGACGATTTGATTTACTTATCCAAACCTCACTTTGCTTAAACAAACCGAAATATGTTTAAAAGAAACCAGCAAAAAATTTTCAATACGAGTGAGTACGCTATAGCATGCACCGAATACTTATAACGATAAATCTCCTTCTATTGATCGCGCTCGGCTATTTTGCCAAGGATGATTTGATAGATTATTTTGACCGCTCTCCTGCACCCACAAGCATTCCTATCTCTAAAAAAGAAATAGCTATTGAAGCAGTATTTAGCCCGAATCTAGGCGCCACTAAAAAAATAATTGAAGAGATCGCTAAAGCAAAAAAATCAATTTTAGTGGCTGCTTATAGCTTCACATCTAGCGATCTTGCAAAAGCACTTCTCAAAGCCAAGGAGTGTGGGGTTTTAATAAAACTGATCCTCGATAAATCTCAAGTATCTCAAAAATACTCATCGAGCAGATTTTTTATAAACCAAGGCTTTCTTGTAAAAATAGATTCAAAGCATGCCATATTTCACAATAAATTCATGATCATCGATGAAAAAACAGTGATCACCGGATCGTTTAACTTTACAAAAGCCGCCGAAAATAAAAATGCCGAAAATTTATTGATAATCCGCAATAATCCTGAGTTAGCCAAACTTTATACAGAGAATTGGCTGATCCATTGGAATCATTCGGTCGTTGTGAACGAAATAAAATAACCTGAGAAAATATGAAAATCCCCCTAGCCCCCTTTTTCAAAGGGGGATTCCTCCCTTCTTAAAGGGAGGTCAGGAGGGATTTTCAAATCCTCACACAGCGGTTGTCATTACTGCTTTTGTGATAAGAAGTCATAACCTTTCTGAGCTCATCAAAAAATCCTTTGGTGAACACCACCGCATATTTCTTATCCTTCAAATAGTTATAAATCGGCAGGGTCGAGCCTATTCCCATTGAGAGGTTGGGGGCAGAGCCATATTTATTTTCCACATGGGAAAAATATCCTTCTGCCGTATCAAGTTTTTTGTCTGAGCAAATGATGAGTTTGCTTGATTCATATTCTAGATCAGGGACATGTCTTGCTCCGCTCATGATGACCACCTGAGAGTGTTTTTTAAGGACGGAGTCGATGGTTGAAACCATATAGAGATTTCTCTTCGTCAAAGAGGAGGTTTTTTCGGAGGAATCCCAACCATAAAATGGCAGTGCCATATTTTTAAATCCTTCAAAAGCCCAGATATCTTTTGCATTTAAATGGCGTAGTTGGCCAGGAATTTTTGAGAGATTATTGGCAATATCCGAAAGCCTCTTTTCAAAAACCCGAGGAGAGTAGGCTTCATTGTTACCCTTGCTTTGCAGTGCTGCTACTATTTCCATGCTCTTTTGCGAAAACAGATCCCAGCCGCTTTTTTTAAATGCCTTTAAACTTTCATCCATCACCAAAATTTCATTGCCCTTAGAAAACTTTGACAACAAAAGGAGCTGGGCAAGCAAGCTTTTATAATCATCATGTATTTCTGGAAGAAATATCACTTCGGCATCTTTTATGTTTGCATTACCCAGTCGTACGATAGGTCCTAGCTTTTCTAACGATTGATCGGGATTTTTAGCGAGGCTCGCATAATAATCTAGATCGCCAATGAGATCTGACTTCGACATTGTTGCGTTTAAACAAAGCGCCATCAACAATAACCTATTAAATAATTTCATATGAACCCCAAAGCTATAAAAACGCCAGTTTTACTAAAGGCTGTGAGGTTATGTAGGTTTTGCGGCCACCCCGGGCAAGTTTGATCTTTACTGAAATCAGTCGCTAAAAGTCATGCAGCCGTCTGGTTTTAAGGTTCTATGTAAGTAAACTGTTTGTATTCAAAATTGCGTAAGACCGTCACTTTATTTTCCTTTTTAACCACGTAGTTTGGAAGCATGGGAATTTTTCCGCCACCGCCAGGAGCATCTATCACATAGGATGGGACTGCGAGGCCAGACGTATGACCGCGGAGGTTCTCCATGATCTCTAAGCCGGTTTCGATGCTCGTTCGAAAATGAGAAATTCCCTGCGAGAGGTCACATTGATAGATGTAATAAGGGCGCACTCGCATAAGCAATAAACGATGATTTAGCTCTTTAACAATTCGAAAATCATCATTAACTCCTTTTAGCAAGACCATCTGATTGCCGATCACGCAGCCAGCATCAGCGAGTAGGCGACACGCGTCTAAGCTTTCGGCGGTGCATTCCTTGGGATGATTGAAATGGGTGTTTACAAATACTGGCTGGTGTTTTTTAAGCATCGTCGCAAAATCTTTGGTAACCCGCTGTGGCAATGTCACCAGATTTCTAGTGCCCACACGAAATATCTCCACGTGAGGAATGGCTCGCAAGCGAGATAATATGTAATCAAGTCTTTCATCAGAGAGAGATAGCGGATCGCCGCCAGAGATGACGATATCTCGAACTCGTTTAGTTCGAGCGATATAATCCAGAGCGATCTCAATTTGATCTTTATCGGTCATCGAGGTCGGGTCGGCCACTTTTCGTTTTCGCGTGCAATGCCTACAATATACAGGACAGTTATGCGTGGTATAAAACAGCACTCGATCCGGGTATCGATGCGTGATACCCGGTACGGGCATATCTCGTTCTTCTGCTAGCGGATCTTCAAGATCGTGGGATAAAATTTCAAGCTCGCCCATTTGCGGTACCGACTGAAGCCTGATGGGACAATTTGGATCATTTTCATCCATTAGAGAGGCATAATATGGAGTTATGCCCATATGAAACATTGCGTCAGATTCACCAAAGGCTTTTTTTTCACCTTCGCTAACCTTTATCACATGATCTAGCTGCTCTATTCTTCGAAAGCGCCGCCGTTGCTGCCAACGCCAATCAGACCATTCTTTCTCAGTTATGGGGCCAAATGCTTTTTCAATTCGACCTTTTGGTGCGTGTCTAAATCTAGCGGCGAAATGAGCTGGAATAGGCCTTGTTTCTCCCAAAGCTGCACCGATATCTGAGGCATCATTTGTGATCTCCTTGGGCTCAAATATCATGCGGATATCGTGATTTTTTTTGAGTGTTGTCACCTCGTCGCTACTTTGTATAAAAGCCATTCATACCCCCTGTACTCAGCTCTTAGCTCGATCATTGTAGCTTTTTTACTAATTCTTTGGGTGCAAGTTTTTAGCGGGGGTATCAGGCTAAATTAGCGAAGCCTACATCGCTTAGTCTTTTTATCGCAATGAGCTTTTTTCTTGCAGGACTCCTTAGTGCTCATCATCTGCGTACATTGAGTATCTGCACACACCAAACCCATATCAAGCATAATTTCTGGAGCTTCTTTTTTGTGCACTGCTTTTTGTTCACCGCCTTGGCCGCATCCGCAGCAGTCGGCATTTATGGTTATACAGTCATCATCAAAATCGCAGGAATGTTTGGATCCAAAAACATCGTCACTAGATTCGGATTTAGCGTCAGTGTTATTTTCGGGTACATGATTAATGTTGCGTTCATTTGTTAATTTTTTACAAGATTGCGATCCACTCATGAAGATTAAAAAAGCGAGGAAAAGAGAAATTTTCAGCATGCCGATCATACCAAAACCTCGTTATGGATTTTATGGCTGATATTACAGCGTATGCGGCATTAAAATTAATCCTTATAAGCCAAATACCACTCTGGACCATTTTTAGTATCTTTTATGCAGACGCCGTTAAGTATTAGCTGATCGCGTAAAGAATCAGCATCCTTATATCTTTTCTCAAACCTTGCGCATTCTCTGGCACTGATCATGTTCATTAAATCCGAAGAGAGCTTCGGTGGTGAAAAATTTTTAACACCCAGGCTCAACACTTGATCAAAATCGAGCAGTAATTCACATTTTTGGCTATTTGACAGTTTTTGATCTTTTATCATATCCCACATGATAGCAAGCCCTATAGGAGTGTTTAAGTCGTCTCTCAAGGCCGACCAGAAATTTTTGGCCACTTCTTGTGCATGAGTTTCATCGAGTTTTTTTGCTTCCTGGTTGTGTTTAAAATATAAAAAGCGATTTTTTAAAGTTTCAAAAGCATTTTTAGCTCCTTCGAGCGCGCTAAAACTATAGGTCAGTTGAGATCTATAATGCGCCATCAGGCACAGATATCTAAAATGCAGTGGGTCATATCCTTGATCTATGAGCGAGGAGATAGTTAAAAAATTTCCCGCTGATTTGGCCATTTTTTCTTTTTTTAAAACCAAAAATTCTCCGTGCATCCATATATTGACCCATTTATGGCCAAAATAAGCCTCACTTTGTGCGATCTCATTGCTGTGATGGATACTTATATGATCTATGCCTCCTGCATGAATATCGATTCTATTTCCTAAATATTTTGAGGCCATGGCTGAACATTCAATATGCCAACCAGGAAATCCTACGCCCCAAGGCGAAGGCCATTTCATGATCTGATTTTTAAATTTGCTCGACGTAAACCACAGCACAAAATCTAATGGATTTTTTTTATTTTTATCTATCTCTACCCGTGCTCCTTCTTTGAGTTCATCGAGAACTCTTCGCGATAGCTCTGCATATTTTGGAAATTTATCAATGCTGAAATAGACATTGCCTGATGCTTCATAAGTGAAGCCCCTTTTTTCTAAAACTTTTATAAATTCGATCATGTCATCTATATGATCGGTTGCGCGGCAAACGATGGTCGGACAAGCGATATTTAACTTTTTAATATCGTTAAAAAAAGCAGTTTCATAAAACCTAGCGATCTCTAGCGGCGATTTAGATTCTCGCGTGGCTGCGAGTGCCATTTTATCATCGCCTTCATCTGCATCTGACTCGAGATGACCGACATCGGTTATATTCATGACATGCTTTACTTTGAATGAAGCTTGCTCCAGGGTTTTTCTCAAAACATCTTCAAAAATATATGTGCGCAGATTTCCTATGTGGGCATAATGATAAACCGTGGGCCCACAGGCATAAAATCTCACTTTTTCTTCTTCAATGGGAAAAAATGGCTCGACTTTTCTGGTGAGTGTATT
>Ga0207081_1164_pt1 | contig 12157 bp, 9 predicted proteins | sample Alteio_BWMinHeat_59_FD_153524 | JGI IMG/M metagenome (GOLD analysis project Ga0207081, IMG submission 153524) | Enriched cells from forest soil in Barre Woods Harvard Forest LTER site, Petersham, Massachusetts, United States -... | ecosystem: Environmental > Terrestrial > Soil > Temperate forest >... | reverse complement strand
GCTCGCCAGCAAAGCCACTATTAAAGACTAGTAGATCTTGTCTTTTTAATCCAAGAAGAATTGTAGCTGCGATAGGAGGTTCTTTGATCTGAATCCGCATTAAATCCCTATTTAGCACTGGCCACATTGTAATTTGTTGCATCGAAGTGGTTACAGCAAATTCAAGCAGGGTAATTTGGAGGTTGAGTAAATCCTGGTTAATTTTTAAATATAACTCAATTACACTCTGATCAGAGTTGAGAAGCACTCTCATCCTGGAAGCTATAAGGACATTTTCAATGTTATGCAAAACGTCTCGTAGGTTATCAACCTTTGACCAAGCCATTCCTATAAACTCGCATACTCGATGTGTTGCCAGGATTACTGCATTAAAATTCTTAAGTGATACGACTTGATCTACGTTTGGATGAGTTGCTACTAGGCTAGTATGCAATTGCTCAGTTAAATTGTAAGCTTTTTCCTTAAAGTTCTCAAGTTGTGCTGTGGGTTTATAGACTTCGCTTAAGAAATCTAGATAACTCGAGATGCAACTAACTGTATCAGTGATAAGTGGGGTTGTAACCCCACAATTTTGCAATGCAACTTTATAAGCGTTTAATGCATCACTTAAGTATTTTACATTATCCTCACTAAAAACCCTAGCCGAACGCGCTTTTATATCTTCCCTTTTTTTGGTGTATTCAACGCCAGCAGCAATGAAATTTTTCAACTTATCGATATATTTCGGCTGCTCTTTTTCTCTCGTGGCACTATACTTAGTACTTGTATACATTATCTTGTTGTTAGAAGAGCTAAGGGCTTCCATAGCATCGCTAAACTCATTCCATAATCTAAGGTATTCTAACGAAATATCAGATTGAAGTGTATTTGTATCCAATGCATATCCGGTGAGTTTTGCCGCATATTTTTCGCTCTGGCTAGGCAGGCTGCGGGATTCGTTTAATTGTGCTATTTTACTGATACAATCAGCTTTCTCTGGAAGTTGTGTGGAATTCTCAGATAATGGCATCCTGACAGTTATAGTTTTTTTATGTGAAAGGTGGACTTTTTTGCGCACTTTAAGTTACCAAATTACAGCAATTTTAGTATGTATAAGGTGCTATTTTTTCAAAATCAAATCCTATTTAAGACGGAGTACTCTCGGCATATAGTTTACTGATGTCAGCCAGGTTTTTGGCCATTATAATCTCTGTCCCCTTAAGTTCAATAAGCGGATTGAGCAATTGATCATTAGTGAGTAGTTCAAGTTTATCCATATAGACCATCGCTATCTCATAACCTTTGGTTCTCCAGAAATCTAAATACTTCCTAGCCTCATCTCTACTTTCGGCCATGGAGGGGCTCCACTCTTGGATTACAATTAAATTTGGTGAACGCGCAATTAGTTCGCTTGCGCCATAAACAGCGTGACTTTCGCTGCCTTCAATATCCATTTGTAAAATATCAATAGACTTTACTTCATTTAATATATTATCGATTCTATCTGATTCCACTGTAAAGCCTAGCCCGTCGTCACTCCGCTTGTCATTATATATAAATGCAGCGCCGGTATTCATTTTTCCGTCATCAGCTTTTGAAGTATATTTCATTGTGAGAATGCTCTTCTTGGAATAGGCGGCTTTATTAAATAGCTTTATATTATTAAGATCATTTTGCTTCACATTAAAATCTAGCAACTTAAAAGTTGTGGGATTGGCCTCGAAACAATACACAGTTCCTTCTTCACCAGTCAACTTCCCCATATGAATTGCATGATAACCGATGTGCCCGCCTATGCTTAGTATGTTTTGTCCCGTGCGCACAACTTTGGTGAGCAGATTTGTAATTTGCGGCTCCCATTCGCCATTCATTAAAATCCTCGCGGATACCATTTCATCTTTTGGGTCTAATAATAAGGTAGTGCCATTATTAGCATGAACTAAATAACCTACACCGCGATTAAGCATAATATTCTCAATCCTCATTGCAAAAATATCTTTTTTAGCGGCGGTTCTTATCTCTGCAATCAATTCGAAGCCTAGCTGTACAAAAAATGCTATAGCTACTAACACAACAGTTCTTCCTAAGATATTTAGGAGGCTATCAAACATTCTCATACAATTTTAAAATCCTAATAGTGGTTATTGATGGGGACAAAGTAACCGTTCTTAACCCAGGTGGCGAACCAGTTTTGTATATTGTTTGCAATGTCTTCTGCATATTCAGGATGAATAGCAAAAACCTGTTCTATAGCTTTAGATACGCTTAGTCCTTTTGAAAGAAATCCTAACACTTCAAATTCTGGACAAGTTAGCTTCACTCTTTTTACGGCATTTTCATGCCTGTAAACCAGCAGAAAATTCCTGGTTTTTTTCGGTTTACTTTTAGGCCGTTTATTAGCCCGGAATTTCTGTAAATAGCTCTCGCAATCATATTCAAACTCCAGAAGCTTGCTGGCTTTTCTTAAGTTGAGCGTGAGCTTGCCAAGCTGTTCGGGATCTATCTTCTGAAATTCTTCCGCCGTTATGGCTGTGCTGTGCGGCATCCAGAAGACTTCAGCGATAGCGCTTTCGAGCATAGCCATTTCTGAGACATAGCGTTCGCAGCCTAAGGCCTGTAAGTAGTGGGGAAAGCGAATGTGATACTGATCCAAGCTATAGTGATTTGGTGGCATCGCTTCTATATAATTGCCTATAAGCGTCTTGAATTCTTTATCGCCAATCAGGTGGTGGAGGCAATCGAAATCAGCCTCAATCGCGCTGGCCAGCCGGATTCTATAACCATCGATATAGATCTGAAGGCGCGCCTCAGGCGAAAGAAACTCGCTACCTTTCACAAATCCACTAGAGTGATCGAGATTGCCCTGTATTATTGCTTCATGTAAAGCGCTTAAACTTTGGTAAAATTTCATGCGGCTGTCCTCATAGTTATGCTGTTGGCAATAGCTTCGGCTTTAGCAATTTCAGCCTGGAGCACATCAAACTCAGGGATATGGTCATCCCATTCAATCATAGTAGTGATTATGCCTTTTTGCGTTAAAGTATAGCGATATAACTCCCAGACTTTATCGATTACATGCTGATCATGAGTGTCTATTGCATGGGTTTCATAGTCCTGATGCCCGGCAAGATGGATCTGGACTATACGGTCGGCCGGTATCGTATCGATATATTTTTTGCAATCATAATTATGATTTTTACTGCTGACATAAACATTATTGACATCCAGCAATAAGCCACAATCGGCCTGTTCAGCCAGTTGAGCCAAATACTCCCATTCCGGGATGCTGGAACTCGTAAACTCCAAATAAGTCGAAGGATTTTCTAAGATAATGTTCCGTCCTAAAAAATCCTGTACCAGTTTGATGCGGTCTACGATGTAGTTCAGTGACTCCACTGTATAGGGCACCGGTAATAGATCATGGCTATTAAGCCCGTTAACTCCAGTAAAGCAAAGGTGGTCTGATACCCAGGGAGATTTAATATGATCAGCCAGGGTTTTGACCTTGGTGAGATAATCCTTTTTGATCGGATCAGTACTGCCAATTGAAAGAGAAACACCATGCATGACGATCGGATATGTCGGGCGAAGATCAGATAGATACTCCCAATAGCCCTCATGAGCATCGATGAAGTTTTCTGAAATAATTTCAAACCAACCAACTTTGGGCTTGGTTTTCATAACAAGGTCGTAATGGGGGGCACGTAACCCCAAACCAAAGCCTAAAAAGGGAAAACTGAATTTGTTCATAATGCACATAAAAAAAGCTGTTTGACCTACCAAAGTATATCAAGCAGCTTTAAAAAGATTTAACTATTTCTTCATATCTGTTGCTTTAGGTGCATCAGACATGCCGCCTGCTGCAGTACATGCAGCTTTGTCAGCAACTAACATAAAGTCATTAGGATTTTTATCCATCTTAGCTTGTCCTTTACATGAGTGAGATGCATCAGCAGCTTTACAGTCATTTTTACCTGCCATAGCAATACCATAGCATTTTTCTTTCATCATAGTATCTGTAGTGCCGCTTTTCATATCAGCAGCATAAGCTGCGCCTGCAGTCAAAATTCCTGCAAGAACAACACCAACTAAACTTTTATTCTTCATAATAGCTCCTTAAATTATTGAATAACAATGGGAATTCCCCTTAAAATCTAGAGTAGGACTTAAAATCATTTGTTGTCAATAAGTTTCGTGCTAAGTTAATATAAATCAATATGTAATCTTAAGTATATGCAAATAATTAGTGTTTTACAAAAAACCGAAACCGTAATTGCCAGGCTCTCTTGCATTTATATGTTCATAGTCAGGTTATGGATTTCCAATATATTTTTTAAATCAGGCCGCGCGCGGCTGGACGATTGGTTCGCCGGTCATTGGGACAATGAGATATACTTATTTACTTTTGAACACCCGGTGCCGTTATTGCCCCCGGCATTTGCTGCGGTTATGTCGACCTTCTTTGAGCTTGTATGCCCAGTGCTGCTGGTTGTTGGGCTATTCTCCCGCCTGGCGAGTCTGCCGCTATTCTTTATGACTCTTATGATAATCATCACTTATGACGATAATATACAGCATTTCTATTGGATGTTTTTATTAGCAGCTATCTTCTTTTATGGCCCTGGAAGGATTTCTGCTGATTATCTTATAAAGCGGAAGTGGTTGGGGTGAGTGTACGATTAACCAGCCCGCCTTCGCTAAAGCTTCGGCGTGGCATCCGTTTCGCACGCTACGCCATGATAAATCACGTCGTAGCTAAATTTTGCCTTCGGCAAAATTAGCGAAGACGGATGCATTCCTTGCTAATGACAACCGCATATGTTAAACTTTTATAGTAAAGAAAATAATGTTCTGGTCATCCCAAAATGGTAAATAAATCTGCTGCGGAGTTGCAAACTATGTCTCAAGAGTATGGCGCCCATTCGATAAAGGTTCTTAAGGGGCTGGATGGTGTGAAAAAACGCCCCGAAATGTACATTGGCAATACAGCTGATGGTTCTGGTCTACACCATATGGTCTATGAAGTTGTGGACAACGCAGTTGATGAAGCCTTAGCTGGACATTGCAAAAAGATATCCATATCGATAAATAAAGATGGATCAGTGACAGTGCGCGATGATGGACGAGGCATCCCAACTGATATTCATAAAGAAGAAGGAATATCGGCTGCTGAAGTCATCATGACTCAGCTTCACGCTGGTGGTAAATTCGACAGCAATTCTTACAAGGTTTCTGGTGGATTACACGGCGTTGGTGTGTCTGTGGTCAACGCGCTTTCAGATTGGCTTGAGCTTACAATTTGTCGCAACGGTAAGAAATATTTTGTGCGTTTCCGCGATGGCGCTGCTGAAGCTCCACTCAAAGAAATAGGTGATGCGGAAGGGAATCGCGGCTCTGAAATAAAATTCCTGCCTTCAGCCAAGTATTTTGCCATAACTGAATTCAGCTATGACACCCTAGAACACAGAATGAAGGAGCTTTCTTTCCTAAATTCCGGCGTGCATATTACCCTTGAAGATTCCAGGCAGACTCCTCCACTTAAGAACGAGTTTATTTATGAAGGCGGTATTGAAGCGTTTGTTAAAGATCTGGATAAAAGTAAGAATTCAATTCACCAAACTATAGTCGTTCAGGGGGAATTTGATAATATTGGCGTTGATATTGCGCTCCAATGGAACGACAGTTATCATGAGAACACACTATGCTTTACTAATAATATCAGGCAGCGCGATGGTGGTACTCACCTTGCTGGGTTCCGCTCGGCCTTAACCCGCAGCATCAATAGCTATGCAAATGAAAGCGGAGCCTATAAGAAAGAAAAGATAAATCTATCGCCAGAAGATATGCGGGAAGGATTAACCTGCGTTTTATCTGTTAAAGCGCCTGACCCTAAGTTCGCATCGCAGACCAAAGATAAGCTCGTCAACAACGAAGTGCGTACAGCGGTTGAAACCGTGGTCGCTGAAAAACTAGCCAAGTGGTTTGAAAATCATCCCGCAGAAGCTAAACTGGTAGTTGGAAAAATTATTGAGGCAGCAGTCGCCCGAGAAGCTGCCCGTAAAGCCCGCGAGCTTTCGCGCAAGAAAAGCACCGATATGGCAACCCTGCCTGGAAAACTTGCCAATTGCCAGTCGAAGAATCCTGAGGAATGTGAGATCATTCTGGTTGAGGGTGAATCCGCCGGTGGTTCTGCTAAGCAGGGCAGGGATCGAAAGTACCAGGCAATCCTGCCGCTGCGTGGAAAGATACTTAACGTGGAACGTGCACGTTTCGATAAAATGCTGAACTCAGCCGAAATCGGCACATTGATTTCCGCTCTCGGTACCGGCATTGGTCAGGATGAGTTTAATTTGGAAAAACTTCGCTACCATAAAGTTATTATTATGACCGATGCAGACGTGGATGGTGCGCACATCAGAACTTTGCTACTCACATTCTTTTACCGCCATATGCCTGATTTAATCAAGCAGGGCCACCTTTATATTGCCCAGCCGCCTTTATTCAAGTTTAAAAAAGGTCAAACCGAGGTTTACCTGAAGGATAATGCCGCGCTTCAGCAGCACCTTATTGATGTTGCGCTGGAAGGTACAGTGGTGCTTGCTAACAACGAGCAAAGAGCAGGTGCTGACCTGGCTGATCTCCTGCTAGAAATTAACAATTTTTATAATGTGCTGAAATCGGCAAGCAAGTCCAATCCGCAGCATATCATCGAAGCGGCAGCTCTAGCAGGCTTCTTTGCTGAGCAGGATCACAGCCGATATGATGCTATTGCGGAAAAGCTACTTTCCATCTGTAAAAACAATGAAACCGGTCATCAGGTTAGTTGGGCTGTTGAAGTTAAGAACGATAACATCCACCTGACCCGCAATGAACGCGGCGTGACCGAAAATTATAATATCAATGCTACTCTTGTACCTTATAGAGAAGCAGAACGCCTGCATAATGCGGCTGCTAAAATCAGCGCGCTATTTGCAAAGCCGGCAATCATTGAGCGTAAGGATCGCAAGATCATATGCCGAACTCCAACTGAGTTCATGGAAAATGTTTTTGAAATAGCCAACAAAGGTGTCTATGTGCAGCGCTTTAAAGGACTGGGAGAAATGAATGCTGACCAGCTTTGGGACACCACGCTCAATCCGGATGTCCGCACCTTATTGCAGGTAAAAGTCAGCGATCTAGATGCGGCGGAAGAGGCGTTCTCAGTGCTGATGGGTGATGTGGTTGAACCACGCCGCCAGTTTATTCAAGAAAACGCGCTTAAGGTTGAGAATCTAGATGCCTAAGGTTTAATTGGATCTAGTAGAAAAGTAGCGCCGACGGAGAATTTATATCCTTTAACTTTCTTAGAGATAGTAGGCGCGAGCTTATGGTTGCCATAGTCGTAGTATTTTGCGCTCACGTCTAAATGAAAATTCTTGGCCACCTTAACTTTCGTACCGACGCCAAATTCTAAAGCTAGTGCCGATGTGGTCTTTTTGCCTGAAGGGTATTGTATAGTTCCTGCAGGCACTGAATAAAAGGAATAAGAGAATTTAGAACTGCTGTGCGATATGCCGGCTCCAAGAGAAACATATGGGGAAAACATCTTATATACTTCTTTAATGGGCATATATTTCACCGCCCCAACTAAGTTATTGAATTTAGTAGAAGTTTTAAGCGATGTGATGCCGGAGCTAAAAACGCTGGCCATGCCGCAAATTTCATCAGTGGTGACAAACAAAGCCGGATTGTTTGTGCAATATGGAGTGCTAAAAGTTCCAGGAGTACCATTAAAAGCGAACCCAAATAAATCATGTCCCAAAGGCGAGGTGGCGTAGTTTAGTTTGGTTATTATAGTATCTGCAGCAAAATTATATCCCAATTGACCATACATCAGCTCGGCCTCAAAATAATCTGAAAACTTGTAGCCAACCCCCAACTGAGTTAGAAAGGTGGGTTTTAAAGCGCCAGATTTTCTGTGGATGTCATCGCTGCTTAAGTTTTGGGCAGACTTGCTATCAATTAATTCCATGCCTACGGGAAAATCTAATTTCAGGTAAAAACCTTCAGCATAAGCTTGTGAGCTTAAACTGAAGGTTAGTAAACATAAACATGGAAGTGATACCCGCATGCATTGCCTTAATTATAAATCTTGAGGTTGTGCATAGACTGGCTCATCAAGTAATGTGCCAAGAGGCATAAGAGCTTCAGTATGATTTTTCTCAACAGCTTTAGAATAGTAGTCTATGGCTAAAGTGCGGTTTTTATCAAAGCACACTTCATCATTGAACATATTCCCTAGTTCATAAAAGGAATCTGCATAATCAGACTCAGCAGCTATCTCAAACCATTTTTTGGCTTCTCCACAATTTCTTTGAATGCCTAAACCCTTTGAGTAAATCACACCCATCATATGTTGAGCTACGAATTGTTCCTTAGCTTGCGCAGCTTTATCAAAGTTTAATCGAGCAAGGGCATAGTCAACTTGAGTAGTTCCCAATCCTTTAAAATATATATGTCCTAACATTTCTTGAGATTTTGTATGCCCTCTTGCAGCTGCTTCTGTTAAAAGAGGGAAGGCGCTATCATAGTCGGGCTCATTGTTTAATACCCCAGTGTAGTGCATGCGAGCTGAGGAATATAGCGATTCAAGATTGCCTTTATCACCAGCATTTTTGTACCACTCGTGTGCGACATTAATGTCTTTAGCAATAACTGTCCCTTTCATGAAAAGGTCGCCCAATGTATTCGCAGACTCAGCATGGCCATTATTTGCTGATTGCGTAAGTAAATCTAAGGACTCTTTGCAGTCCTTATTTGTGTTCTTAAACTCTGCTTTTAAAGCGCTAGTCTCATTATTTATGATTTTTTCTTCAAGGTAAGTTGTTTTTTTCGCCCTTGAAGAGCCAGCAGCAGTAGTTGCGTTTACAAATAAATCAGCGGCATTTGCGAAATCAGCATTATGGACTAATGCATCCTTATAAGCTTTCAGAGTTTCTGCGCTTACCTCATTAAACCACCCTTTTTTTACTGGTATAGATTTTATAAGTTTGATACTTTGCTCTAAAGATTGATCAAATTCGATTAATTGACCGTTACACGCGGACAAATGTTCTGCCCCCAATACAAATTGAGCACCTGCATGGTTATTATGTGCCGCTGCTTTGAGGAAAGCGTTGCCCTTTTCAACATCTTGAGGGACATTATTGCCCATTTTATAAATGTTGCCTAAAGAAAATTGTGCTTCAGCATAATTATTGCCAGCCGCTTTGGTCATGTAAGCAATGCCCTCATCATGGTCAGGCTGAACGATTTCCCCGTCAAAGTGTATTTTTCCGTAAAGAAATTGAGACTCTGCATGATTATTTTTTTCTGCTGCATCTATGAGCCATTTAAGACCTGCTACAATATCCTTTGGAACAACTATGCCCTCTAGATAAGTTTTACTTAAAAGGAATTTAGAACCGACATGGTTTTGATCGGCTGCTTTAGTGAGCTTGTCAATAGCATCCGAGTAACGCGGCGCAAATTTATTATTCTCTTCTGTGCTGCCTTCCAAATAAAGTTTGCCCAGCAAATACAGGCCCTCAACATTTCCCTTAGCTGCAGCTTTATAGAGATAACCTTCTGCAGTTCTGAAGTTTTTCTCAACACCCAAACCCTCATAATAGATTTTGCCTAACAATTGAAGCGCATCAGAATTTCCTTTGGGAGCAGCCACTTCCAAAGTTTCCCGAGCAAGTTTGTATTCTTTAAGTTGGAGTAGAGTTTCTCCTAACATATAGTGCGATTTTGCATGGCCGCTTTGCATTGCAGACTCGAACCATATTTTAGCTTGATTATAATCTCGTGGAATATCAGCGCTACCTTCGAAATAAACGAGCCCCAATTTATGATGTGCATCCAAATGTTTTTGGCTTGCGGCTGCTGTAAATAGCTCAATAGCTTTTTGAGAATCAAGTACTACACCCCCCTTACCTTCCAGATGAAGGCAACCCAATTTGTATTGCGCAGCTGCATCGCCCCGATTTGCAGCTTTAATTGTAAGTTCAGTGCCAGGGAATACTAATGGGACTATTCCTGTGGTTTGGGAATTTTGGCGTACTTCTTTAGGTTGGTTTTCTTGGGACATATAGTGCTCGTTATTAATAAATTACTGTTTCAACAAATGTAGCGGCTTATGATAATCAGTTCTTAAGCAAAGAATTGAGTATCATGAAGCCACTACGAATTATCGCTTAGAACTCCAAGTGCTCTTCAGCGAATACTATGTCGCCGCAAAGCTCTGGGTTTTTTGCTAAATTAAAGATCTCAAAACAAATATAACCATTTATAGTGCGTTCTGGGTTTATAATGTCTATAAAACTTGAACATACTAAGCCCTGTGTGCTAGGTTCAGCGATCTTTAAAGTGTTACATTCGAATATTTTTTCCGAGAACGCTTGTTTTAAAAGCGTCTGTAGCTCTGCTCTATCATGTTTGAGAATTTTAAAGGCTTCCTGATTTACTACTACCTGGCCTCTCTCGTTAGTATTAGTGGCAGAAACTGGATTTTTACTCAAATCTTTATATGCAAAAGATTTTACTAAAGTCTGCGTTGACCATTCCGTATTAGGCCCGGTGACTAGTTTTACGCCTGTCCCTAGGGGAAACGCATTTTTCTCACTTAAAGACCTAAGCATCAAAAATTTATAAGCAATAGCATCGTCAGTTGTAAAAAGGGATTCTTCTATCTCACCTTTTTTTAAACGTAACTTCTCAGGTGCAGTAAATTTTAGAGCCCCTGGTGCACCTTCTGCAGGATTCTGCTCATCATTAAATACAGAATTCATGTTTAGCATATGAGTTTTTACAAATGACTCAAAGCGGTCGTATACTGTCTTAAATGCTGCTGTAGCAGTTTCAAATGCTTTATTGTTAGCAGAAACTTCTTGTACGTGTTCCTTCATTGCTTTTGGATCGGTAGAATTTAACTTAGATACTGGCGTAATACTTTTACGTTGTACTGTGGATAGTGCATTAATTGATACAGCTTTTCCTGAATCAGTATTTATTGTTTCAGTTTTCTCAGGTGTAGTATTTGGCGAATCAGTTCTGCCTGACTCATTATTTGTTGGTACAGTCATATTATCTCCTTTAAATTTTACTGGGCATTTTTAGTGCCTCTAAGCGCTTATTACAGGATGGCATTTATAGCGTCAAGACAATATTGGGTTTTTTATATGATTAGTTTGTTAAAGCTTCAAGATTGATTTTGAATGATAATAAAATGCCTATTAAAAATAAAATCACTCAATTAAATTAAGATATTGCGAGTCAAAATATGAGTTATAAATCATGCCCTTACAGATAAACATGGCTTAAATTTAAAATGCAAAACTAGGCAAAAAAAGATACTGTTATTGCAGTAAAATTGCAGCTGAGCCGGGTATTTTTAGTAGGAAATTTTGGAGTACTTTTTTATAAGCGAAGATCAATTGAAGTCTATTAACAGAAGCCAGATTTTTGTATTAAATTGAAAGTCTCTAGACAGATCATAAACTCAAGAAAATAATCGGTATGAGAAGTGTCGCTTATTCCGGTGCAAACTATTAGTTGATTATAGCTATCTACATTTTTTAACGTATTGCAGCCAACCAAGTTTTCCTGGTATACGTTCTTTATTATTTTCTCAACTTCTATACGGTCTTGTTTTAATATTTCAAGAGCATCCAGATTTGCAGTGCCACTAGGATGATAACTCATTATTATTTCTCCTTTGGCATTTTTATAATCAAATGCATCCACAAAAATATTTTTGCTCGATGGTTTAATAGCGGAGCTTCCACTAAGAATAAAACCATCTTGGATAGGCAGAGCTTTGGCTCCGGCTATTGACCTCATCATAAAAAACTCATATTTAATTGAGTCATCCGCCATTATTAGCTCAGCTTCATTATGGTTGTTTCCTAAATAAAGCGCTGGATTCTTAAAATGAAGAGTTCCTTTTGCATCGTTACTTATGGTTCCATGATACTTGCTATTCTCAGTTGTTAAATGCGTTTTTAATAATGAGGAAAGTTGTTTAGAGAAATTATTGTAAGTATAATCGACTTTGCTAAGTGCACGCTTTTGATTGGTATCGAGTTTAGGGAACTGCACTACGGCAGTCAGGTCATCGGTGGTTGGACTGCATACACCTGAAAAGCTAGGATCATGT
>Ga0207081_1163_pt1 | contig 12307 bp, 17 predicted proteins | sample Alteio_BWMinHeat_59_FD_153524 | JGI IMG/M metagenome (GOLD analysis project Ga0207081, IMG submission 153524) | Enriched cells from forest soil in Barre Woods Harvard Forest LTER site, Petersham, Massachusetts, United States -... | ecosystem: Environmental > Terrestrial > Soil > Temperate forest >... | reverse complement strand
ACAAAGCCCAAAGTGATCATAACTGACGGTCTGCAATCATACCATGACGCATATCAAAAAGAATTTTGGGAGATTGACAGACAGAAAAGAACTTTGCATATCAGAAATATTCACTTGCAAGGTGACATGAATAACAACAAGATGGAAAGGTTAAACGGAGAAATTAGAGATCGTGAAAAAGTAATGAGGGGTCTAAAAAAGAAAGATACACCAATCTTGAAAGGCTATGAGATATTTCATAATTACTTTAGAACCCATGAAGGATTAAAGGGAAAAACACCGTCTCAAGCTTGTGGAATTGAAATAAATGGTGATAACAAATGGATTACTCTCATTGAGAACGCTTCAACAGTATAGTATCACAATAAAAAGATCCCACGATAATATCATGAGATCTTTATTCTATGATATCAAATAGTATTATAATATAAAGATGTTCTGCAATATGTACAACATGGCATTACGAGAAGTAAAACCACTAAATGATAAACAGTGGAAACAAGTAGTTGCAGAGTTAGAAAGTGGACCTACTGATAGATCTATTGGAATTGTAGAAAAAGCACTTGAATTAGCTAGCCATCTAAAAGAAGAATAAGATCCTATTTTTCTAATCTAATATTGTCTAAAATACCAGAGCGTATTGATTTTGATAATGATGTTAAAATTGTAAAACTTACTTCTATTCACAAAGTTGATAATGGTTTTGAATGTAAAAAACCCGACTATACTGAATATTACAAAGTACATGCATTTAATGACATGATGTATGGGATCGGTAAAACATGGCTTTGCACTTACAAATCAGATACTGTCATCGGATTCATATCTGTTGCAATGTCACATATGAAACCTGAAAGACATGAATCATTGATGGGTAAAGGATATGGAAATATTCCTGCATTATTAATTGGACATCTTGCTACTCGTAAAGATTATGAAAAAAAAGGTGTTGGCACACGTTTAATAGCTTGGGCTATTAAAGAAGCCGTCAATATTTCAGATAGAGTAGGATGTAGAATAGTAATGCTGAGCCCAGAAAACGATCAAGAAGTATTAGATTTTTATAAAAAAAGAGGATTCACTTATGTTCCACGTGAAGGAAACGAAAAAGAAGACGCCTTCTTTTTAGATATACATAGAATTAAAAAACTAGAATAACTTATCAACCGACTTTTTACAGAGAGAAAATCAACCGCAGATTTGACAGCACCTGTTTTACGGTTCTGTCAACTTGACAGCACATCCCTTGATTTTTTTATCGCTGTCAACTGTAGGCTCATTTGGAGTTCTTCATGAAAAATTCTGAAAAGGTTTCTTATACTATGAAGTGAGATCGATTGAATAATGGTTAAAGGATTGAAACGAGTAATTATTGGATTGATACTTGTTGGAATAGGAATTTTTGGTTGGTATGAAACACTAATGGAATCTGTAACACCGCCTAGTGGACTGCCAATAGAACCAACCCATACATTTGATTCAGTTCCAGTGATAATTGTGCATTCAATAATTGCTGGAATCGGTGCTGTAATTCTAGTTAGTGGAATCAAAGCTTATCGTTCCTGACTAGCCCTCTGAATCAATGTTTTCCATTTGTTATCTCCTTGAATTGTAATTCCGCAAGCTTCACTAGGCGTTTTACCATCTAGTGCCATGTGAGGTCGAATGTAGTTATGATATATTTGATAACCTGAGAGAAGAGGAGTGTTTTTCGTTAACTTTCCATAATTTTCAAAAAATCGACTATGTCTTTTTCATTAACTAAATCCTCTAAATGTAATTTGATCTCTTCCATGATGGAATTATAATCTTCCTTATACACATCTTTGAGTACGGTTTTCAAATATTCAGGTTTTTCATAACAATCTCTGATTGAACAATCATAAAGAGAATTAAGTTTGCATACTAGTAAATTATACTTGATATTTCCCCTACTCATCAAGACTGTTTCCAAGATTGATATTAGAGCAATTTTGTGTTGTTCATCAAATTGCATCATTATATAATATCGATTGTAGTATTAACTATTTCCAAAATTAGAATCAATCAGAATTTTCTAAAATTATGTTAGAAAACTATTTTTACATGGATTTTTTTCTTAGCATTTTGAATTAAAGTGATCCACTTGTTATCTCCATTAATCTGAATACCGCATTTCTCTGCTGATGTTTTTCCATCCAAACCCATATGAGGTCTAAGATAGTTGTGATACATCTGATACCCGTCAAACATTACTGAAGAAACTGTACCTTACAAGTTGACTGTTTCTGTTCTAGGTTAACTCATTATTACATTTTGGACAAACTGGTGCGTCCATATCAACATGATAATCTCTTCTAGGCCTTGCTTGATATCCACATTTTTTACACGATCCAGTTGTTGACATTATAGATACAATGAGAATTGTACTTAATGATATAAGAGTATGATGTATGAAGGATCATATGATCTGCAGTTGTAGAATTTTTATTTATTTACAGGTGGATCTTTCATTAAACCAACCTTAGAAAGTTGTTTGTAAGCCAAGAAAACTACAACCGCAATTATTAAGAAGTTTATTACATTTGAAATAAGATCACCATATGAAAATGTGGATTTGCCAAAGGTAATTCCTATTTTGTTCAAATCTCCAACATCGGGTGTAAGTAATCCTATGAATGGAGTTATGATATCATTTACAAATGAACTAATTAACTTGGAAGCTGCCTGACCAATAACAAAAGCAATTGCAAGTCCAATTACCGAAAACTTTTGTAAAAACTCCATAAATTCCTGAATGAATGATTTTTTTACTGGAGTTTCTTCTGCCATGTTTGTTGCCTGAATTGCTAACATAACTATTCTTTTATCAATGTCTTTACGCAATCAACTAAATTGATTTCCATGGTTTTGTATAATTTGTAGTTTAGTTGAACTGAAAATTCAGTTTGATGATTCTATTATTTTTTGCTTTTTATCGACTGATATAGATCCTTGATTTTCTGATTACTTGGGTTTGTTCTTTCTAACATTCTACGATCAATACCAAAACTTTCAATTACTTTCCACATTTCCTCTACGGATATTTCCTCGTAGCTCATTGCAACCGCTATCTTATGATAAAAAAACTATAATGTATCATTGTATGTACTAAAAAATTACACTTTATTGTAAAAAACCAGTTTACAGATATGATTATAATTTTAACAGAATTTGTTATGCTACTTTCTCTTTCTTCGTTGTCCTGGTTTGTTTTGACCAGGAACTCTTTTTAATTGAAATCTTTTTCTAAAATTTTCTCTATTTCTCATGCTGGAAATAATTCCATGTCTTTCTCTTGCTGGGACCTTTGGTGTTTGGCCTCTAACTTTTCCTGCTTTTGTAAGCGAACCGTGGGTTGGCACGAATCAATTTTTCCCTAATTCAATTTATGTATTTGGATCTACCAGTATTTCGCTTTGATTTTTTCAATAACTTGCTCGTGTTCTCTGCCTTTTCGTCTTGCGTATTTTTCCATTGCGCTTAGTGGCACTCCACCCAATGTTCTTGCTAAACCGGTAAATGCCTTTTTCCTAAATGAGCTGTTAGGTCCAGTCTTGTTCATGAATTTTTGAATTCCATATTTGAAGTTGTGTTGCCAAGTCTTGTACATGACACCAAGTTGTGCTGCATCCATTTCATTTCCTATATCAAAGAACTGTGATTTTTCTAACAACCCAATTGGAACAAATGTTAACGGAGTTGCGGTAAACATGGATTCTGGCTGTTCTTGCTCTAATTCACTGATTATTCTAATTGTCTCCCACGCATCATCTTCGGTTTCATCGTTATCTAATCCCATAATCAATGTAAATGCAGGAATCCAGTGATTTTCATTAAGTGTTTTTACTCCTTCTTTTACAACCCAGTGCCATTCTTCTGGTTTGTATGGCGAAAGTTTTCTATCTGCATATTTACCAATTAATCTAAGACTTCCTGTTTCAAACCCACACTGAATTCCTATCAGATTATCTGCACTTGCTTTGATAATTTTTGAAATGTTTGGAACCAGTTTTTCATCTGCAATTGCGCCTGCTAGTGTGCCATGTGTTGGGTTTGTATGTCCAATTCCAGTTGACATCACTACCGTGAAAAGCTCTTCCAGAGCATCTCTGTTAGGAGCCATGTTCTTGGTTTTTCTTGGATCCAATCCATAAACAAAAATATCATCACTATGAAGCCATGCAGATTTTGCACCACCTTTTTTCATGTTGACTTCTATTTCCTGTTTGACTTTCTCTGGAGGATAGTATCGTAATGGTCTTAGTGTCACATCACAAAACTTGCAGCCTCTTCCACAGCCTCGCATTACCTCAACCATTCCGTGCATACTTGGCTCAACTATGTTAGGAATTTCATCAATCTCAGGCTCGTCCCAGTAATGGACAAATCTTCCATGATATTTGTTTTCATCTTTTCCAAATTCTTTAATGTCAACTTTAAAATCGCTTTTTGCAAAAGGATTCATGTTTTCAAAATCGCCGTTCATTAGGTGATTGAAAAATTCTCCTGCGTGTCCATCAATTTCTGGACCAATACCTCCCAACTCACCTTCTAGAACTGCATATAGTCCGTATTCTTGAATTTTTTTTGGATCATAATTATACTGCCAAGTGCCAGATGCGCCAGCAATAACTTTGGCGTTGCTACCATTTTTTTTCTTTGCAGCATTAATTCGTAGGTGCAAGTCTCTGTTGTAAAATTCATCATAGGACATTTGTTTACGACCATATGTGAAGGTCATAGTTACCGGTCCCATTCCCAGAGGATCCATTTCGTAGGTTCCTACTACCTGGGTTTCTGGACCAATGAATTTCTCTACATGATCTGGATGTGCGATAACTACATCTTCGCGCTTAAAGCCATCTCGCAAAAGTGCGGCCTCTACTTTTCTTAATCCATACGGTGCAAAATCAGCAATACCATTTTTGTGACCAATTGGGTTACATATAAAATCAAATAGAACCTTTGGAGTCACCTGATCTTTGAGGATATAATACCAAAAGCTATTTTTTGGCCTATGAGGATCGATAGCTGGCGCACAGCCAAAGAAAGTAGCTAGCGAAATTCCACGGTAAGGCGACATTAGTGTACGATCAGCTGTCAAAACAATTTTCGGATGAGCCAATTTTCAGATTTTGAGTGATTCTTAAGGCTTTTTAACCTTTCCAGTATTTACAAACAAGGCTAATAGTCTTCAAGCATTCCTGCCTTATTTCTATGAGTAAAACCAAATTCTTTGTTTGTCAGGAGATATTTACCATCAAAGACAGTACCGTCTCTACATGCCAGAACTTCACCAAAACAACAGCTTCCACATATACCCATGCCACATTTCATCATTCTTTCAATGCTTGCTTGAACATGGATATTTTTTGACGATGCTAGTTGTACTACTTTGTGCATCATTTTTTCCGGTCCGCAGGTATAAACTGCATCAAATTTTGTTTCAGAGAGTAGATTTTCCATGACGTGTGTTACAAGTCCAGATTTTCCATATGAACCGTCTTCTGTAGCTACAATTACCTGATGTTTATTATGTTCAAGAATTTGATTTGCCATTTTTTCAAAAAATACTTCATTTTTTGTTTTTGAACCAATAAGTAATGTAACGTCATCTGTTTTTTTAAGAAATGTTAGTAGGCGAATCAACGGAACTAAACCCGTACCCCCTCCCACAAGCAGAATCTTGCCTTGTTTTATGGTAAAAGAATTCCCGTAAGGACCTCTAACTCCAATTTGTTCTCCTGCTTTTAGTGAATAAAGTTCAGTTGATGCTATACCATGTTTTCTTACAGTAAATGCAGCCTTTCCTTTTTCCTGTGATATCATTACGCTCATAGGAAGTTCATTTATTCCAAGAATCCAAACCATAGCAAATTGTCCAGGTAAAACATTAGAAAGAACTTCGTCTGAGAAGACTAGTGTTCGCACAGTGGGAGTTTCATCTATTATTTTTTCTATCTTTACAATTGTTGGTGCATCAGAATTTCTTTGCAATTCCAACCATCTCCTTTATCTTTGAAAAATTTTTCTTTTCCATGTATTTTGATATGCCGCTATTAATTTCTGAAAATACACCAACCCATTTGTCTACTAGTGCGCTACCAATCTGTACTGCACTAGCACCAGCAAATATGAATTCAGTTGCATCTTCCCAGCTTGATACTCCTCCACACCCAATAATAGGAATATCAAACTTTGAGGAAATCTCATAAACACATCTTACTGCAATTGGTTTTATTGCAGGGCCAGACAGACCTCCTATTTTGTGACTAAGAATTGGTCTAGTTGTTTCTACATCTATTGCCATGGCACGAACCGTATTAATTGCAGTAATTGCATCAACACCAGACTCGCAAGCTATTCTGACGGTTTCCAAATAGTCTGAAGAACCCAATCCTACTTTTGCTATTACCGGAACTTGCGATTGTGATTTTACAGATTTTACTATTTTATGTACAAGTTCAGGATCATCTCCTACTTCTAGTCCTACTTTTTCCACATGAGGACATGACAAGTTAAGCTCGTATCCAAGAATTTTGACATTTTCAAATTGTTTAATCATAAAAACAAAATCTTCAGGAATTGAACCAACAAGACTTACAATTATTGGAACTGTTTTGTTTAATGAAATCATTTTTGCAAAATATGGAGCCCCTGGATTTGAAAGACCTACAGCGTTAAGATAACCTGTTTTTACACCAACAACAGTAGGGTTGGGATAACCTTCCCAAGGTTCTTTGCTTAGTGATTTTGTAACTACTGCCCCTGCTCCGTCTTTATATAGCCGATCAAAAACATCAAGAGAGATACCCAGAATTCCCGAGGCAAGCATTGCTGGTCGTTCAATCTTAATCGTACCCACTTCAGTTGAGATATCAGGCTTCACTTCTAATTATAAAAAATTGTTCTCTTATAACAGTTAATGTAGAGCCCGGCTAGAATGTTACCTTTTTTAGTAAGGCGTTGGAAAACTGTGAATATGCATTTTGTTATTTTAACAGAATTAGGAATTGCAGTATTTGATGAAAATACATGTGTAAAATCCATTCCATTTTTAAACCCTGCAAAAGAATATGTTGAAATAAAAAATGAAAAATCAGACATTACTCAATTACAAGAAGCTCTTTCAAAAATTATTTCTGGAATTTTTGTTAATGATTCTTCATTGTTAAAGATTTTGAAAAAAAATTCAATAGATACTGAATTGATGGAAGAGTCCAAGATAGACCATATACAATCATCAAAGCTAAGAGTTCTTGTTGATTCTGGTTTTGCAAAAGATGAGTCAGATGCAAGAGCGAAGCTAAGAGATTTTGCTATTCAGCTTTCTTCATCTAGAGTGACTGAAACTTCAGAAAGTCCTGATTTGCACATAATTCAGGCAATAAACACATTGGATGAAATTGACAAGATAATAAATGCACTTAGTTCTAGGCTCCGAGAGTGGTACGGATTACATTTTCCAGAGCTTGACAATATTATTGATAGCATAATAGGCTACTCAAAAATTGTTCTAGCTGGTAAAAGAGATAACATTACTCAAAGTGTTTACACAGATGCGGGATTTCCAGAAACAAAAGTGGAAATGCTTTCTCTCTTACAAAATAAAAGTAAGGGTGGACAGATTTCAGATGAAAATCTAGCCATTGTTCAAGCAATCGCAAAACAGATTTTGGAACTTTTTGAATTGCGTAATAATTTAGAAAAACATGTAGAAACTCAAATGGAAGCTGTAGCTCCAAACATTGCTGGCATACTTGGAACTGCAGTTGGAGCAAGAATTCTTGCAAGAGCTGGAAGTCTTAAAAGACTATCATCAATGCCTGCAAGCACCATACAGATTCTTGGAGCTGAGAAAGCACTTTTCCGCTCTCTTAAAACCGGAGCACAGCCCCCAAAACATGGACTGCTTTTTCAGCATACTTTGGTACACGCTGCACCAAGATGGCAGCGCGGTAAGATTGCAAGGGCAATTGCAGCCAAGGCAGCTATTGCTGCTCGTGTAGATGTTTATGGTGCTGGAAAGAATCAGATGTTATTTGAGAAGTTAAATGTAAGAATTACCGAGATAGGTGAAAAATACAAAGAGCCAAGTGAGAAAGAGACTCTCAGAGCCAAACAATATGATAGTGGTTATTCAAGAGGGCAAAGGGGATTTGGTGGAGATCGTCCACAGGGTGGAAGAAGATTTGGTGGAGATCGTCCACAAGGTGGAAGAAGATTTGGTGGAGAACAAGGTAAGCAAAGGGACGATTGGAAGAAAGGAAAAAAGAGAAAGTTTGGAAAACGAAGAAGATAATATTTTTTGGGTCAAAATAGATGGTGAAAAAAGACTCGCTACAATAAATCTAGTTCCTGGGAACCAAGTCTATAAAGAAAAGTTAGTAAAAATTAAAGACGAAGAGTTTAGGGCATGGGATCCCTTCCGAAGTAAGCTTGCAGCAGCAATCATGAATGGTCTTGAAAGTTTACCAATTGTTAGAAAATCAAGAGTTCTTTATCTTGGAGTTTCAACTGGAACTACTGCAAGCCATGTTTCAGATATTGTAGGACCAAGTGGCATTGTCTTTTGTGTAGAGCATGCAAGCAGAGTTGCACGAGACTTTTTGGACAGAGTAGCATCATTTAGATCAAATATTGTTCCCATTTTACAAGATGCGAGACAACCAAAAGAATACTTTTCTGTTTATGGAACAGTAGATGTTGTCTATGTTGATATTGCACAACCAGATCAAACCGAAATAGCCATTCTTAATTGTAAAACGTATCTAAAAAAAGGCGGTTATTTGATGCTTGTAATTAAAACAAGAAGTATAGATGTAACACAAGAACCTGCTCAGATAATACGAAATGAAATTAAAAAACTAGGTCCCAATTTTGAGATGGTTCAAGAAATAAACCTAGATCCCTACGAAAAAGATCATGGAATGGCAATTGCAAGATACGTGGGCTAGATTTGAGTCATCATTATTTTCACTGGCTTCCAGCTTTTACGCACAAATTCTGGCGTTTTATTATGATCCAAGATCCAATCCTTGATGAATTTCATAGTTTTAGAATCAGATGGGTATCCACTTCCTAGATCATATTTTTTTCGAAGTTTTTCAATTTCCCTATCTCTATTTACTTTTGCCACAATAGAGGCCGCAGAAACTACAGCAAATCTACTATCTGCATGATGTCTTGAAAAAATTTTACCAGAATTAGCAAGCTTTGAAATTTCTTTACCAAACCTAGATGGATTTACATCACATGAATCAACATAGGAAGAATCCGGTCGTAATTTTGCAATTACTTTGGCCATGTATTTTGCTTCCAAGTGGTTTAGTCGGTTCTTGCGAACGCTTTCATCTATTATTTTAGGAGAAATTTTTGCAACATAATAATCATCCACAATAGCAATGATTTTTTTATACAGTATTTCTCGTACTTTGGGACTGAGCTGTTTTGAATCTTTGACTCCAATTTCTGATAGGTATTTTATCTTTGTACGTTCAATAGATACTCCTGCTATAACAAGTGGACCTAATACGGATCCCCTTCCTGCATCATCCACACCGCAAATTATCATTTGTGTTTTTGTTGCGCTAGATGTATTAAATCATTTTAGAATAGCAATTGTGAAAGAAATTGGAAATTGATGATCTTGTAGAAACTGTAGAGGGAAAGACCAAACTTTTGGTTCCAAAAGATTCACTTTTAGTAAATGCACCGCCTAAACAACCAGCATTTTTTAATCCCAGAGCAAGAATAAGCAGAGATTTTTCCATAATAGCATATTCAACATTTTTACAAAATTTTAAGGGTCCAAAAATTTTTCTTGATTCTCTTGCAGGGATTGGTGCCAGAAGTATTCGAGTAGCAAATGAAATAGAGTGCATCGAAAAAGTTTTTGTTAATGACATTAATCCAAAGGCTATTGAAATTGCTATGAGAGCAGCAAAGTTAAACAATGTTACAAAATGTGATTTTTCGGAAAACGAGGCATGTAGATTTCTTAGCTTACATTCTAAAAGAGACACACGCGGTGCTGTAGTAGATATCGATCCATTTGGTTCTCCTACAAGATTTCTTGATTGTGGTATACGTGCCACATCTCATGGAGGTCTTCTTTCAGTTACTGCCACTGATCTACCAGTTTTACATGGATTATACCAAGAAGCATGTCAGAGAAAGTATTACGGAATTCCTGTAAGAACAGAATATGGAAATGAAATTGCAATACGGTTGATTCTAGGATGTATTCACCTGGTTGCTGGAAGATTAGATGTTCAAGTTGTTCCACTTTTTGTACAAACCAACATGCATTACTACAAGGTCTATGTCAAAGTGTTAGTAAGAACAGATTCTCAGGAAAACATGGGATATATTGTACATTGTAAAAGTTGCGGTCACAGAAAAGTTCAAAATGAAAAAGGTGCCTCTTGCGAAGTTTGCGGTACAAAACTAGAATCTGCCGGGCCTCTTTGGATTGGTGAGTTATACGACAAAGTATTTGTTGACATGATGCTCAAAGAGCAAAAAAAATTTCTAATTGACAAGTCTTGTGAGAAAACATTACTCAAATGCCAGAACGAAATGGGTATGTCGGCCACTTATTTTACTCTCGACGAGATTGCACGAAAAAAACAATGTGCTCCTTCATCCCTATCAAATATAATAGAAAAGCTTCAAAATGAGGGATATGAGGTTAGTCAGACCTCTTTAAACCCCTCAGGGTTTAGGACAAACGCGAGAATAGACAAAATATTACAAATTTTTTAAAAATTAAGAAAGGTACCCAAGACAGACAAAATAGAGCTCACTACTTGTTTTCCTGCTTGCTTTTGGCTTTCTTAACTGCACTTTGGTAAATTTCTTTTTTACATAATCCCGAAATTCGTTAGAATATTCTCCATCAAATACCTTAAACAACGCATTTCCCTTGTAAGCCAATACATGATCCATTATTTTAATCGCCGCATAGTTTAGTGCAATCTGCTTAGCATGATCAATTGACCATGTTCCACTTACTTGTGGAGACAAATCACAGATTACTGCATTTACTTTTCTTCCAAAATATGAAAAAACTTCTTCAACGATTGATTCATCTTCAATATTTCCTCTTATGATATGAGCATTTGGAATTTCTTCTACAAAAGACGTATCAACACCCAATACTTTGCCCTTGTTTCCTGCAAGTTCAGTGGCAACTTGTGTCCATCCTCCAGGTGAACATCCAAGATCAAGAACGTAAAAACCCGGGCCAATTATTCTGTATGATTTGTTTAATTCTTTTAGTTTGTATGCAGCTCTGCTTCGATATCCTTCTTGATGAGCTAATTTTCTGTAAAAATCTCGCCGTGCATCAATTAATTTCATTTCTTTGGCTTTTTGACATTAATAAATTCGGTTATAACCCATTGTTCAATTAATGGACAAGTTCTTGGACTTATTTCTCCCTCCAAAGTACATTTTGATTCCACTGGACAGATCAAACATGGTGCGGCTTCAATTGATTCTGTAGTTACTGGCGCATGGGCAATTTTCAATTTGTATGTCCAACGACCATTTTCTAAAACTTTTTCTCGTTTTATCATATTTTGTCTCTCAAGTTTCAGAGCCAATCTAGAACCATCTCTGCTAGTCAGTTTCATCTTTTTCCACAGATCACTTTGGAATATTCCTTCATCTCCGCTTTTTGTTACAATATTACGAACATTAGCAGTAAGCTTTTCCATATCCAGTCCTTCAATCTCAAAGTTTTCTAGTTCCTTATCTGAGATTTCTTCAAATTCGTCTTCTTCAGGTTCTTTTTTAGCTACTGTTTTCTTTTCAGTTAATTGTTTCTTGACTGTCAATTTTTTCTTTTCTTGTTTTTCTTTTTCCAGTTGTAATTTCAATAGTTTTTGGTGCATCAGTACTATCAAATGTACTAGCACAACCAGATAGACATCTTAACATGTGGCAATTTGTTTCTCATCAACCGCCACAAACAGGAGACAATGACATTAAAATTCAAAACCTCTTGAATTCTTATTCAACATTTACACCAGTAAAAATTACTGTGGCAGTCAATAACACTGCGTTTGATTGTGGTGATCTCTATATCACAATTTATAATCTTGACACATCTCCAAACCAAGTAGCGGCACAAAATGGCTACTTTTCACAATGCTTTGCAGAAAATAATTTGACTTTGCCAATTAATGATACATTTTCACAGATAATTGGGAAATCAGGCAATTACGAAATTGTAACAGAAATGAAAGACAAAAACAATCAAAACACGATAAAGTCCACT